>Ga0209324_10000154_pt1 | contig 44300 bp, 60 predicted proteins | sample Rifsed19ft3_FD_184015 | JGI IMG/M metagenome (GOLD analysis project Ga0209324, IMG submission 184015) | Soil microbial communities from Rifle, Colorado, USA - sediment 19ft 3 (version 2) | ecosystem: Environmental > Terrestrial > Deep subsurface > Rock core/Sediment | place: Rifle, Colorado...
CCGATCCAAAGGTGGCACGGCGCTGCTCGTCAAGCGCATCGGAGAGGGCAAAGCCTCGCGGCTCGAGGCATGGTACGTGCTCAAGACGCAGGTCACGCTCAAGCCGCGCTACTGGTGGCGCGGGGCTGTGATGACCGCGCGCGCGCGCCTTCACCAGCACGTTGATAGGGTTCTTCCCCAGGTAATGCGGCCATGAGCAATGCTGGCAACCGCGTATTGGACACGCTCGTCACTGCGACGACAGCTCTGCTCGTAACCGCATTCGGCGTCAACCGGAAGGCGACAGACAACCTCAACATCGATATCGAGAAATACGCAGCAGAGGCGACGCCGCTGGTGTTCGTCGAACGCGATGCGCGGACTCTTTTCGGCGACCACAACGAAGTTGCTGAGGCGAAGTTCGTGCTCACCGGAGTGATCAAGCCCACGAGTGCGACAGCCGCTGATCTTCAGAAGGAGATTCTAAAACTCGAAGAGACGCTCGATGCGCTGCTCGGTGCTGGGGTGTTCGACCAGATCCACGTCACGATCCGGGCGAGCGGCGATTCCACTCCGTTCGTCGGCGAGAAGGATGCGCTGCTCGTCTACCCGATCGTGATTCGCTACGCAAGGGGGGCATGAATGTACAAGGCAGAAGGCCCGGACATGGTTGCGGGCATGACGTTCTACCTGGGACCCGATGCGGCTCTCGCGACTCCGGAGCATCCCTCCGGACACCGCGAGTTCCGGCATCACGACACGATCACCGATGAGCAGTATGCCGCCGCCGATCCCGACACGCAGCGGAAGATCGACAACCTCGTCGAGCGCGGCGTGCTCGTCAAGACCATAAAGACCAAGGCCGCACCCGCGGCCGAGAAGGAGTAACCCATGCCTGGTGTGACTGGTGCAAATTCATTGGACTTGATGAAGGGAGCCTTAGGGCGGCTCCAGATCGGGAAGTGGGTGACGGCTGGCGGCGCCGCGACGCTGCTCGAGGGCGGCTGGCTGCGGGACGTGCAGCTCACGCTCGGCCACGACACGAAGCTGGTGGAGGTCGACAACTGCACGTGGGCGATCGACGCCTATCATCAGAAGTCACACGCCTCGCTGAAGGCGTCGATGGTCGAGGCGGCACTCCGCAAGCTGGCGATGGCGATGGGCAGCGACCCGACCGCGAGCACTGGCGACGTGACCGTCCTCACCACCCCGGGCCACACGGCGACGTGGGCGATCGACGAGCCGAGCGCCATGCAGTACTGGCAGGTGCTGCTCACGGTCGACGGTCAGTCGATGATTCCGGCGTACGCCGAGGATGCGACGGCCAACTACATCAAGCGCGTCTACACCTTCTGGCGCGGGTTGATGAAGGCCGCGATCAGCCAGGCGTTCAAGCGTGGCGACGAGACGGTGATCCCGATCGAGATCGACTTCCTGCTCGACACCTCGGTCACCTACAGCAAGGGCGTCATCGGCCGTATCGGAAAGATCGTCGACTCCACCACGTGAGCCGCCTGAAGTTCTCGGGGGGTTGATGGGGTTCAAGCACCTGCTGCACAACTCTCGTGCCGTGCGTCTGGGAGGCGTGTGCCTGTGGCGCTTCCACCTGGGCGGCGGGGTCTACACCGTCGGTCCCATGAGCACGCTGCGCTTCACGCAGTACGTGGAGGCCGCCGGCAAGTTGGGAGCGGTAATCGACGAGACGATGCCAAAGGGCGAGGCGTCGACGCTCATGCCAGCGCGATTCTTCCGAGCGCTTGTGCCCCTCATGATCACTGAACCCCTCCATCCTGCACACCTCGAGCATGCCACGGCCGCGCAGATCCTCGCGGTCTTCGAGGCATGGGAGGAAGTCAACGACCTACCCTACATGCTCAAGTCGGTGCAGGGCTCCGGAGACGGCAAGCCACGGGGACTCGACCGATTCATCGTCGGCCTCGCGCGGGCCATGCACCTCGACGTGCGCGAGATTCTGCAGAAGCCGTACCAAGAGGTCCTCGCCACAGTCGAAGCGCTCAACGCGGAAGAGCTTGATCTTCCGGCCGGAGCAGAGCCGCTCAGTGAGGATGAACGCCGCAAGCTCGGCAACCTCGCTCACCGAGTTGGGTTCGAGGTGAACTGATGGCTGACAGCAATTACGAAATCGGCCTGAAGGTCACGAGCCAGAGCGATGATAGCGCCGTACGGCAGACCGAGACGAGCCTCAAAAAACTCCACGACGAAGCCCAGCGCGGTGGCGCGATTTGGGATGGTCTCGGCAAGAAGGTCCTCGGGTTCATCGCCGCATTCGTTGGCTTCCAGAAGATCGCCGGCTGGCTGAAGGATGCCTTCGCCAAGGGGGTGGAAGCCGAATCGTCGCTCCTGCGACTCGGCAATACGATGCTCGCATTCGATCCACAGACCAAGCGCACAGCCGAGGGTGTGGGAGAGTGGGCGAAGGCCCTCGCCAAACTCACCGGAGTCAGTGACGAATTGACGCAAGGCATCGTGATGCGATTCCTACCGATCCTCAAACACACCGAAGCCGCGATGCACCTCGCCGGAGTCGCCGCCTTGGCGCAAAAACGCGGATGGATAGATGCCGCGTCCGCTGCTGATCTCTTCGGCAACGCGATCATGGGCAAGCCGGTCAGAGGGACCGACATGCTCTCGCGGCTGCTGTACGAGGGTCACCTCAAGGGCGAGGATTTTGCTCTCACTCTCGACAAGATCGAAAAGGCTCTTGCGACTTCGGCCACCGCGACCGAGTCGGCCGCCCTCAAACTGGCCCGGATGAAGGAACAGCAAGAGGAGACCAAGGAGGCCGTAGGCGCGACGTTCCTTAAGTTGCTCGACGTCCTGCAGCCGGTCGTCAAGGGATTCGCGCTTTTTGTCGCTGGTGTGGTATCGGGCTTCGGCTTCATCATCGAAACCATCAAACTGGTCGCAAAGAACCTCTACGCGATGGGCGTGCTCCTCACCGAGCTGCCATCCGGCCCCCAAAAGGCTTGGGAGAAGTTCAACCAGGCGCTCATCAATAACCAGACCACCTTGCGGGAGAACTTCACTAAGTTTGCGACGATGGTCGCCGACATCCGCAAGGCGTTCGATAAGGACACCAGCGCGATCGACGAACTCTCGAAGCAGGCTGACGAGGAAGCGAAGAAGAGGATCGCCGAGACCTACGCACGGCTGAAGGCCGAACGCGAACGCGAGGCCCGGGAACGGGCAGCGAAAGAAGCGGCGGAGGCTCGGGCGAAGCGGGTCAACGAAGAGGCAGAAGACGAGATCAAGCGACGGCGCCAACGCGAAACGCAAGAAACGCAGGCTGCCGCCTATCTCAACGTGGAAGAGGCTCTCAATGCGAAGATGCTTGCGGCGCTCCGCCTGCACGAGGGGCGGGTGCTGCAGATCAAACAACTCGCCAACGCGAACATCAAGAAGATGGACGCGCAGCAGCTCGCCAACTATATCGCCATGCTCAGGCAGGAACTCGCCGCCGAGACAGCGACGATGCAGGAGCGCAACCAACTCACGCTGAGGATGGCTCAGACCGAACAGGAGATCAAACAGCGGGGTCTGATCGCTGTTGGGATTGCGGCCGCACGGGCAGGTGAGCAGCTCTTCGCCAACAACAAGGCGATGGCTGTCGCGCTGGCGATCGTCGATGCTTTCCTCGCAGCGGCCGGTGCAGCTGCTGAAACTCATGGCGATGTCTATACGAGGATCGCCGCATACATCGCAGCGTTCGCGCAGGTGTGGGCGGCTGTGACGGCGATTCAGGGCACAGAGATCGGCAGCACTGGTGCCGGCGGGGCGGGGGGCGCTGGCGCCTCACCTCCCGCCCCGATGGTCTACACGGGCACAAGCAGAGCTGCGGCACCCCCGACATCGACAAGCACCACGAACGTCACGACGAACGCACCGGCGACCACCGTGGTGAACATCAACGCTCTCGATACCACAAACGCTCTGCGCTCTGCACAGCGCGCCCTCCGGCCGGCGGGACGCAGCTACGACAAGACCCTGGTCGCGCGTGGTCCGGTCGTGGTGGGCACCAGGCGGGCACGATGACCGCCATCCTCTGGACCTACACGCTGGGGATCAGGTCGAAGAGTTCCGGGGGGACCATCCTCCATACCTGGGCGCCGACGAACGATCCCACAACGGGGACCATCAACCAGCCGATCCGCTGCGGGCCACCGACGTACGAACCCGTGGCGGTGGGCGATCGCGAGGCACTCGATCGGTCGGAGGACACGGTCTACGCCGGATTCCGCAAGCGTCTCAAGATCGCGTTCGAGGGATCGATCACCTACATTCGGGGGGCTACGGGATCGGCGCCGATCACGCCCTACCTGCATCTCGTGCTCTCGGATATCGTCACAGTCGGCAACTATCTCGAACTCAGCCTCGACGGTGGCACGACATGGCGGAAGGTCAATCTCAAAAGCTCAGTCGACTACTTCGCGAAGGATGGCCGCAACGTCCGACTCGGTGTTGAGTTGGAGTTCGCGACGCAGGCAGTGTACTCAGCGGTCGCCGGCGTGGCCGCGGCGGACTGGTAACTCATGGCCGTCCGCATCGATTTGCTCGTGCCGCAGTTCACGGGCATACCGGGGATGACTCAGTACACCGTGACGAACGGCAGCCTGCACGACATCATCACCGAGCAACTTCCGAGCCTCACCCTACAGATCGAGCAGAATCTCGCCGAGTTCGAGACCGGAGACATCCTGCTCTCTGCTCGGAATGATGACGGCTGGTGGGATTCGACCGCCTTCACGTCTGCGACCCTCGATCCGACGGCGAGGTTCCCGCTTTGCCTTTACGTCAACGTGTTCCTCTCCGGCGCGCTCGTCTTCCAGGGAGACATTGATATCAACACGATCTCGTTCGATCGAAAGGCCCAAACGGTTTCCTTCACCTGCCTAGGTCCGTTGCATCGCCTTGAACAATGGAGTGCGGAAACCGTGCGGCGGCCGACGCCGACCTTCTCCGATTTCGGTCTCGCCACGTCTTGCGGCACAAGCGGCAGCAATTCGTACCTGAGGGACACCACCAAGGCCTGGCGTTACGATGACGGCATTATCAACTGCTGTCTGATCGACAGCAACAACACCATCTGGACGATCATCGGTTTCTATGGCATCAGCGTCGAGGGTCTCCATACAGGTTTGCTCATCAACAACCCGATCATGCCGCCGCCAAATTGGGGCGGGACACCGACCACGCCACCGCCCGTCGCCTCATACAAGATCCGGCCGATGGTCTTCGCCACCCGCTACAACCTCGGATCTCTCGGTGCGGTCACGAGTGGGGCCGGCTATCTCAACGACGCCGGCGCGAGCTGGACGGTCAATCAGTGGAACGGCTACTACGTCTACAATTGGCAGGGTACGGCCTTCGGCCCGATCACCTCGAACACCGGCCAGCGCCTCAACTTCGCGAGCGGCACACCCGACGTCACGCAGAGTTTCTACACGATCAGGAAGTCGAATTATCCGAACCTGCTGGAATCGCTCGGTCCGACGATCGAAAAACTCTACATCACCGGACAGACATCGACCGTGCAGGGCGATCTGCTCCACCTCACAGCCGCGAACGCGATCGTCTTCGAGGAGTGGGGGCCGACCGGCACCTGGGTCGCCAGCACGCAAGAAGTCGCCGTGCAATTCGCCGGACCGAAGGCATCAAACCCCGCGCTCAGCGATCATCAACTCTGGCTCGCGAGCGCCATCGAACAGGATCTCTACCCATCGGATGGAGCGCTCATGGTGACCCCGTACTTTCGTGACAAGACCGTAGCCCAACTTGTGGCCCTACTCTTCGCAGCATGCGGAAGTGCCGTGCAGGCGACAGCCGTGAACGTGCCGGCCTTCACCGACAACATCGTGAGATATGCGGACTTCGCCGGCAAGAGTGTGGCTGATGCGCTCACCGAGCTGGCGATGATCTCGAATTGCACGCTTCTCTGCAAATTCTCCGGCACAACTGCGGTGCAAGATGCGCCAAAGGTCACCTTCAACTTCCAGCGCCGCGATGCGGGGCTCGGTACAGCCCTTGAGCTGTCGGCTGCTGGCAAGATCCTCGAGCGCAGCGATTCCCCGATCTGGGACCAGTATTACTCGTCGATCGTCGTAGAGGGCGCGAACAGCACCCGCGTGCAGAAAGGTTCGACGCGCCCCGGGGCGAATCAGCTCCAGGTACAGAGCGACTTCATGGATACCTACGCCTGGGAGCACCAGGTGCTCGATCGCCTCTGGACTTACTTCGGATCGCGCCGGACCAAGGCGACGATTAAGGTCAAGGCCGAGCTCGTGCCGGCAGGAACTGCTGGCGTTGGTCCGGTCGCTGATGATTTCGAGGCTGATACGATCGGTTCGATGCCAACCGGATGGTCGGAATGGACTTTCGGTGGCAGCATCTTCACGGTACGGCAACCAAACATCGGCGGGAATGCGACGAAGCTCGTGCAGGCATCAATCGTCGGCGGTAGTCCAGGTTACGGCGATCTTAAATGGGATAATGGCGGCAGCCGTGAGACGGTCGATGTAAAGTTCGACTTCTATGCCGACGATGCAAGCGGAGATGGAGTGTTGCGCTTCGTCATACGCGGCGACTCGCCCTGGGTGAATTGCATCTGGTTCGAGATCCCGTTTGGGCCGACATATTCGTTCGGTGCCTATCCAAATCTCTACGCTATGGTCGGAGGCGCGGGGTTGCCGCTGGTAACAGACTGGCACAATCAGTGCCCGGTCGGGAACTGGTTCACGGTGCGCATCCTCGCCATCGGCGGTACTGTGCAGGTGAAATACTGGTACACCGGCAGTGCGGAACCTGGCGGCTGGAACCTGACGACGACCGTCGCGCCAATCACAACTGGATATATCGGTCTGTACCTTCTAGCCGGAGGTGGGGCTAGTCCGAAATGCTACGTTGACAACATCTCGGTGGTCGGCACCCCTGGCGCCACCGGCTTCGGCCTTTTCAGCAAGGTCTCGCTCAGCGGCTCGGATGAATGGTGGGTCACTTCGATCTCGCGCCCGCTGCTCGAGCCTGCGGAGGCTGTCGATCTCTCGCTGATCTCCGCGATCGGCACCGAGTACACGCCTGACGACTATGCGCTGCTCGACGCCTCTGCGCTCCCCGAGCCTCCCGTGGTCACGGGGGTCACCGCAGACGGCAGCAACCGGGATGTGGCGCTCTCCTGGCCGTTCGTCGGGATGCAGCCACTGCTCGGGTTTCAGCGCACGGTTTGGTTAGCGACCGCCGCGCGGCCGGAGACTCCGATGTACGTCTCGATCCCCTATCCGGTAACAGTGATCGCGGGCACTCCAGTGACATTCAAGGATCACATTCTCGCTGGCTTCCTGACGAGCCCGGGACCCTGGTACGTGGATTATCAAACAGTGCTCATCGACGGGCGGTTATCGCAGCCGAGCCCCGCGTACCTATTCAGCTAGGGGGAGGAATGCATGCAAGTGACGGTCGATCTCCTCGCGGTGGCGGCCGTCATCTCGGCTGTCTCGGCGGGCGCTGGAGTGCTGAGCGCCCACGCACTGAGCAAGAAACAGAAGCGCGAGGAGGTCATTGCAATCGTGCGCAGCATTGTGCTTGAGCATCAGACCACGTGTCCGGTGGGCGAGCAGGTTCGGTCGGATGCAAGTCGTGATCGGCAAGAGATGGTCGCCGCCCTCGGATCGCTGCGCACGGAGATAACGAACGGCTTGAACCACGTCAACCGGCGACTCGATGCGATCTACAAGCGGATGAGCAATGAGGAAGATTAGAAAAGGAGAAAGGCCATGAAGTCTCGTGCCATCGTCCTACTACTGGCCGTGCTGATGATCGCTGCACCACTGGCGGTCACGGCGGCTACCATCGTTTTTCCGACCGTACGCAATGTGAGCGCAGCGTTCCCGCTCGTGACAGCGGTCACGACTGGCACGAGCGATGTCGTGGACATTCACCACGAGCTCGTCTTCACCAGCGTCTGGATCCTGTGGAACGGCGCCTGTAGTGCCGGCGTGGTGGAAGTGCAGGCCGCGATGATCCCCGCTGGCCCTTGGGTGACCGTCGCCACCTTGACCTACAAGAGCGATCTGCCCGACTGGGTGCTGCTCGTCGGATCGCCAGGCGCTTTGCGAGTGAGCATCACGACTCCCGTGGTCGGTGGGACGGTTAGCGTCTACCTCACAGGCAAGTAGGAAGGAGAACACCATGAAGCGCATCCTGGCAGCCTGCGTGCTGCTGATGGCCGGGGCCTGGGCCTCGGCCCAAGTCAACGGGCAGGGCGGCGTCTATATCAACGGCGTGCTGCAAACTGCCGTGAGCTGGGATTACCTCCACGCTGGCGGGATCTCGATGACGGACCCGACCAGCGATGTCGCGCCGGATCCCCTGCTCCTCAAAGCCGCCAACGCCTGGCCGGGCGCGACTACCAACACCACGGGCGCAAACACGATCCTCGCTGGTGGCATCGGGCGGCGAATCTACACCGTCGTTGATTACTCACAAGGCAGCATGGCCGGGTCTACCGTCACGATCACCGCCAACGGTACCGCCACGGTGTTGACTGAGGGTGTCGAGTGGACCGCCGCGACGAGCAACAATGCCACGGCGACATCGCTCGCGGCAGCGATTGACGCCGTCAGTGGAGTATCAGCTACAGCCTCAAGTGCGGTCGTGCGGATTGTCCCCGATGTCGGTGCCTATTCTCTTACCATCGCCAAGTCCGCCGCTGACGCGGGAATGACCGCGACGAGTGGGACGAATGGCGTGGTTAGTGTTATCGGACCTGAGTCGCTTGAGCTTGAACATTTAAAGTTCCTAGATGGGGCAGGGCACTTCTCCGGCTTTAAGGCACAGGCGCAAGCCGCCGATTTGACGTACACGCTCCCGGCTGCGCACGGGACTGGCTATCTCTATGACGATGGCGCTGGCGCCCTTGCGTGGAGCACACCAGCTGGCGGCGCGAATACCGCCTTGTCGAACCTCGCCTCGGTGGCGATCAACGCGGCTCTGACGACCGGAGCTGGCACGGCCGCGGCCTTGACAGCAAGTCCTCCAGCCCAAACGGCCTCGGCGCAGGCCGGTATTGCAGCGGGAGTGACTGCATCTGATGCTGTAGCTGGAGACACGAACGTCGGTGCTGCTGCTGGTGGTTCTGTCACGGTCACCGCAGGCGATGCGGCACGACTGACGAGCGGGGATGCGAATGGTGGGGATATTGAGCTTGTGACTGGGGCTGGGATTGGTACTGGGACAAATGGAGTCGTTAAGATCCCGTATGTTGGTGGGGTCTTCTCTCCTATTCAATTTGGCTCCACAGCAGCTAATAGATTGTACCTGAACAACGAGTCGCAAAACATTTTAATATGGGGAGGTTCTGGCGGCGTGTCTGTTGACGCGATGAATTCCAACTCTTACAAAACTGCCGCGGGCTGGGAACTTTGGGGATATGGTGGCCCCTTCTCTGTTGGCAAGGATTTCCAGTTTGTTTGGGGGCCAGGCACCATATATGGCTCTCCGGATGTTGGAATTGTTAGAGGTGGCGCGCCTGGCATCCTCAAGATCAGCGACAGCTCGACCGGCTATGGCGCCCTTTCGCTCGATACGAATGCGAGAGTCTACGCTGACACCGTAAGTCTTTCTGATGCTGCCAAAACTGCCGTTCTGGATATTGCCATTGCAGACGGGGAATACATCGGCGGGACGCTCACCTACACGATCACCGCAACCGACGCCACAGACCACCAGGCTCTGACCGGGATCGTCGGGTTCTCTGGTGTCAGGAAGAACGGCACCCCGGACACATACCACCTCACCATCGCAGAAAGCGCAAGTCCGGTCTTGGCTGAGTCTGCCGGGGCTTCTACTCTAACCGATACGTGGGAGATTGATGCCGGAACGAACGTCGCAACGATCTCTGTGACGGCGGATAGCTCCCTGACGACCCCGACAATGACGTGCCGGTACCAGCTCACTCTGAACTCGGCCAATGCCGTGACGAAGAAGTGAGGTAAGCCATGCGACGCCTACTCGCTCTGCTCATCCTCATTGCTGCTCCCGCATGGGCGGCAAGCTACTACGTCAAGAACGGCGGCTCTGATGCCGCAGACGGTCTATCCGATGGGAATGCCTGGGAGACGATAGCCAAGGTCAATGGCTCGTCTTTCTCTGCTGGCGACTCGATCCTCTTCAAGAAGGGCTGCACCTGGCGCGAGCAGTTGACGGTGCCCTCGTCAGGCTCTGCTGGGAATCCGATCACGTTCGGGGCGTATGGGACGGGAGGAAATCCGATTATCAAGGCTTCAAACCTTGTGACCTCGTGGACTGAGAACACCGGCGGGGCCTGGGATTGGGCCTGGGACATGGAGGAGGCCCTTCCTGGGGATTGGACAAGCGAGACGGACGCCGGGGGCAAGATTGATCTCCATGCAGACGCTGCTCATGGTGGAAGTTATGGAATTAGGTTGGCTTCAGCGACCACAGGGGCGACGCTGGAAAAGACCGGACTCACGAGTACAACCGAATGGCACGATGAGTTCTGGATGAAGTTGTCTTCTGACTACAGTAGATGCGCTGGTGCTGCATGGTCAGTGACAAGGGTTAGGCTTTGGTTTTACGATGCAACTGGGATTGGTGGTTTTTTCATCAAAGAGGAGCCATCAGGAACATTCTGGTTCCAATTCGGTTGTTACAATGTTTCTTGGTCTTCCGCGTGGGTTCCTATTTCTGCAAATACTTGGTACAAAATCAAGATCGTTGGAACTACGTTGACAAGTGCAACCGCCCATTGGGAGGTGTACTTGGATGATGTCCTGAAAGAGACATCTTCTGCCCTGGATATGAGCGTCAACAATGGTTCTGCGAACCTCACGCAACTAGGACAACTTCAAAGTCTCGGGACCGCTGACGAACTCGCCGGGTACATCTACTTCGATGATGGAACTTTCGACCAGGACGGCATTGGTCCCGCACCCGAGAATACTTGGTATGCTGCGGTAACAACCGAACCCAAACTCGTGATCTTCAATGACACACGGGGAAGCAAGGTTGGGTCAGTCGCGGCTTGCGATGCGGATAAGAAATGGTACTGGGCTTCGAATGTTCTATACACCTACGGCACGGAAGATCCAAACACGACGTACCCGAACCAGATTGAAGCGGCGGCGAGGAACTATGCGGCGCTGGTGGACACGAGGAATTACATCACCTTCAACGATCTGACGCTCGCGAATAGCAACCAGTTCGGCGTCCGCGTTCAGAACGCGACGAACTTCACTTTTGACCGTGGCTCCATTACGCAACTCTATTATCAGGGCACGGATCTCAACTACAGTTCGGTTGCTCTTACGGACATCACTTTCAAGAATCTTGAAGTGAGCCATGCTGGCGGCTGCGGAATTACGGCCGCTGCGGATTCCGATCACATCGGCAACATCACGATTAGCTACAACAAAGTCCACGACTGCGGGTGGGGCACCGACACGGACGGCTACATTCAATCGAATGCCGGAATCAAGGTGTGGGGTGGAGCCAACGCTGGCTCTGCCGGAGAATCTGACAATGCCTTGATCGAGTATAACGAAGTTTACGACAACGACGATCAGGTGGGGGCGCATTACGAAGGTAGCGGCATCTGGGTAGATCAATGGGGAACTGGAGCTGTGGTCCGGTACAACAAGGTTCATGGTAACGCCTCCTATGGCATCCTAATGGAGAACACCCTTGATACTGGCGCCCCTGTCGTCTACGGCAATCTCTCATACGGAAACTATGCTGGTATCTCTATCAACAGGGACGTGAGCGGGGCGCTCGTCTACAATAACTCAGTCTATGGGAACACCGCAGGTGGCTTGATTTGCGAAGGCGTCGGCAGTCAGACCGCGATGGTCAATAACATCTTCAAGAACAATATCTCAAGTGGGAATGGGACCGATCTTGTGGCGAAACTCGGTGGTGAGAACGCCGGGGCTGGCAGCGGCAACGTCTATCTCTACAACTGCCTTGGGGCAGAAGCGGCCAGCTTCGTTGAATGGGGAAGCGGTGTTTACAAGTCCACCTATGATGCCTGGGAGAGTGCCTATGGTGGTACCACCAGTTCTATTGAGGCTGACCCATCTTTCACCAATGCTGCCGGTGGAGACTTCACGCTCCAGGCCGGCTCGCCGTGCATCGAGGCCGGCTTCAACCTTGGTCCTTCGTACATTGGCATGCTCGACCCCTTGTCGAGCTGGCCGTCTTCTGTGTTGACCCGCGATTGGCACACCACCGGCGGGAAACCTGATGTCGGCGCCTACGACTACCAAAAGCGGATTTGGTGATATGTCAAACATAAGGAGGGCATGAATATGCCAAGCATAATAATCACAATGTCTCGTAAGGACTTAGACGATCTTGGAGATGCACTTTTCGGGGCTGCCTTTGACGGCAAGAGCCCCACTCGTGAGGCTAAAGATGCGCTCATTGTATCCAAGATTACTGAATTTGTTACAACTCCGGCGGTAAATTTCGGATGGCAAAAAGAGAAAGAAAAGGTTCCAAAGCCCGAGGGACCAAAGGCGACTATAGAAATCCTACCATAGGGGAGCATAGATGCCACGGAAGCCGGTCACGCTCGCTCGCGCACCGCACGACGGGAAGTGGCGCTTCTCGCTCGATCTCAAGCTCTGGCAGACAGTGATAGCTATTCTGGTTGGAATCGTCGCGCTTTACGGCGCGGGCAGGACGGCCCTCACGAAGATCGTGACCGGGATCGCGGTCGAGCAGGCGAAGCAGTATCTCGAAAAGGAATACAGGCCCGCCCTGGAGGAATGGAAGGCGGGGATCAAAGGTCAGATCACCAGCCTGCGCCGGACGGACGGCGAAATCAAGGAAGCGGTAGCGACACTCCAGGAAAACGACGTCAAGATCCTGGAGATGATCGCGAGCCAGAACAAATAAGGTCTGATTGTGGTCGGCCACTAGGAGATCCTATGACTGAGCAATCTCTGATCTACCCGAACAAGCGGCAGAGTTGATCATCCTCGGCAAATGACACGACATCTCGCGCTCCTCCTGGCCGTGCTCTGCGCGGCCTGCGCGAGCACTAGCCAGACCGCCGAGCAGCGCCGCGAGACCGCCGCGAGCTGGCGGACAGTTGCAGTTGTGAGCGCGGCCGCGGACCTGGCGACGACCTTCATCGGCCAGCGCTCCGGTGCCCGGGAACAAAACCCGCTGCTCGGCCAACAGCCGCAGCGGATCGTGGCGGTGAATGCCGTGATCCTGGGCGCGGTCTGGTGGCTCTCACGCGACCTGCCGCCGGAGCAGCAGACGCGGATCTGGAAGGGGGTGGCCGCTCTCCACCTTGGCGCGGCGATCTGGAACGGGAGCCAGCTCAAGCGCTGAGCTAGACCATGAGCAGCTCTCCGCGTGCCGAGTTCATCCGCCGGGCGCTCGAGGCGGCGGACCGCGCGCGGGCGGAAGGTGCGCCGATCGTCCCGGAGATTGCCGCCGCGCAAGCGGCCCTCGAGTCGCGCTACGGCGAGAGCAGGCTGGCGATCGAGGCCAACAATCTCTTCGGGATCAAGGCCGGTCGGCGCTGGCAGGGGCCCGTGCTGGTCCTGCCCACCACCGAGTACGTGGACGGGCGGCTTGTTGGGATGGCCGCACGTTGGCGGTCCTATGCCTCCTGGGAAGAATGCCTGCGCGACTACGGCAATCTGCTCGAGATCCTCCCGTGGTTCGCGGATGCGGCGGCTGCCGCGCGGCGCGGTGACACGCTCGGGTTCCTCGACGGTCTCCTATTCGATCCGCACGGGGCTGGTGCCGCGGACGACGAGCCGGGATGGGCAACCGATCCGAGCTACCGCGACAAGGTCCTATCGGTCGCCCGGCGTTGGGGGCTCCTCGGATGAGTGCGCCGCGCTGCCCGCGCTGCGGATCGAGCTGGAATCCCCGTCGCGAGCGCGCATTGTGCGGCGCGGCGGAGGACGGCAACGGCTGTGTGCCGGTGATGGAGGCCACGATGAGATGGTGTAAGCGCCAGGGAATCGAACCGGTCATGTCCGAGCGCCGCTCACTCCAGGCGTGGAAGCGCCGATTCAGGATCGCCACTGCGACGATCACGTTCGCCCTCCTGCTCCCGGTCACAGGATGGGCAGCGATCTACGCCTGTTTCTCCTGCCAGAAGTGCTACGACGTCGGCGCCGAGAATGCAGGGGCCGCCTTGCTCGCGTGCCAGACCGTCGCCAAGGACAACGGCATGGCGCGCTACGGCGTGGCGTGGATCGCCGGGTCGCAGGATGGAGTCCCGTGCGCCCAGCTCGCGCTCGTGCCGGGCGCGGCGGTGGCGAGCTACCAGTCCACATTCCGGCTCGGCCCTGCCCGTCAGGTGTTCTGCATCGAGGGTGCGCCCGCCGCCAGCTTGGTCACCGTTGCGGCGCCCTCAGTGGGTCTCGCGCAGATCACAGGCCTGCGGGAAACGAAGGTGAAGAAATGAGGAACAGAGGGAGTTTCGTTTGTCTGTCGATCATCCTCGGACTGCTTGCGGCCAGCGCGCGCGCGCAGCAATTCTGCCATGAGACAAGCGGGGGCTGCTTCCAAATGCCTCCCGTGCCTTTCGCGTGCAATGGGACGATTACTTTCATGCCTTGCCCGGTGACCAGTCCGACGCCAACTCCCATTCCAAGACCGACCCCGAGCGCGACACCAGGACCAATTCCGACCGCGACAGTGAAGCGGGTGCCGTTGACGTTTCCGATCTCGAGCTTCATCTACGCGCCGGATTGTTTCGTTTGGACGGGTCAGAGACCGTACATCTGTCTGCCGACGGTGGGCGATCGCATTCGTCTATATTCCTCAGCCGACAGGACCACGTGGCGGGATGATGGGGTGATCTTCGAGGCCCTCTGCGGTACCTGGGAGGACGATGGAAACCGCCACTCGGGTTTGGTTGACTACTGCACCGGGATCAGCAATTTCGTAGTCACCAGGAGCCGCAAAACTGGCAGGTGGATTGCGGCCTACGTGGCGGGAAAGGCTCCGAACAATACCGCTGCTGGCGGTATCGGGATCGCGTGGGCCGCTGATCTGCATGGACCATGGGTCCGCTACGCCGGAAACCCGATCCTGTCGGACGAACAGGGTTTCGCTGGCGTTGCGCGGCTGCTCCGCGTCTCCGTACCAGTGCTGCAGAGCGGGGCGCATGCGTTGAGGACCGTGATGCCATTCTTCTGGCTTTTCGTCCAGGATCGAGACGGCAGGCTTTACCGGCAACCGATCGACGACATGACCGGCCAGGTGAGTGGCAGCCTCGTGGAATTGCCTGCCACGATGAGGGGCTACGCGCCGATTGCTTGGGACTGGAACGGCTGCTGGAGCGTGCAGGGCCGCGACTGGTCCGATATCGCGGCGTTCAAAAGTATCGACCTGTACAGTGGCGGCGATTGCGCGACCACCCCCGGTCGGCTCGTCGCCACCATCAAGGCGGCGGATCTCGGGCACAAAGGGATCGCCGGTATCGCGCTGATCGAGAAATCGCCCGAGGGCGGTTTGCTTGGCGGGCCGACGATGATCCTCACGCCGTGGGACTCGTGGGCTTCCATGACGGCGCCGATCGCACTGCAGATCGGTATCTCTCTGCCGGTCGTCCCGCCACCCGATGTCAACACTCCGTGGGCCCTGTCCGGCGAGCAGCTACCCGCCGCCGCGCCCACGAGGACGAAAGTACCAACGCCCTGACGGGCGAGAAAGGAAACAAGGTATGCGAAAGCAACCGATGTTCGTCGGTGTGATGGCCATCTTGATCCTGCTGGCCGCCATGCTGCCCGGCTGCGCGACGGTCGCCCCAGGCGCCGATCCGGTCCTGGTCAACGCCGAACGCGACCTCGGCCTCGCGGTCGGCACGCTCGACAATCTGTTCAAGACGGATTACCAGAACTGGCAGGTGATCGACCCCGTGATCCCAGGCTGGAAGTCGGCCGTGAACGGGTTGCGCGTCATTGCTCCGCCGGTGATCGATGCGGCCAACGCCTCGATCAAGGTCTACCGCGCCGCCCTGGCGATCCACCGAGTTGATCCAACTCAGATCACGCAGGAGCAGCTTAACGCGTTCGGCACCGAGCTCGGCAAGCGGATCGTGGAGGCGGTGAACCTGGGGAGGCGAGCAGCCGAGATCATCGCGCACTGGCCTGGAGGTGGCCAATGAACGGAGAAACCCAACCCAAACCCAACTGGACCGAGATGTGGATGGCGCTTCTGCTGGCCCTCGCGCCTCTCGCCACGGGCTCGTGGGCCGCGATCTTCGGGCCCCTCATGGCGCTCGTGATCGCGGAGATCGAGCAGATCAAGGCGGCGATGGCGCAGACCGGCGAGCTGACGCCCGACGAGGTTGCCGCGTTCGATGCCTGGCTGGCCGAACGCAAGGCCTCGCCCGAGTGGCAGGTCAGGCAGTAGCGCAACCCCTCGCGACCGCCAAAGAAAGGAGTGCACCATGGGAAGCATCACCCCTTCGCCCGCCCTCAGTCCGTCCGGCAGCATGGCGGGATGGAACTTCCTCACGCTGTTGAGGCAGAACAAAGACAAGCTGAAGATCCTGGTTTCGGCCATCGGCACCTATCTCGCGGCGCAGATCGGGTTCATCACGGACCCGAACCTCAACGCCTTGGCCAGCACCGCCATCGGGGTGCTGGTCTACATCGGATTGTGCGCGGTGGACTACTGGCTCAGCGACGTGCCGGTCGAGCCGCCTGTAGAGCCGCCGCCCACTCCCTAGGCTGTACCCCGCGGATCCTTCCTCCTTCCCGCGGCTCCCGACCCCCTCCCGGCCGCGACCCCGGGGACGGGCTTTTTCACTTCCGCGCGAGCGCATCCGCGAGGTAGGTCAGGTAACGCGGCGGCATCGCGCGGTGCTTCGCGTTGCTCTGGGGTGCGAGCCAGCCGTGGACGGATTCGATGCTCACACCCAGGAGGTCCGCTGTGGCGCGCCGCGTGAGATGGTGCTCGCGGATCACGGCGCGGAGCTGCACCGCAGGGTTGGTTGTCATTCGATGTCCCTCCCCGGGTGGCCCCCGCAGGAGCCACCAGGCGAGCTACACTTGCCTTTAGTCGATGTCGGCGATGATGGAGTAACCCAGGTCTGCGAGCCACGACTGCACGGGACCCGGATCACCCAGGTAATCCAGGTAATCGTCGAGCAGCGCCGCCAAGTTGTGGTGCGCCTCTTGCGCCTGCTCAAGTGTACCAGCAGCGGTCGCAACGGGCGGCAATGTGGCGATGTACCGGGTCACGGGCTTCTCGTTGTTGTTGGCCGGGGTGCGGCGGAACCAGAGGATCAATCGGCCGTCGCGCGTGCGCATGGCGCGGAGGTAACGACCACCAAAATCGAGGTAGTCATACCCCAGCCACAACTCCTCCGGCTCTTGCCGGGTACGGATGGGCGGATGCCCCTGCATCGTGATCGTGCGGATGGTGTCCTCGTTCATTGCGTCCTCCCTGCGGCTCCGGCGCGGCGTTTGCTCAGGTCGGAGCGGCGGTCCGTGGTGCGTTCACAGCGCGGCGGCCTCGGCATCGAGTGCTTCGGCCGCGGTCATGTGCTCATCATGGCGATGCTGCTGCTCCTCATGTGAGATTGAGCCATCGGCATCGTAGGTCAGAGCTCCCACTGCGAGACTGCGCTCGTGCTCCGCCTTATCCTGCAACTGCATCTTGCGTTCCTCGCGCGCGTCGGTTGGATACCGCTCCCGCCATGCCGCGAGCGCCGCATCGGCAGCGGATATCAAATAGAGGGACCGTGAGTAATCCTCATCCACCAGCTTGTGAGCCTGTGCGTACATGTCCGCGATCCGAGCGCGCTCAACGTTTTCCGGGCGCATGCGCTCAGCAGCGAGGACGCGCTGATCGTTGGCGATCACTGTGCGGAGCAGTGTAGTCTCGGCGTCGCTCAGGACCACCGCACCCACGCGGTGCGTGTATTCGACACCGACCTTGGCCCGTTCGAGACGCGTCAGGACGATCGGCTCATGGGCAATGGTGTGATGGCTGCCGCCGACATAGATGCTGTCCTCGCGGTACACCACTGGGCGCCCGTCCCGGGTCATCTTGATGATGGTCTCGGTGATCTGCGTCATCGCCCTGTCCTCCTACCATCAATATAGGTGCTCGGTATCCAGTTGTCAAGGGGGGCAAGGCTGGCTCGGTGGCACGCCCCTTGCATAGGTGCAGTGTACCCAAAGGGGGACAATTTTGGCGTCAGGACCGACGATCTCCCTGTGGGGCGGTGCCGGGCCACGCGGCGGAGCCCGATCTCCAGCCGGGCGCCAAGCAGGGCGCGGGACGGGGCCTTCCCCGGTGCCCTCCCAGGTCACCCGTACCCGATTCGTACCTTTGCCGATTTGGGCGTTCCACGTGAAACATCGCTGGTAACGTGCCAAACTGGCAGCACTTGCGCGGGACTCAAAATCCCGTGGGGTCCTCCCCGTGGGGGTTCGACTCCCCCCTCCGGCACCATCTCAAACTTTGACAGGACAGGACTTAGTTGACCGGCTCCCCGCCCACCGCCCGGGGGCGCAGGGGGCGTTTCTGGACACCTGCGGACGCCGGCTGTACCCGATTCGTACCCGGTTTCCGGCCCCTGCGGGCCGCCTCGACAGCCTTCAGGAAATACGCCTCGAGCTTCCGGAGCATCTCGCGCTTGCGGCCGATGACCTGGCTGTGCCTGTAGCGGTCAGTCACATCCCCGTGGGCATGGCTGAGGATCAGCCGCAGATCATCCCGGCCGAAGCCCAGCTCGGTCAGCCACGTCGCCGCGCAGTGGCGGAACAGGCCGGGCCCCTGGATCGAGGGGTGGAGCCCGATGGCTGCGGACGCCCGCTTGAAGGCCGCGGTGACCTGCCCTTTGGTGGCCGCCACAAGACGCCCCTTCCGCGGTAGGACCTTGGCGAGAGTGGCGACCATCGCCGTGCGGTTCGGCTCGCGTTCCTTGGTCCCCTCTTCCGGCAGATACAGTTCCCGGGCCCGCCAGTCGCACCAGGCGGCCGTGGCGCGCAGCGCCTCCTGGGCCCGCCACCCGGCGAGCAGGCACAGACCCATCGCGGCGCGCGCGGACGGCTCGAGCTGCAACCAGAGTCGGGCCGCCACCTGCACTGTGGGGATCCGCCGGCGCCGCGGCTTGTGTGACTCGGCGAGCATGCGCGGTATCTCCCATTCCCTGCGGAGTTTGAGCCACTTGCAGACGGTGGCCAGCGCCCGAAGTTCCTTGAGCACGGTTCCGAGGTTCACTTGCTCAAGGCGCGCAGCGATGTAGGCGTCGACGTCGACCTGGCCGAGCCAGTCGAGGAACCCATCCTCCCCCAACCCCTCCCGGAGCTGGGTGAACTTGTTCCCGTAGTACTGCTGGGTGGTGGTGGGCCGCCGGTAGCGCTTCAGCTCAGCGAGGTAGCCATCGAACGCGTGCCGGAGTTGGTGGCGCCGCGTGCGGCCGGAGGCGGGGAGCCCCGCCCGCTCACGGTCGCGTTCCTCGAGCCACTGCTCCACCAGCACCCGGGTCTTGTGCGAGTACTTCCGGACCTTCCCCCGCACCACGACTCGGGCCCGGTAGACGGCCTTCCCGCTTGGCAGCGTCTCTCGCCCGATGCGCCCGTGGTACTTCACTGCTCAACCGGGAACGCCGCCCACATGCCCTCAGCGTCGCCGGTCAGCGGGCATCTGATCGCCCACGCGGCGCCCTCGACCTGGAACTGCAAACCCACCTCGCATGGCCGCTCGGTCGAAAGCAGCACGATGCGCTCCGCTCTCCCCGCCGGCGAGTAGAGGCCGACGTAGGCGGTATGGTCGCCGTGGCCGATGGGCGTGAAAAGCTCGATCCTCTCGCTCGTCACCACTTGGTTTCCGGCTTGTTCAGATAGGCTTGGAGGCTCGCCGGAAGCGAGTTCAGATTCTGCTTGATCTGGCGAGCGTGACCTGCTTCGGCCACGGGATATGGCTCGTTTCGGTACTTGCCCCACTGACCGACGAAGTTGTTGAACGTGAGCCGGACCTTTTCATCCTTCACGTCCACGATCAGCGTGTAGTCGCAGGGGATCTCGACGAGCCCCATGCTCGAGAACGACGTCCGGCCGTGGCCGATGATCTTCCCATTCTCCTTGTCCTGCAACTCGATCACGGCCTTGGAAGAGACGAAGCTCTCAGCCATCCAGGCGAGAGTGCGCGCGAAAAGCTGATCCTTCGACTGCGCGGGGACCTCGATCACGGCTTGCAGTTCGGTGTCTTCAGGTGCGGCGGGGGCCATCGTCGTACAGGTAGCAAGGAGCACGGCACACGGCAGGACGATCCAGGGCGCCCTTCGCATCACTTCCTCCGTCGCCGGCGACCAGCCGCCGGGCGTTCTATCCTAGTTTTTTCGATAACGTTATCGCAGCGCGGGCATCGAAGGCGGATCTTCACGTATTCCTCTGGCTCGATCGGCGCAACGACCTTCGGTGAAGGGCCGGGGTTCGCGGATGAAGGCTCCTTGTCCTCGGAAAAGAGCCAGGCGATTGGCTTTCGGAATGCCCTGGCGAGACCTTCGATGTTCTTGAGTGTTGGGTTTTTCTTAGAATCCTTTCTTTTCCAGTGAGCTAGCGTCGTCTGATTGACGCCAGCTTCAGCCGCAATGCGACCGTTTTGGCCATAGGGGATCGTTCTCAACCGTTCCGCGAAAACCTCGGCTGGGTCCTTCGGCATACATACCAATGTAGCGCCTAGACTTACAGTAGGCTTGACATTTACGCCGAAAGCATTTACATTGACTTTAGGCATGGAGGCCGAAAGTGGCACTGAAAGACGTCCTCCGACGAAACCGCTTGCAGCAAAAGGCTGTAGCTGAAGGAATTGGCGTTTCCCGCCAGACAGTGTGTTTCTGGGTGAAGGGCCAGGTGACGCCCGGCGGAGAGAATCTCTCCCGACTCCTTGCGTACCTCCGGCAGTTTGAGCCCTCACTGGAAGTGTCCGATCTCTTGCGGGCGGCCTGACCTATGCGCCCGCTCTTCCCAATCCTCATGTGCGTGATCGCCCTCCCCTGGCTGCTGTGGCTCGGGCGATTCGGTTGGAAGCATCGGAGACCGTGACGTGTCCATCGCTCCTCAGTCTCGCGCCCTGAACGGCGAGCGGCAAGTTCAATCGGCTGCGGAATATGAAGTCCGGTTGCAGGCGGCGTTCGATCGGCTGCGCGAGATCTACCGCGGGCGGCAGAAGCAGGCGCTGCGCGGCGTGTCGGCAGAGTACGTGTCCTCGCTGCTCCGGCGGGGGACGCCCTGCAGCCTCTTCCGATTCGTCGAGCTCCTTGGCCCGCTATCGATGGCTGAGCGCGCGTTCGTGCTGGGCGCCCTGGTGGAAGACGCGCGGCCCTCCGACAAGCCGCCGCTGCTGGAGATCGCGGAAGCCACGGAGATCGCAGGTGACGCGCTCGGTTGCGCACAGCGCTTGCTCGCGGCCGATTCCACGTCGCCGCAGGAGTTGGCAGAGGCAGAGCAGCGCCTGCAGGCAGCGCAACGCGAGCTCGAGGACGTGAAGCACGCGATCAGGGGGACGAAGTGAACCTTTCCCTGCGCCTCCTCACCTTCACCCAGGCCGCCAGGTTGGTCGGCTGCTCTCGGCGAACGATCCGGCGATGGGCGGCGCTCGGTCTTTTCCCCGTGACGCGGATGAACGGCCAACCTGCGGTGCGCGAGCAGTGGCTGAGGAAAGCGATCGAGCAGCACACGAACGTGGAGACCGAAGCATAGGAGGCGACCATGATGAAGAAATACGCGGAAAGATTACTGACCGAGCGCGAGGCAGCCGAGATGCTCGCCGTGTCCCACGCGACGCTGGCGACGTGGCGGTGCCGCAAGCGGTACCACCTGCCATTCATCCGGCTTGGGAACGCCCGCGCGATTCGATATCTCGAATCTGACGTGCTCGCTTTCATCGCGAGCGGGCGTGTTGAAAACAACGAGATGGACAAAACAAAACGCCCCGGGGGCACCGGGGCAGAAAGGATCGAACCATGAACCTGTCTGAAACCATTCTCGGTCCCGCCCGGCGATTCGTCAAGGGGGCCGATGCCCTCTACTGGCACGCGCTCGAGCGCTGCGCGAAGTGGGTGCTGGCCCACCCGTCCCGCAAGGTGAGAGCAGCGCAGCGGCGCCGGGGTCCAGTGCACACCGAGGCGTGGAAGAAGGCCCCGATTCAGCGCTACCGCGCGTGGATCTCAACGGCCGATAGGAACTAGGAGGACATCATGGAAGCTCACACAAAGGACAAACTCGCACCGGCCCCGGCGCGCAGTGCGCTTGCGATGCCGGTTGGATCAAACCCGCTCGCCGCCGCCCTCGCGGGATACGAGCAGGGAAAGTACAACTTCGCGACGCCGATCACGGTGCTCGACCGCGTGCCCCCGATGCACCGGGTGAGCATCCGCGTCGTCACGATCGACCCGAGAACCGAGACCTACCCGATCCCGGGGAGTGACAAAGTTGGACTGGGCAAGACGGCCCTCGACAAGATCGCGGCAGCGGCGGCGATCGCATGGCTCCCTGAACGCTCAGGTCAAGTCGACGCCTGGAACGACGCCCACCGCGTAAAGTACCGCGCGGTCGCGCGGATCAGGGATTTCGATGGCCGCACGCGCACGGTGTACGCGGAAAAGGAAGTCGATCTGCGCGGTGAGCCCGGGTGGCCGGAAGAGCAGCTCGGCAGTGACGCGCGCGAGTTCGTGCGGATCGCCAAGAAGAAGGACCGCGATCCCTGGCCGCAGATTTTCCAGCAGCGCCAGCACATTGCGAGCCTCGCCGAGAGCAAAGCGAAGCTCCGTTGCATCCGTTCGGCGATCGGACTCCCTACCGCGATGGATCCGAAGGACGCGGCGAAACCGTTCGTCGTGCCCGCGCTCGTCCCGGACCTCGACACTTCCGATCCGGAGATCAAGCGCATGGTGGCCGCGAGCCTGCTCGATTCCGAGAGCGCGCTCTACGGCGCCCCGCCGCTCGCTCCGGGCGCCCAGGCGCCGGCGAAGGATGAGCCGGAGGCGATCGACGTTTCGGGGATGGAAGAAGCGCCCGAGGAACCGACCACCATCACGCCCGAGCTACCCCCCGAGGAAGCCGCCGCGCCGGCATGCGGGCTGCCGATCACCGAAGCCATCCTTGAGGCGGCTCGCGCCACTCGCGCCGGCACCGGGGCCGAACACGTCCAGGCGATCGCAAAGTGGATCGAGCATGCGGCGAAGAAGATGCCCCCCGACGCACTGGAGGCCCTGTGCCTGAAGTTGGGCACGGGCTTCGACCCGCTCACCGCACCCCTCACCGAGTTGCAGGGGATGATCGGAGCTTTAAAGGCCGAGATCACGCGGGTGGCAGGATGAGCGAACTCCAAGTCACCATCCTAATGAAGACGATCACCTGTCACTGCGGAATGATCTATGCCGTCCCCACTTGGGTCACTGGGTACTTTTGCCCGAGGTGTGCCCACGAGACGATTTGGGAACGTGGCCAGGAAGTCGACCGACTGCGGAGCCTGACATCCCGGCTTCGTGGCGTCATCACGCGGGTGAAGAAGACGAAGGTGCGGCGATGAGCACCCGCCTCCTTCTCATCGGTGACGTCCATCTCCGCGACGGCGAGCAGCTCGAGGACATCAAGAGCTGCCTCGCCTTCGCCGGCAAAGTCGCGGACGAGCATGAGGTCGATGCCGTCCTGTTGGCCGGCGACTTCTACGAGGGCAAGAGTAGCGAGGCCGAGCGGGCAACGCTCGCTAGCGCGCTGGCCGATCTCTCGACTACGCCGGATGATGTGGTGAGGCTGGTGATCGGCATCAAGGGCAATCATGACCGACTCCGGGAGCTCGAAGTCTTCGCCGGTTTCCCGGGGGTGCGCATCTTCGAGACGCCGTTCGTCGTGCCGGTTCACACCCTCGGGCCCCACATCAGCATGCGCGGCGCCGGCGCCGTGGACATCCTGTGCGTCCCCTGGCCGGAGAAGGCTTTCCTCGCGGCCAACGGCCGCGCCGGCGAGGCCGGCGACCAGGCGGGGAGCGCGGCCCTCGCCGCGATGCTGCGCGGGATGGTGACGATGCGGCAGCATCCCGAGCGCCCGCTGGTGGTGCTGGCCCACCTGCAGGTCCTCGGCGCGATCTCGAGCTCGGCGCAGCCGTTGGTGGGCCGGGCGATCGAGGCGACACTCGGCGACCTGCAGGACCTGGGCGCCGCGGCGATCGTGCTCGGCCACGTGCACAAGCCGCAGCAGCTCGCCCCCGGCATCGAGTACATCGGCTCGCTCACGGTGCACGACTTCGGCGAGGAAGACGAGGAGAAGAGGATCGGGATTCTCAGCATCGAAGACGATGGCGCGGCGAGTTGGGAATGGGTGCCCGTGCCGTGCAGACGGTGGACGACGATCGAAGCGAAGGTCGAAGAAATCGCCGAGGCGGCGTCATGAAACCTCGCCCGCTCTGGTACGCAACCGCAAATTTCTGGAGGCGCGTCAGGAGCTCCGGAGGGCCGCATACCTGCTGGCCATGGACTGGCAGTGCAAAGACGGACGGCTACGGCCAGGTGACGATTAGGGCATTGAGCAAGATGCCGATCCGTGCCCATCGCCTCGCCTGGTATCTCTCCTTCGGAAACCCAGGCAAACCCTGCGTGCTTCACCACTGCGACAACCGCCTGTGCTGCAACCCGGCCCATCTCTTCCTTGGCACAAAAGCCGATAACTCGGCCGATATGGCGCGCAAGGGTCGCAACCGCCCCTCGTTTCTGCGCGGCGAACAGCATGGCAACGCGAAGCTGACGAACGATGGTGTGGGAGAAATTCGCAAGCTCGCCAACTTGGGCGTTCCTCTTCGCGCTCTCGGAGAACGGTTCGGAGTCACGACCGCGTGCATCCACCGTGTCGTGACGCGCAGAAGTTGGCGTCACCTTGGAGGTGTCGCATGAAGCGCATCGTCGAGACCATCGCGGGCGCTGCGGTCGATTCCAAACACGTCGCCCTCCTGACGGCGGGGGCATGTCTACGGTACAGGTACTCGTGCCTGGAGGGGGAACAGCATCTTTTCGATCACGCCGAGATCGAGCGCCGGTTCGCGGGCGCCCACACGCTGAAGATCGTCCCGCAGATGGAACGCGCCGAGCGCGTGCGCGCCGCCGAGGTCGCGGCTGCGCGGACGGCAGAGGAAAAGTTGCAGGCGTGGGCACAGGCAACTGGTACGGTCATCCAAGAGTCGCACCTAGAAAAGCTGCATCAGCTAGAAAGTGAGATCTCCAATGCCTGAGGACACCCTACGCACGACAATTACCACGGCAATCGTCACCGAGCGGGACTCCCTGCTCCAGGCGAAGATTGACGATCTCCGCAAGCGCCACGCTGCGGAGGTTGAAAGCGCCGTCGACAAGGCCCTCGCTGTCATCCGCGGCAAGGGCAAGACCAAGGCCAAGCAGCCGCGCAAGCCCCGGAAAGACAAGGGCACGAAGCGGCTCGGAAGAGGACTGCCGAAGGTGACGATCGACGTCAAGTCGGCTCGGGAGAAAGCCGGGATCGCGCCATGAGTAAGAATCCAACGCGCCAGAACGACGAACATCGCCTCGCGCGGCTCGTGGCTGATTGGCTCGCAGCGCATGAAGAGAAAGCCGTGGCGATGCGCGAGCACAACGACGTGATCAAGAAGCTCGAGGAGGCGATGGGCCAGCTCTCTTCAGCCATCCAGGGTGGGCAATACCAGATGAGCCTGCCGCTCGAGGAAGCGGAGAAGCCCGCGATCGCCCTCGACGAGAGCGACCCGGACGTGCAGGCCGCGAAGGCGGCGGATTTCTCCGAGCCTATGCCGGATGGGAAGGATTGCGGCAACTGCCGTCACCTTCGCGCCTATCACCTCGACGAGGACGGCAAAGGCTGCTTCTGCTGGCAGCCGGATTGTGACTGTGAGGCGTTCGTAGTCATTCCGAGCACCCTTTCCGTCGAGGAGCCCGCGCCGAACGCGGAAGACTCCACCGCCTGCGCCCACTGCGGCCACCCGGAAGCGGTGCACGGCCAGCGTCGCAAGCGCGGCTGCATGCGCGCGGACTGCGAGTGCAAGGGCTACGTACACCCGGACCCGTTCGGGATTGCGGACATGCAACCGGAGAAGCGGGAGGCGGAACTGTGAGGCTCTCGAAGCTCTCCCTCCGCGGCATCACCCGCTTCCAGGAACCCGTCGAGGTGGACTTCTCTGCCCTGGGTGAGGGCCTAATCGCAATCGCCGGCGCGAATGGCGAAGGCAAGACCACGATTCTCGAGGGACCGTTCGCCGCGCTCTACGGCGAGTTCCCGACGCGGCCCGGGGGCCTGTATGCCGTCGCCCACGGCCGCGATGCGCAGATCGAGCTCGAGCTGGAGGACGGGCAGCCGTATCGCGCGCTGGTGGCGGTGGATGCGATCGGACAGAAGACCGAAGCCTACCTGTTCGATGAGGAGGGCCAGCCCCTGACCAGCGGCAAGGTGCGCGAGTACAGCGCGGAGGTGGAGCGCCGCTTCGGCAGCGCCCGCCTCATGCTCTCTGCGGCGCTCTCCTGTCAGACGAAACGGGGCAGCTTCCTCGACCTATCCAAGGCCGAGCGGAAGGATCTCCTGAGTGAGATTCTCGATACTGGCGGGCTGCAGCGCCTTTCCGAGGCCGCACGCGCGAAGCTCAAGGCTGGCGAGCTCCAACTCGAGCGCCTGCGCGGGCAGGTGGTGGAGGCCGAAGCCGAATTCGAGCGGCTCGCCGGCGCTGGCCCATCTGAGGACCTGCAGGTGGAGCGTGCCCGGCTCGAGGCGGAGATCACCAGCGCCCAGGCGGATCTGGAAACGGCCAGGCAACGACATTCACAGCTACAAGCGGATCTTGCGGTTGCGCAAGAGGTTGAGAAGCAACGAGCGGGAAAACAGCGCGACCTCGCGGCGATCGAGGAGCAACGCGTGAGCCTGACGGACAAGCTCATGGCGCTGCCAGCCGAGCAGGTCCGCACCCGAACTCGAGCCGAGGCCGGGATCCTCGAGGCCGAGCGCGAGAGCGAGTGGCTGCCCGAGTGTGAGGCGGCGGCCACGGCCCTGCCATCAGCCCGCGAACACCGGACCCAGGCGCAGGACGACCTCCGGGAGTGCAACGCGGCGCTCCGTGAGGTCCGCGAGACGCTCCTCACCAAGAGCAAGGAGGCCGGGAACGCCGCCAGCATCCGGGCACGCCTGGCGGCCGCACAGCGCCAGGCGGGGCTACTCGGCGAAGTGCCGTGCACAGAGGGACCGCAGTGGTTTATCGGTGATGGCGATCCGGCACGAGACCTTGCCGGCACCTGCCCGCTACTCGCCGACGCCCGCGAAGCCAAGGAGAAGATCGCCGAGCTCGAAGCCGAAGTGGCGGAGTACAAGGCGCTCGAAGAGGGACTCGGCGCCCACCGCCGGGCTGCGGACCTAGCCGAGGTAGCGGTGAAGGATGGGCTGGCGGCGCTCCAGAGGGCCGAGGTAGAGGTGCAGCGCCTCGAGCCTCTGGCCGCCAGCGTGGCCACCGCTCAGGCCGCCGTGAAGCGCGCGGTCGAGACGCGGCGGCAGCTCGAAGAGACGCTCGCCGCCCTCGCCGCCCGCGAGCAGGAATATCTCGAGCAGGTCGATGACCTGGCACGGAAGCGTACCGACCTCGCGCTCGAGATTGAGGGGATGGAAGTTGGCGTCGCACTCGGCCTCAAGGTCGAAATGGATCAGGTCGCCCGGAAGGTACAAGAGTTGCGGGCAGAGGCGGAGCGGCTCCAAGTCAGTCTTCAGGGGCTCGTGCGCGCGATCGCCCAGGTCGAAGCCGAAGCCCAACGCCGTGCGGAACTTGAGCAGAGGGTGGTGGTGAACCGCGCGGCCGCGGAGAAGCTCGCCGGCGACCTGGGTGAGTGGGGGATCCTCGAGCACGCCTTCGGCCGGGATGGGATCCAGGCGCTCGAGATCGACGCCGCGGGGCCCGAGCTCTCCGCGCTCACGAACGAGCTGCTGATCTCGTGTTTTGGCCCGCGGTTCGAGCTGCGGTTCGTGACGCAGGTCCCCAAGGCGAGCGAGAAGGGCGCGATGAAGGAGGTCTTCGACGTCCAGGTGATCGACCACGACCGCGGCCGCGAGGGGGCCGTCGACAGCCTCTCGGGCGGCGAGAAGACGATCGTCTCTGAGGCGATCAGCCTCGCCCTGGCCGTCTATGTGGGACGTCATTCTGGCAGGACGTATCAGACGCTTTTTCGGGACGAGACCGCTGGTCAATTGGATCCGCAAAACGCTCAGAAATACCTCGCCATGCTCCGCAGGGCGCGCGTGCTCGCTGGTGCCCATCAGGTGATCTTTGTGGCTCAACAACCCGAGGTCTGGAGCGGAGCTGATGCTGTCCTCTGGCTCCAAGACGGTCGCGTCGAGGTAAGAGTGTGACCATCCGCCTCCTCTGCGGCGACGCTCTTGAGCAGCTCCGGCTGCTGCCGGATGAGTCGGTGCAGTGTTGCATCACCTCGCCGCCATACTGGGGCCTGCGCGACTACGGCATCGCCGGCCAGCTCGGTCTTGAGCGCACGCCGGATGAGTACGTCGCCAAGTTGGTCGAGGTGTTCCGCGAGGTGCGGCGGGTGCTGCGCGGGGACGGGACGCTGTGGCTCAACCTTGGGGACTGCTACCACTCGGGGGACCGTGGCGGCTATAGGCTGGACTCGCACCGATGGGAGAAGAGCGAACTCCAGTCGCGCAGGAAATCCCGCGGCGGTTCAGGTATCGCGTCCGCGCCAAACCGCCTTCCGCAGGACAATCTAAAGGACAAGGATCTCGTCGAAATCCCGTCGTTGGTCATCCTCGCCTTGCGGGCTGACGGCTGGTGGCACCGGGCCCGGATCCCATGGCTCAAGCGGACCGGGATGCCAGAGAGCACCAAGGACCGCCCAACGGTCACGGTCGAGTATCTGTTCCTGCTGTCGAAATCCGGCACCTATTTCTATGATTCCGCCGCAACAGCAAAGTCGGATTGCGGTAAGGATCATCCGCGCCGCCAGGTAGTCGCTCCGCCGAACTACATGCCAGGAGGAAGACCACACTCCGGAATCAGGACCTACGACGGGCGCAACGGCAAGGGTCGCCTGCGTCGCACGGTAGATTGGTTTTTCGAGACATGGCGTGGGTTGCTCGTTGATGAGACGGGAGCACCACTCGGCCTTGTCGCCAAGCCCGACAACCCCGAGGGCATGGACACGGCCACCTTTCCCGAGGCGCTTGTCGAGCCGTGCATCGCGGCGGGGAGTAAGGCGGGCGACACGACACTCGACCCGTTCGCCGGCTCGGGCACGGTGGGCGTTGTGGCACTGCGAGCTGGGCGCGACTTCATCGGCATTGACCTTAACCCGGAGTACGTCGAGATGGCGCGCCGCCGCATTGAGGGGACAGCGCCACTGTTTACGGAGCTCGCGCCATGACCACTTGCTCCTCCTGCGGCGCGCCCCTCGTCTGGGTGGTCACGAAGGCCGGCCGCCCGATGCCCTGCGACCCCGAGCCGCTGAAGGTGCTGGTGGCCACCGGCCGGATAGTGGACGTCGGCCAGGGGTCCCAGCCCGAGTACGAGGTCCGCGCCGGCTACCGGAGTCACTTCGCAAGTTGCCCAGACCGAGAGAAGCACAGGAAGGGGTGAGAGGTGGCCCGAGCTCGCCAACTGAAGCCCGGCTTTTTCAAGAACGAGGACCTGGCCCGGTGCACCCCCTGGGCTCGTCTGATGTTCGAGGGATTGTGGACGCTCAGTGACCGTGAAGGCCGTCTCGAGGACCGACCGACGTACATCAGGGGTGAGGTCTTCCCGCACGACAACGTAGATGCAGAGGCGCTACTCGTCGAACTCGCAGACCTAAAGGATCACTTTAACCGCCCCGCGTTCATTGTGCGCTATCAGGTCGGAGACTGTAAGTATATTCAAATCATCAACTTTGCGAAGCATCAGAACCCTCACGTAAAGGAACCGGCGAGCACCATACCAGCACCGGGCTTGTCCGGTGCTAGCACCAGGCGAGCCCGGTGCAAGCCCGGTGCTGACACTGTACACGCACCAGACCAGCACCGTGCTAGCCGGGCCTCTTCCCTCTTCCCTCTTCCCTCTTCTTTGACTGTTGATTCCCTTCAAGTACTAGGTGACACCACCCCTGAACTCCCACCCGAAGACCCACCCCCACCCGCCCACCGCTTCACCCCCCCGACGCTCGAAGAGGTCACGGTCCACTGCCGGGAGAAGGGCTACCACTTCTCGCCCGAGGAGTTCATCGCCTACTACGCCTCCCAGGGCTGGAAGAAGGCGAATGGTCGGCCGGTGGTCGACTGGCACGGGTGCTGTGTGACTTTCGAGCAGACGTGGAAAGCGAAGCACCCAGCGCCAGCCCCCGCGGCTAGCAAGTCCTCCACCCTCTGCCGCGACTGCCACAAACCCATGACGAAAGCCGAGACGATGGAGAGCACGATCTGCCGAGCATGCAGAGGGGACCACGGGGTATGAAATCCGCGGAAGAGATCACGCAGCGTGAGCTGACACGCGAGGAGATCGCGGCGATGTACGTGTTCCATAACCATTACGCGGTCCAGACGTGCGGCGCGATCGAGTTCTGGCGCCTGCTCCCGGACTACCGCAAGCGTGTGGTCCTCGAACTGCTGCAGCAACTCGACAAGGCCGACAACCTCGTGCGGGCGGGAAAACCCTGTGAAGCCGGTGAAAAGGAGGCGCCCGATGCGCCAGCGGTCTGAGGACAATGCGTGGGTCGCGCTGTTCGTGCTCGCCGAGCTCTCGAGTCTATGGTCTTGCGCGACGGTTCTGACCCGTGACGAGATCACTGAGCGCGTGCTCAGCCACGCCTGGAACAATCTCGGTGTCCTCTGGAAGCGCACTACTGCCGCGCGCCGTGTGCGTGAGGCGCTCGAGCAGCTCCTGCAGGGCGAGGAGCCGGTGATCTCCGCGGGGCACGGGTACAAGCTCGCGAATCGCGCAACGCCGGCAGAGAGGGAGCGCGCGGCCCAGCTCGCCGAGCGTGCGGCGACGCGGCTGTTCGCGAAGGCGCGGAAGATCAGAGCAGTGGCGCTCCCGGGTGAGCCGATAGAGCGGCGATTGTTCCCGAGGGTGGAGATGGCATGAGGCGCAACGCCCTGGTCTTCGATCGCCCGCCGCTCTTCGCTGACGAGGCTGACTTCCAGGCGCAGCTCGTGGACGCGGCAAAGCGCATGGGATGGGACCCGATCTATCACACGCACGATTCGAGGCACAGCCCCGCCGGGTTTCTCGACCTCCTGATGTGCCACACGCAGCAGGGGCGGGTGATCTTCGCCGAACTGAAAAACAACGAGAGGGCATTCAGACAAGAGCAACTCCACTGGTGCGCAGCGCTGCTCGCTTGTGGCCAGGAGGCATATCTGTGGCGGTTCAAGGATTGGAACTTGGCGCTGTCCATCTTGGCGCGACCTCCGTTAATTGGAACTTGGTGATGGAAAGCCGCGAGAGTTCGAGAAATGACCAGCGCCGTTGCCCGCGCTGTTTTAATGTCTGCATTGAGAAGGATGGCTTGTGCGATCGCTGCCGCAAGGCGCTCCGCGGGTACTGTCAAGCGCCGCAAGATGCGGAGAAGTATGAACCGCATCGGTGGCTATGGGAGAAGGAGGAATAGCGTGCCGCTGTGGATCGTCCTGCTACTCTTCGCCGCGCTCTTCCTGGTGATGTCGCTCTACCGCCCGCCGGATCGAGGTCCTCGTGGCTGAGCGCATCGGTCACTGGCTCGCTGGCGTGGGCATGCAGGTGATGGCTTGGTTCGACGCACAGCCAGGTGGCGTACAGTTCCTGCTCGTGGTGGTGATCGCGCTGCTCATGGTGGGGGCCGCGCATTTGGACGAGCTAAAGCGCGCCCGCGAGTGGCGCGAGTTTCGACTCTGGCGGGAGTCGCAGAGGCGGCCACTGAGGGGGATGAAGCGATGATCGAGCGAACACCGACGACACAGGAGGATTGGGAGCGCTACGCAGATGAGTTGCTCAGGCGTGCCGAGCAAGCCGAGCGAGAGCGGGATGAGGCGGGGCCTGTGCTGGAGGCGGCAAGGCGACTCAACGTTGGACGGTTCGCCGACTGGTCCGATGCACACTTGCCTGAGGCCCTGCGGTGGGCGTTGAAATGGGGACCGGCCGAATGGGAGGCGGAAGTCTCGGCTGCAATCGCGATCCGCACCTACGACGCTGCTCGTGCTGCCGCGAAGGAGGAGAGATGAGATGGTTTCTGAGTCTGCTGCAGGCTGCATTCGGCGGCCTATGGGCCTCCTCCTTGGTCAAGCATTCGGATTCGGCCTTAAATTTTGGCTCGGCATAGCTCTCATTGGCGGAATCAATCTGGTGGCGATGATGCAGGGCGCTGACTCTGAGAGAGCGCGATGACCGAGTCCCTCGAGCCCGGCGGCCACACATTCACCGGCCTCTTCATCGCCACGCCCTGCGGCACCGGCAGAGTCCGCAACGAGCATGAGATTTCTCTACTCAAGACCGTGCTCTTGCTTGAGGCGCGGGGCATGCACGTCGAGGTCAAGATCGAACCCCACAACCCGATCGCGATGTGGGCGAGGAACAAGCTGGCGAGCGCGTTCATGGATTCCGGCTGCTCGCACATACTATGCGTGGATGACGACCTGCGCTGGTATCCGCAGGACGTGCTGCGCATGATCGAGATCGGAGAGCATCACGCCTGGGTGTGCGGCGCGGCGCATGCGAACTCCGACGAGGAAGAGTACGCAGTCATCCTGCCCCCGGGCGATCTGGTCGCCTGCCCGGCCTGCGGCTGCATGGAGTTGGAGTACGGCAACGTGAGCTTTGCCCTCCTCCACCGCAGCGTGTTCGAGCGGATGTTTGCGGCGTATCCCGAACTCAAGCTCAAGGGTCATCTCTACGGGCTCTTCGACACGCTCATCGAGCGCGGCAGGTTGTGGGGCGATGACTACGGCTTCTGCCGGCGGTGGAAGGCAATCGGCGGGCAGGTGTGGCTCGATCCGAACATCGTGCTCACGCACTACGGGGTGAAGGGATGGACCGGGGACGTGGCGGGATGGCTGAGGAGGCGCGGGCAATGAGCGTGCAAGTCCAGACCGTGACTGCCGAGAGCAGGCGCGATCTTGAGCGCCTGGTGCAGCTCGCCATCGCCCAAGGTTGGCAGCGGGTCGGCTCGCCGGCAGAGGTCACGCACAACGGGACAATGAAGCGAACGAAGTGGCAGCAGGGAATGTGGAGGAAATGATGATTCCGGCCGGTGGATCATCGTGCTGCCGCAACCCACAAGGAACACGTTCACCGGTCGGTTTCATTTCGTGAACGGATTCAGCCCACAAAAGGAGGGCATGAGCCATGACCACAAACGAGGAACTCAACAAGGTGCTCCAAGACGCAGCGAATGAGGGAGCCGACGAAGAGCGGGCCTTTCTCGCTGTCAAACGCAAGGGCTGGAATTGCGTCCGCCCGCTGGTGTTCTGGTACTACCGGCACCTCTGCCGCATCCGGGTGAGGGGCATCGAGCAACGAGTGGACAAGGAGCTGTCCACAGTCTCGACGCCGGAAGATAGAGTCAGGGCGCGCGAGATCCTCGCCAACGAGACGTTCGCGGTGGGTGGGATCCGCGTCGAGTGGGGCGCGGCAACGGCAGAGCAGCACCTTGAGCGTGCTGCGGAGCAACGGCGCCTGTCGGGTAACTGCATCAAGGACGCCGAGCGCCACGAGCAGGCAGCCCAGGAGATTCGCGCCGCTGGCGTCAGTTGCCTCAACGACCTCAAGAAAAAGCAAAGGAGGGCCGCATGAGCGCTAGACAAGCATCGAAAACCATGGCGCCCACGCGCCCTGCGGCCTCTCCCAAGAAAGAACGGTCGGCCATAGCTCTCGCGAAACCCAGACGACCTCCGCCGACCAAACCATCAAAGGCGAGTGCGCTATCCGCCGACGTGACGAAACCCAAAGGTGCACCGCTGGCGCACTCGCGCTTTGATGCTCTCCGGTTGATGGCTGAGACCTTTGCGGACCTCCAGCGGGCACGAGTTTCCGTCGGCAACCGCCGTGGCTCTTCCCAGGTGGATCAAGAGATCACGGGCGCGATCTTTCGTCACGCGCAGGTCGCCGAGGACGTGGCCTCCCTCGCGATGCGGCGGGCGTTCCGCACCGCTGCCCCGACCGTCGCGGCTTGGGTGAAACAGACCCATGGCCTTGGGGAGCACCTCATGGTGCGTCTTCTCGGCGCCATCGGCGACCCGGCGGTCGCCAATCCCTATCACTGGGAGATTGGCAAAAAGCCGAAGGGTCATACGTGCAACGGTCATTGTGGCAAAACCAAAAAAGGCGAGGTGAAACATCTGGTCGCCGATCTGCCATACCGCCGCAGCGTCTCGCAGTTGTGGAGCTTCTGTGGTCACGGTGATCCAACCCGCAGGTATCGCGACGGCATGAATCAGGATGAAGCGTTCGCCTGCGGCAACCCTCACGCGAAGATGCTCGTTCACCTGATGGCCGAGTGCTGCATGAAGGCCGGAGGTCTCTACCGCGACGTGTACGACGTGGCGCGGATCACCTACCAAAGCCGGGAAGGATGGACCCTCGGTCACCAGCACAACGCGGCACTCCGCAAGGTGGGCAAGGAAATCCTGCGCGACCTGTGGATCGTAGCCAACGACGGAGGCAGGCAAAAGTGAAAGGTCCGGCCATCTCGAGTGCGAGATCCAAGAGGCATCCGCCGGACCAATTGTTGTGCCACGGGGTGAGGCCACATCTCGATCGAAATCCAAGCAGCAGCCGCCTTTCCTCGGGCCTTATAGAAGTGAAGGTGTAATGCCCGAACCGCTCGACGAAGCCCTGGTCGAGACGATCATCGGGTGGTACATCAAGAATGGGGGCGCGTCCGGCAGCCTGCGCGTGGCCCCCGTGTTCGGCCAGCAGAGCGTGACCTTCTCCCCTTGGAGCGTCCGGGATCAGATCGGCGTCATCCTCGCCGAATGCCCGTACCGCGTGCGCGCTGGCAATCCGTTCCGCGACGATGCGACGATCACGGCAGTCGAGAGGGCGATCATCGCGGAGATCGCTTACGAGCAGGAGTGCAAAGCCGTGGGTCACCTCCAGATGCTTCAGGGCCGTACGCCCTGGCCCGAGACGCTAGAGGCGCAGCAGTGGCGCGATCTGTGGCTTCGGATGGCACGACGCTACCGCGCCGATCCGACCTGGCCATCGGCGATGCTCTGGCTGCAGCAGGCGTTCGGTAGAGTGGTGCACGGCGATCCAGAGCGCGGTCTCTCATCGGACGCAGCCTTCCTCGTGTTTGTTATCGGGACTTGACAACTTGAGATGCAGGGCGTAGGTTTGTGGTGACGACGGTAGCGAGAGCTATCAAAAGGCCCGGTGATCCCGGGTCTTCGTGTTAATGGCCGAGCCCACCACCCCCAAGACTGCACTGGTGGAGGCGAAGCCCGCGTGCGGCGCGCCCCGTCCGTTCAACCAGGGACCCTGCCTGCGCCCCGCCGGCTACGGCACCAAGCACTACGGCGAGGGTCGCTGCAAGTTTCACGGCGGGGGACCCGAGGACCGACCGAAGAAGCGGCCCGCCCGATTCACGCCTGACCCAAAAGGCTACTACTGCGACGCCGAAACCAAGACGCCAGACAAGCACCTTTGCGACAAGCGCGCGGGCATGGGCACGGATCACCTCGGGGTCGGTAAGTGCAAATTTCATGGTGGTGCGACGCCCTCCAAATCCGGCGTCACCAGCATCGTGCACAAGTTCCGGCCGCGCCTTCTGGAGTTGATCGAGCACTACCAGAACGTGCCGGACCCGCTCAACATCCTGCCTGAGCTTTCGTGGATCCGGGCGCTCGCAGCGGATTTCGTCGAGCGCTATGACCTCCTCGCCGCGGCGTTGCTCGCTTGGTATGAGAGCCAGCTCAGGGGAGGCGATGCAGAGCGGCCCAGGCAGGTCCTCGACATTTCGGATGCCGTGCGGATCCTCGCCGAGGCCACGAAGGTCGTGGAGCGCATCGAGAAGATCCGGGCCGCGGACGCGATCAGCCGGCAGGACTTGGGCCGAATCTGGAGCGAGATCGCCAAAGTGGTCACACTGTATGTGACTGACGAAACGACACTTGGGAAGATCAAGGATGGATGGGCTGTTATCCGCTCTTGAGCGGCCGCGCCTCTCACCGCGTGAGCAGGCGATCGAAGACGCGAAGTTCATGGCTTGCGGGATCCTCGAGCGCGAGGTCCGCCCCTCCGATATTCTCGTTGAGCCTCCGATCTTCCGCGGTGCCTGTCTCGAACTGCAGACTGCTATCGATCACGAGCTCATCATCGCCGGTCCATCCGAGACAGGGAAGACGCTCGCCGCTCTCTGGAAGCTCGATACGCTCCTGCGCGAGACTCCGGGTGCGAAGGCCGTGATCCTGCGGAAGGTCCGGGCCGATATGACGGGCACTGTGCTTGAGACGTGGGAGCGGATCATCGCCATGCGCGCTGGCGTGACCTCGCTCGGCGGCGCTCACGCCGAGTGGTATCAGTACCGCAATGGCTCGCGGTGCTACGTCGGGGGCATGGATCGTCCCGGTAAGGTTCTATCCGGGGAACGCGATTGGATCTTCGCGAATCAGGCTGAGGAATTGAGCCTCGAAGACTGGGAGACGCTCTCGACTCGGTGCACCGGACGGGGTGCCGTGACCTCGCACCCGATGTTGTTCGGCGACTGCAACCCGGGAGCCCCGACGCACTGGATCCTCAAACGGCCCGGCCTGCGGCTGCTCGCGAGTCGGCATGAAGACAACCCCACGCTCTTCGATAATCATGGGGAGCTTACGGTGCAAGGTGTTCGGACGATGGCTGTACTTGACGCGCTCAGTGGCCATCGGAAGGAACGACTCCGCAAGGGCCTATGGGCCATCGCCGAAGGCGTGGTGTACGAGGAATGGAGTCGACCGCTGCACGAGATCGACCCCTTCTCCATTCCGCAGGACTGGCGGCGGATCCGCGTCGTGGACTTCGGCTACACCAACCCGTTTGTCTGCCAGTGGTGGGCGATCGACTCGGATGGTCGCGCCTTCATGTACCGCGAGATTTACCACACTCGCCGGCTGGTGGAGGATCACGCGAAGCAGATAGTCGCACTCTCCGCCGGAGAGCGGATCGAAGCGACGCCCGCAGATCACGACGCGGAGGATCGGGCCACGCTCGAACGCCACGGCGTGCCAACCGTGCCCGCATTCAAGAGCATCCGCCCCGGAATCGAAGCCGTGCAGGCACGCCTCAAGCCGGCTGGCGATGGCAAGTCCCGACTGTTTCTGTTCAAGGGCGCGCTGGTGGAGCGCGATGAGACGCTTGTTACGGCGCACAAACCTACCTGCACAGCTGAGGAGTTTCCGGTCTATGTCTATTCGAAGGGCATCGATGGCAAGCCGGTGAAAGAGATCCCGGTGGACATCGACAACCACGGCATGGACAGCACGCGGTATCTCGCCGCATACGTCGACGGTCTAGGTGATCGGCAATGGTGGCGTGACTTGCCCACCAGCCCGGTGGCCGAACCGAAGAAAGCCAGCGCATGAATCCGTTGACTCGACTCTTCCAGCGGGCGCCAAGCGTCCCCGCTGGAGCGGCAATCGTCTCTGTGCCCGAAATGCTTCCTCTCGCGGCCGTCGTGCGGCCCGAGACCGTCGCTACCTTCGACGCCCTCGCCAAAGCGTTCCCCCCGTCGCTCGCCCGGCGCGACTACCGCGAGATCGCGGATGTGCGCGAGGTCGCGTTCGGGGGCAGTGGTGAGTGGGACCGCCTGCCGTTCCGCGATTTGCGGCTGCTCGCCGACAACGCCGACCTCCTGCGGCTGGCGATCGAGGCGATCATCGGAACGGTCAAGGGCATGGACTGGTCGATCGTGGTTGACGACGGTAGCGACCCCGACCCGAAGGCTGAGGCGCTGCTCCTCAGGCCGGACGGCAAGCTCGACTGGGACGCGTGGGCCGCGATGGTGCTCGAGGAGATCCTGGTCTGCGATAACCTCTGCCTGTTCCCGTACTTTAGCGGCGGGCGACTGGTGCGCCTCGAGGTGATCGATGGCGCTACCATCACGCCGAAGCTCGACGCCGGCGGGCGCATCCCTGACCCGCCAGCGATCGCTTTCGAGCAGGCGACGACCAACTCAATCAGCGGGAAGCCGAAGACATTCACGATCGAACAACTCTGGTATCGGCCCCAACGCCGGCGCGTGTACTCCGTGCGCGGATTCTCGCCCACCGAGCAGGTCGCGGCGCGGGCAGCGATCAACTTCCACAAGCTCCTCAAAGACCTCTACCGCTGGCAAAAGGGGGGCACCCCCGCGGGCCTCGTCTCGGCGCCCGAGGCCATGACGAAACTCGAGGACCTGCAAAACTACAACGCATGGCTCGATGAGCGCATGAAGCAGCCGGGTGCCGACAGCCGACTGCAAGCCATCATCGGCCCGAAGTACTTCCCGGTCCAGCCCCCCCGCATCGACAAGGAGCACGAGGAACTGCTGATCCGGACCATCTTCAATGCCTTCGGCGTCGACCCCACGGCGATGGTTTCGCAGGTCAACTACTCGACGGCCGACGCGCTCGCCGCGTGGGCGGCGCTGCGCGGCATCCGCCCGCACCTCTTCGCGCTCCAGACGCTCGCGACCGAGATGCTGACGGCCGCGGGATTCCCCGGGCACGAACTGCGCTGGAAGGTCGAGCAAGAGGCGATAGCCGCAGAGCGCCGACAGAGCCAGCTCGAGGGGTTCAAGGTGGGCGTGGTGGCCTGGGAGGACGTCGCCTCCGCGCAGGGGCAGAGCATTGACGAGGCCGACGTCGCCAAAAAGCACTTCTTCGTCATCGGGTTCCCGGCACAGCCGTTCGATCCCCTGGGCCGGACGCAGGCCGCGGCAGCCGCGGTACCTGCCAACGGGGCGGACGGCGGTCGTCCGGCGGCCCTCCCTGGGCAGCCCGCTGCCGGGCCCGGAGCGCAGAAGGCGATCCGCGAGGATCTCCGGCGATGGGAGACCATCGTGCGGAAGGCAGAGGGTTCCGGGAAGGCGCCGAAGGATTTCCGGACCGACGTTGTGCCCGCGTGGCTCCGGGGTGTGCTGCGCAAAGGGCTGGCCGGAGGCATGGGTTCGGCGATGTTCAAGGCGCCCACTGGCCACCTCGCGGCCACGATCAAGCGGTGGAACACCTCGGAGCGCGCGGGGAAGGTGGTAACTGATCTTCAGGCGGCGGCCGGTGCGATTGTGCGCGCCCTCGGCCGGGAACTCGTGGCTGAGGCGATGAAGGAATTCGCGAGCGCCACGAAAGCCAGCCCGCTCGCTGGTACTAAAGTGCCTCCGCCCTCAGTCGATGAGTGGCGGTTGCTGGTGCGTGTACTGTGGGCAGCGCATGCGGCGGGCGTCGATGATTCCGCCGAAGTCACCGGCTATGGTGTCCTCGGGAATCGTGGTACAGATTACGCGACCGAGCGCGCTGGGCTCTTGATCGGGCGTCGATGGGATGAGGCATCGGCGACCTGGGTGGACGTGAAGTCGGACATGGCGCTTGACGCCACAACGCGCTCGCGGATCGAGACGGCGCTGCGCGATGCGATCACTGGCGGCAAGAGCGAGTCCGACCTGCAGGCCGCGCTCAACGCGATCCTCGACGATGAGGCGCGGGCGGCCGTGATCGCCAACGCGGAACTCGCTGCCGCCTACAACCGTGGGGCCGCCGAGAACTGGCAGGCACTCGACGTGACCGAGGTCGAGATCCTCGACGATGAGGGGCCGAACTCGTGCGCGGAGTGCGAGGCGGCGAACGGCCAAATCTGGCCGATCGAAGAGTACATGGAGAACCCGACGGAACATCCGCATTGCGTACGCAGTGCGATCCCCGTCATTCCCGGAGCCTAGAAGATGCTTGCCCTCCTGATCTTTGCCGCTCTCGTGGCGGTCGGAGAAGGAATGTGGGTGCGCTACCTGCTCCGCCGCGTGGCCGCGCTCAAGGCGGCGGAGATCATCAACACGCAATTAGCTCACGAACTTGAACGGAAACATGGGACGAAGAAAGCCCTGCGCCTACTGCATTCGGCGGAGATTCAGATCCGCCAGGCCCGCAGGGTCGCGGAGGTCTAAATGTACTGGAACGGTTCTCTCAGCAAGACCTTGACGGACGCGAAGGGCACGCAGCATCTGATCTTCGTGGCGACGGGCCCGGAAGTGGATCGGCAGGGCGAGCGGATGAGTAAGGTAGCACTCGAGAAGTTCGAGGGTGCGGCGAAGGCCGGCAAGGTTCTGCTCACGCCCTCCCACGACGTACCTCTGCCGCTCGGCAAGTCGGTGGACAGCATGCGCAACGATGTCGGCGATTCGCTGATCGATTTCGCTCTCGACGCCGACGATCCCCTCGCGACCAAGGCATACCGCCTGATCGAAAAGGGAGAGTGGCACCCGCAGGTGAGCATCGGCGCCGAGCACGTCACCCGGGGGAAGACGTTTGACGCCGCGCTCGGCAAGAGCATCACCGAGATCGCGGATGTCGACGTCGAAGGCGGACTGCACTGCGCTCTGACGTTCCCTGGGCGCGCGGTGTACCGCGCCGCCGGGCTGGTGCAGGCGCTCACCAAGGCGTTCAAGGGTGACGCCGCGGAGCTTGAAAAGCGCGGATGGCCGAAAGAGGCGATCGCTAAGGTGATCGGGCCGGACGGTGAGTACATCCCGCCGACGTTCGCCGCGCGCTACGCGGAACAGCAACTCCGCGAGGAACTCCCCGATATGCTGGAGACGCTGCGGTGGACGATCGAGGACATCTTGTCCCCGTGGACCAATGGCGCGAAGCCCGCGCTACTTGCCACGACCTTCCACGAGTTCGCGGCGGCAGTCGGACAGGAGATCGCCGACGCGGGTGGAATCAGCGCCTCCGGCAAGCCGGAGCTCGAGAAAGGTGCCGCAGAGGGCGATGTTTCCTCCGGCGAGATCCTGCAGAAGGTCATCAAGCACGAGGATTCAAAATGGGTCGTCTACTCCAAGGCTGGTAAGAAACTCGCCTCCTATGACACCGAAGATGAAGCGAAAAAGCGCCTCGCACAGATCGAGTACTTCAAGCATGCCGAGAAATCCGAAACCCCGGAGATCGCTTTATCTGTGGTTCCAGCGACCACCGAGCTGGAAACCCCGGCTCTCAAGAAGGACGTGACTGCGCTGCACGAAATCGTCACCAAGGGCTTCGCAAAGGTGGAGGGCGCACTCGAGGCCCTGCACAAGGCGAAGGCGGCGGACGATTCCGCGCAGAAGGCCATGTCCCCTGCGCTCATCGTGCCGGTGGTACCTGACACCGACCCGGCGACCGCCCCTGACACCGGCTGCAAGGTGGATTCGGCAGCCGACAACAAAGCCAACGCCCGCAAGACCATCGAGGACCGGGTAGAAGAACTGCGCAAGGCGATCGACGCCGAGCGCAACCCCGGCCGCCGTGGCCGCCTCCAACAGGAACACGCCGGGTTGCTGGCCAAACTCGGCCGCATGCCGTAGAGGCATCGCGGCGAAGGAGAAACGAAAATGCAAGCGATTCAGGCAGGCATCCGTGAAGCGATTCAGAAGGTCTCCGGCATGCAGGGCGATGCCCTGCGCAAGGCCATGGACGACCTTCGCAAGTCGATCACGGTCAGCACGGGGTTCAACATCGCGAACCTCGAACAGGGCTACGTCAACCTGGTGCCGATTGTCTTCACGTGGTTCCGTGACCGCGTTTTCCGGCGCACCGACGCGCAGGGCAACGCCGTGTCGTGGATCACGTTGACCGGCATCGACAGCAACAAGCTCCTGGGCTATGTACCGGAAGGCAAGCGCGCCGGTGCGATCCAGGAGAGCAAGGGCGCCGGGACCGCGGCTTACGCGACGATCGGCGTCGAGGATTCCTACACCCAGGAGGCAGAGAACGAAGGTGCCTCGCTCTTCGGCGGTTCACAGGCTGGGATCGTCGACCTATGCATCGCGAACCTAATGCAGGCGTTCGCCGCGAAGGAAGAGCGCATTCTGTTCGGCGCCAACAACATCCTGGCGCTCGATGTGCCGGCCACACCGACCGGAGTGGCGGCCTCTGGTGGCGCGCTCACGGCGAACAAGTACTGGTGCAAGGTTGTGGCCTTGGCGGTCGACCAGCTTTTGCTTGCCTCGCCGTCCTCACTGGTCACTGGCCTCACGAAGGTGCAAGCCGTCACTTCGCCGGCTGGCGAGTCGTACAACGTGAACGGCGGGATTTCCAAGGCGTCAGCCGCCTCGAGCGCGGTGGATGCCACAACCAATCAGAAGATCACCTGGTCGTGCACCGCGAAGAAGGGCGCCGTCGCTTACGCCTGGTATGTCTCTACGCACGCGAGCGCCGACCCCGGCGACACGGCCCGCTACCTCTGCGGCATCACCTACGTCAACACGTTCGTCGAGACGATCGATCCGCCGACTGGCAACCAGGCCATGAGCGCCTTGACCGTCGGCACGGACTACTCGAAGGAAGCGACCGCCCCGAGCGGCGTCTTCTACCAGGCGATGAATGACGCAGGCGCCTACTGGAAGACAATGGACAACGCTGCGCTCACCATGACGAACGGGCGCGTCGATCAGTTCTGCGACCTCTTTGCCAGCATGTTCAACAACTACGGGATCACACCCGAAGCGCTCCACATGAGTGGGAACACGTACAAGGCGCTGGAAATTCTCGCCTTCTCGAGCTCCAATCCGCGCACCATGTTTGTCGTCAGCCCGGAGCAACTGCGAGCTGGCCTCGTACTTGGTGGCCGGGTCGCGGCCGTCGTCAATCCGTATACCGGGGACATCGTCGATATCATCGTCAACCCCAACCTGCCCGATTCCCTGATCTTCGCCGGGCGCATGAACTACCCGATCCCCGGGACGCCTTCACAGCGCAGCATCGAGGTGCAGAGCTTCGGCGGGCTGTGGCGGGTGGATTGGGCGCCGATCACTCGTACCTTCTGGCACGGCGCCTACATGCAGGAGGCCGTGAAGGTCTACGCGCCCTTCTGCTTCGGTGCGATCGGCAACATCAACATCGCCTAGTACTCTTGGGCGAAACGTAGCAATGGGGGGCCCCGCGGCCCCCCGTCTTGTTGGAGGAGTCATGGCGAAGTACGAGAAAAAAGGTCAAGAACCCGAGCGCCTTCCGGCCGCCGACGAGATTGAAGTTGGCACGAAAACGCACGCCGGACTCATCCCACTGGTGGCGCCCCCCGGCGTGACTTCGGTGGCGGGTTGCGTTCTTGAGGGCCGGCTGTGCTGGGCACCGCCTGACATCGTCGACCAGCTCATCAGCATTCACCATTTCGAGCGGCCCAGTGGCTGACCTTCTCACGTTCGCCCGCTATTGCGCGTTCCAGCCGAACACGCCGACCACTGACGCTCCTCTTCAGGTGCGCATCACGTACTACATCAAGGCGATCCTCGCCTGGGCGAAGTGGAAGATCGGCTGCGATCTCGCCACAGCGACGCGCACCATGCGGCTCTCCGGCGACGGAAGTAATCTCCTCTACCCATCCTCGTGGCCGATCACGAGCGTTACCAGTCTCACCGTTGACACCGTGGCCTGGACGATCTTGCAGGGGGCGGATGCGGAGGCGAGGCAAACCGCGTTCCTCCGCCCGGATGGTCATTGCCTCATCGCTCGTTACCAGGCGTGGCCCGTTGGCTACGGCAACATCCTGCTCACCGCGGTCACCGGTTTCGCGGATGGCGCCGCAGAGCTCGAGGATCTGATCGAGGCGCTGTGCATGGCCGTCGCGCTCTTCCCGATCGAGGAGCAAATGATCGGGTTGGGAAGCAAAGTACTCGGTCCTGAAAGTGTTCAGCAACTCGTCCGCAATTCCAAGGATTACCAGTTCATCGTGGACGCCCTCCACCACCACAGATTGCACTACTGATGGCCGAAGTCATCTCGATCACCCAGGCGATCGCCATGTTCCGGGCGGCGCGCGTCACGAATCTACCTCGCGCCATGCGCCTACTCGGCCGCAACGTGGCGCTCGATGTGATCCGCGAAGCGGGCAGCAACCTCAGCAATGATCTGGTGCATGTACGCAGTGGCAAATTGCGCAGGTACGTGATCACGACGCTCACGGCTGGAATCCGGGATCTGCCGAGCGGCGTCGAGACCGGCCTGCCGAAACGTGACCCGCTCGCGGTGATCGCAGGCGTCCAGGACAGGGGAGCGATGATCCGCCCCAAGACGAAGAAGTATTTACGTATCCCGCTGATCCCGGCGTTTAAGGGCGGTAGCTACCGTGGGGTCGATCGATATGCCGGGCAATCGCTCCGCAATGTCCCGGATACTGGCTTGTTTTTT
>Ga0209324_10000156_pt1 | contig 44131 bp, 40 predicted proteins | sample Rifsed19ft3_FD_184015 | JGI IMG/M metagenome (GOLD analysis project Ga0209324, IMG submission 184015) | Soil microbial communities from Rifle, Colorado, USA - sediment 19ft 3 (version 2) | ecosystem: Environmental > Terrestrial > Deep subsurface > Rock core/Sediment | place: Rifle, Colorado...
GAGGTTGGATATCATGCCGCCGGGTATCTGGACCACGAGCGTCTTGGGGTTGATGGCCGTGTACTCGCTCTCGAACCTCTTGTACTTCTTCCTTATCTCCCTGACCCTGTCCGCTATCTCGGAAAGCAGGCCCAGGTCGAGCCCGGTGGAATAGGGCGAGTCGTTCAGCGCCGCGACCATGCTCTCGGTCGGGGGCTGGGACGTGCCGGACGCGAGGCTCGAGAGGGCGGTATCGATGATATTGGCGCCTGCCTCTATGGCCTTCAGGTAGCTCATGGCCGCGAGGCCCGACGAGTCGTGAGAATGTATGTGTATGGGCAGCGTTATTCGCTCCCGCATCTTGCTCACGAGGTCAAAGGCCGCACCCGGGGTAAGGAGCCCCGCCATGTCCTTTATGCAGATGGTGTCAGTGCCCATATTCACGAGCTTCAGGCCCAGCTCGACGAAGCCTTCGTGCGTGTGCACCGGGCTTGTGGTATAGCAGATGGTCGCTTCCACCATGGCCTTGGCGTCCTTCGCGGCCCGGACCGCGACCTCTATGTTCCTGGTGTCGTTCAGGGCGTCGAAAATCCTGAATACGTCAACGCCGTTCTTCGCGGCCCTCTCCACGAACTTCCTCACGACGTCGTCGGAGTAGTGCCTGTAGCCCACGAGGTTCTGCCCGCGAAGGAGCATCTGGAGCCTTGTGTTGGGTATGGCCTTGCGGAAGGCCTTGAGCCTCTCCCAGGGGTCTTCCTTCAGGAATCTCAGGCAGGCGTCAAAGGTCGCGCCACCCCAGGCCTCGAGTGACCAGTAGCCCACCCTGTCGAGCATGGGCGCTATCTCGAGCATGTCGGCGGTCCTCATCCGCGTGGCAAGGAGCGACTGGTGGGAGTCCCGGAGGATGGTATCGGTAATATGGGTCTTCCTGTCGGTCTTTGCCTTGACCTTGAGATCCGCCTTCGCGGGAGCTGTCGTCTTGTTGGCCATTATAGGGTTGCCTCCGTCATTAGAGTCCGTGGTGCGCCGCTATGGCCGCGGCTATGGCCGCGACCAGGTCAGTGGGCTCACCGTACTCGTCGTATTTCATAAGCTCGGGCTTCCTGTCGATGAAGCCCGTGTCAAAGTTGCCGGATCTAAAGTCCTCGTCCTCCATAATCTTCCTCAAGAAGGGGATGGTCGTTTTCACGCCCCTTATCACGAACTCCTCGAGGCAGCGATGAGTCCTCCTCACGGTCTCGTCCCAGGTCATGCCGCGCACGACGAGCTTGGCGACCAGAGAGTCGTAGCAGTTCGGGATGACGAAGTCCTTGTATATGGCGCCGTCTATGCGGACGCCGATGCCGCCGGGCGAGTAGTAGGCAGTCACCCTGCCGAACGAGGGGAAGAAGTTGTTCTTCGGGTCCTCGGCGCAGATGCGGCACTCTATGGCGAAGCCGTTTACCTTCACGTCCTCCTGGGCGAAGCCCAGTGGCATGCCGGCGGCTATCTCTATCTGTTTTTTCACGAGGTCTATGCCCGTGACCTCCTCGGTTATCGGGTGCTCGACCTGTATCCTCGTGTTCATCTCCAGGAAGTAGAAGTTCAAGTCCGCGTCCACGAGGAACTCTACCGTGCCGGCGTTGGTGTAGTTGGCCGCCCTGGCGGCCTTCACAGCGGCCTCTCCCATCCTCTTCCTCAAGTCAGGATTGAGTATCAGGGAAGGGGTTATCTCGACGAGCTTCTGATGCCTCCTCTGTATGGAGCAGTCCCTCTCGCCCATCTGTATGGTGTTGCCGTGGGTGTCCGCGAGAATCTGGAATTCTATGTGGTGCGGCTTCTCGAGGAACTTCTCGAGGAATACCTCAGAGACGCCGAAGGCCGCGGCCGATTCCTTCCTCGCGGTGGTAATGGAATTGACGAGCTCTTTCTTGTTGCGCGCCACACGAAGCCCTCTGCCGCCGCCGCCGCCCGAGGCCTTGACCATTATGGGGTAGCCTATCTTCTCGGCGTACGCGACCGCCTCGTCGACGTCCTTTATCGAGTCCTCGGTGCCGGGCAGTATCGGCACGCCCGCCTTCTGCATCATCTTGCGGGCCATGACCTTGTCGCCCATCTCCGAGATGGTCTTGCTGGAGGGCCCGATGAAGGTTATGTCCTTCTTCTCGCACAGGCGCGGGAACTTCGGGTTCTCGGACAGGAAGCCGTAGCCGGGGTGTATGGCGTCCACGCCGACCTTTGTCGCGAGGTCCACGAGCCTGTGTATGTTCAGGTAGCCCTGTATGGGGCCGGGTCCGACCATGTAGGACTCGTCGGCCTTTTTCACATAGAGCGAGGTCGCGTCCTCTTCCGAGTAGATGGCGACGGTAGCTATGCCGAGCTCCTTGCAGGCCCTTATTACGCGGGTGGCTATCTCGCCCCTGTTGGCGATGAGTACTTTTTTGAAGAGTCGGTCCATGTGAAACTCCGTATTAATCTTGAACAAACCGCAATTATTTATTTACTCAGGAAATATAGGCCAAGTCAAGAAATAAAAGCCCTGAACAGGGTCTGTCAGGATGTTGGAAAAGTCCGTCCATGGATTGCCTGGCAGGTTGGTTTTTCAACAATCTGCTATTGGGCCGCTGCCCTTTTGCCGATGAAATCGAGGGCGTCTTTGAGGCGCTTCAAGGCCATCTCCCTGCCCATGGCCGCGAGTGTTTCGAATATGCCGGGGCTTACGGTCGTGCCGGTAAGGGCGACCCTCACGGGCTGCGCGAGTTTGCCCAATTTAAGCCCCTTTTCCTCGAGGAGCGCGTTGAAGACGGCCTCTATCTCCGGTACGCTGAACGAGGGCAGGGCAGAGAGCCTCTCTGTAAGCTCCTGGAGGAGCCCGGAGGAATCGGCGTTCAAGAACTTCTCGGCCGCCTTCGGGTCGTAATCGACCCTTTCCCTGAAGTAGAACATCGAATGCTCGGAGAGCTCCTTCAAGGTCCTGGCCCTCTCCTGGAGGGTCTTTACTATGGGCACGAGCCTCTTGTCAGCCGACGCGTCCACCCCGAGATCCTTCCAGAAGGGCAGGAGCAAGGGGGCAAGCTCCTCGGGCGTCGAATTTTTTATGTAATGCTGGTTGAGCCACAGGAGCTTCTCGGGGTTGAAAACGCCCGAGGACTTGCCGACGCTCTCCAGAGAGAACTTCTCTATGAGCTCCTCCATCGAGAATATCTCCTGGTCGCCCGCGGACCATCCGAGCCTCGCGAGGTAGTTGACCAGCGCGTGCGGCAGGTATCCCATCTCTTTATAGGCCATTACGGACGTGGCGCCGTGGCGCTTGGAGAGCCTGGTCTTGTCAGAGCCGAGTATCATAGGCAGGTGCGCGAAGATCGGCAGCTCGTGGCCGAGCGCCTTGTAGAGGAACATCTGCTTTGGCGTGTTGTTTATATGGTCGTCGCCCCTTATGACGTGGGTTATGTCCATGGTAGCGTCGTCTACCACGACGCAGAAGTTATAGGTCGGCGTGCCGTCGCTCCTCAAGATGATGAGGTCCTCGATCGTCGAGTTGTCGAAGGAGATGTAGCCCTTTATCTCGTCTTTAAAGGAAGTAGAGCCGGGGGGCACCTTGAACCGGAGCGCAAATGGCTTCTCCGGGGTGTCCGTCCTCGCCCTGCACCTGCCGTCGTACATGGGCGGGCGGCCCTCCTTCAGGGCTGCCTCCCTCCTTGCCTCAAGCTCATCGGGCGTGCAGTAGCAGCGGTAGACAAGCCCCTTTTCGAGCAGTTCGTAGGCGAACTTCCTGTACTCGTCAAAGCGCTGGCTCTGGAAGAACGGGCCCTCGTCCCAGACCAGGCCGAGCCATTCCATGCCGTCGAGGATGGCCTGTATGGACTCATTGGTCGAGCGCGCGACGTCTGTGTCTTCTATGCGGAGGATGAAGCTCCCTTTCAAGCGTCTGGCATAGAGCAGGTTGAAGAGGGCTGTCCTGGCCCCGCCTATGTGGAGAAAGCCGGTTGGGCTGGGTGCGAAACGCGTGCGGACGCTCAATTCTGAAACCTCCTGGGGTAGGCCGGGACGCGGCCCTCGGTCTGTTTGAAGGAAGATACATCAAGCCTTTGATTTGCAAGGGATTGAAGGCAGCCATATTATCAAAAGCCGCCCTGAATGTAAAGCGGTTGGGAGTATAAAATAGAGGGGGAAGGAGCTACCTTATGACGACCCCGGCATAGCCGACGACCTGCTTCGTCTCTCCGTTCACGTCCCCGGAGGTCGCGTACTTCACTACCGTGGAGTGCCTCGCGCCCAGCGCCCTTGCGGCGAATATGGCTATTGCCGAGGGCACGACGCCGCACATGGTGATATCCTCTTTCGCGGCGACATCGAGAAGCCCCCTGGCGTCAAGGGCAAGGACCCGTTCGAGGGCGCGCGAGTCCTTTTTTCTGGTTATGGAATCCGCCTCATAGTGGTTCATGTCGGTGCTCGCCACTATGAGGGTCGCACCCTTCTTCTCGAAGAGGACTCCGGCTATCGCCCTTCCCATCTCCTCGCATTCATTTGCGGTCGCCCGCATGACGGTTATGGGGACTATGCTCGCCCTGGGGTTCACAGCGTAGATGAAGGGGAGCTGCACCTCCAGGGAGTGCTCCATCAGGTGGGCCTCCATGTCGCGGGAGAACAGATGCGACGCGGCTATAAGCTCTCGTGCCGTCTCCTCGTCGACCGTGACCTTCCCGAGGGGTATCTCCCACTGGCCCGATGCCGCCACGGCGACCGGCGCGCCAAGCCCGGTATGGTTGGGGCCCATGAGGATGACCCTGTCCGGCACCTTGACGGAGGAATAGACGCTCCCGGCAACGCCGCCTGAGAACATGTACCCGGCGTGAGGGGAGAGGACAGCTATCGCCTCTTCCCTCACGCCCTGGGGGAGGAGCTTTTCAACGGCAGCGGCCAGCGCCGCCTTTGTGCCGGGGTAGAACCGTCCGGCAACTACTGGCTTCCTGATCATAAGTATATTTTACCAAGTACGACGGATAAATTCAAACGGCCAGTTGCCGCCCCTTTATGCTATACTGCCCCGATAATTTTACGGGGAAGGTATTGTATGGACGCTGAGCTTATTATCTTCGACCTCGACGGAACGCTCATAGACTCGAGCAAGGACATAGCCTGGTGCGCCAACCGGACTCTCGTCTCGATGGGCTATCCTGAGAGAAAGGCGCAGGAGATAGTCGGCAACATAGGGTGGGGCGTAAAGCCCTTGCTTGAGAAGCTCTTGCCGGGAGAGGACGAGGCTAAAATTGCCGAGGCGCGCCTCAAGTTCCTGGAGGTTTACGGGAGCCACCTTGTCGTCGACACGCACCTCTATCCCGGCGTTGAGGAGACCATAGGCCATTTCATGGCCTCGGGCAAGAAGATGGCCGTTGTCACGAACAAGCCCTTTGCGCTGGCCGACAGGATACTCGAAATTATGAAGCTCAGGGGCTTCTTCAAGGCCGTCCTCGGCGGGGATTCCCTGCCGAACAAGAAGCCCCACCCTGAGCCCATCGAGAAGGTCATAAGGGACCTCGGCGCGCTCCCCCAAAGGACCGTGGTCGTGGGAGACAGCCCTGTGGACTGCGAGGCCGGGAAGGGCGCGGGAGCGTTCACCATAGGCGCTTCTTACGGCTTCAGGGGCAGGGGAGAGCTCGAGGCAGCCGGGTGCGACGTCATTATCGACGACTTTCCCTCTCTCAAAAGGGCCGTCAGGTAAGCGGCTCTCCACGGACAATCCCGGTCTGATATACTGAGCAGATGCTGACACGCCTCTCCAGACGATCGATATTGGGCACATTGGGCGCCTCCTTCCTGCTCCTCATGAGCGGGCAGAGGGAGGCCCTTGCCCAGTTCTTCTCAAAGCCAGGCATAACAAAAGAGCCGAGGCTGAGGGAGAACGTCTTCACGGACTCCGGAAAGGCGCTCGTCTCTATCGCCACAGGCGCAAGCGTAGAAGAGATGGTCGAGGGTGCCGTGGCCCTCATCGGCGGCTTCGAGCGGCTCTCGTTACAGGGCAAGACCGTTCTGGTGAAGCCCAACGTAGTCTCAGGCGAGGAGAACCCCGCCACGACCAACCCCGAGGTGGTCTCTGCCGTGGTGCGGCTCCTTTTGAGGCACGGGGCCAAAAAGGTCTATGTCGGCGACATGTCGGCGCTCCGGACCATCTCCACCCGCCGGAACATGTCCAGGAACGGCATCCTGAAGGCCGCCGAGGCGAGCGGCGCCCAGGTGGTCATCTTCGAGGACTTCGAGTGGTACGCGGTGCCGCTCAAGGGAGCGAAGTATGTAAAAGAGGCCTATGTCACCGAATGGATATACAGGCCTGATGTCATCGTCAACCTGCCTGTGGTAAAGACGCACAGGTCGGCCTCCTACACCATAACGCTCAAGAACTTCATAGGCTGCACCCACTTGAGGCAGCGGCCCTATCTCATCGACGCCGGGCACTGGGAAGAGCTCATCTCCGAGTTCAACGCCGCGTACACGCCCGATATAAACATCGTGGACGCGACTGTTGCGATGATAGAGGGCGGCCCCTGGAAGGGCACCCCCGCGAAGACGGACTGCATAATCGCCAGCGGAGACAGGGTCGCGGCCGATATCATTGGGCTCGGCCTTATAAAGACGTTCGGCAAATGGGAGCCTGTCTCATCGAAGCCGGTCTGGGAGCAGAAGCAGATAATTAGGGCCCTTGAGCTCGGCATCGGCAGGGGCAGGGAGGGGATAACGCTCGCGGCAGGCGAGGGGGGCGAGGCCTTCGAGCGGCTCGTCTCCGGCATAAGGGAGCATACGGGCCTTTAGCGACCCCAGTCTTTGACAGCCCGGGATTACTGCGATATATTTCCACTCAACAAAATGATGGAGGCCATAAATGAATAGAGTCTTTCTGGGCGCTATGGCGCTCGTATTTGTGCTTACGGCAGGCGCGTGGGCAACGGAGCCGCTCCCGGCCCTGCCCTCGATACCGGCAGACAACTCGCTCACGCGGGCAAAGGTGGAACTCGGCAAGATGCTCTTCTTTGACCCGAGGCTCTCATCAAGCGGCGTGGTGAGCTGCGCCACGTGCCACAACCCTTCGTTCGCTTTCACTGACAGGGTGCCGAGGGCCCTGGGGCACAAGCACCAGGCAGGCCCGAGGAACACGCCGACCGTATTGAACGCGGCCTTTCTCACCTCTCAGTTCTGGGACGGCAGGGCGGCGACCCTCGAGGAGCAGGCCCTCGGGCCGATACAGGCCGAGGTGGAGATGAACGAGAGCCTGGAGAACATGGTGAATAAGCTCAGGGCGAACCCGGCCTACGTGGAGATCTTCAAGGACGTCTTCGGCGGCAGGGACCCAGTGAACTCGGTTAACGTCGCCAGGGCCATCGCGTCATTCGAGAGGACGCTCATCACCCCCAACTCGCCCTTTGACAGGTACCTGAGGGGCGACAGGGAGGCAATAAGCAAGGAGGCCGAGGACGGCTGGGCGCTCTTCCAGAAGAAGGGCTGCGTAGGCTGCCACAACGGGCCGAACTTCACTGACGGCAACTTCTACATGATAAGGGTGCCGGGCTCGACCGATGTCGGCAGGTTTGCCGTCACCAAGAAGGACGAGGACAAGTACAAGTTCAGGGTGCAGACGCTCCGTAACGTCGCCCTCACGTACCCGTACTTCAACAACGGCTCGGTAGAGACGCTCCACGGGGCCGTGAAGGTCATGAGCAAGGAGATGCTCGGAAGCGAGGCTACGGACCAGGAGACGGCGCTCATCGTCGAGTTCCTCAAGACCCTGTCCGGCGAGATGCCTCGGGTCGATTACCCGGTCCTGCCGTAATCGGTTTTTGCGGAAATTCCCAGAACAAAAGCCCCCACCCGACGGGTGGGGGCTTTTTCTTTGCGGCCTTCACGCGGTCCTGTTAAGATGAGAGTCTTTCCGGCCCCGTTCCTTCTTCAGCAGGTTAAGCAGGCCGCCTTCGAGTATCATGGCCCGTTCCCTCTGGCTTAAGTTCAGGGTGAATTTAAAGCCCCTGTTCTTCTCCTTCACTATGCCAACTATCTCGTCGGATTTCTCGACCGCCGCCCGGAGCCCCTCGAAAGAGAGCGTGTCTCCCTGGCCGAGCTTCGAGTAATCCGAGGGGTCGCTGAAGACAAGGGGGAGTATGCCGAAGTTCACGAGGTTCGCCCTGTGTATGCGCGCGAAGCTCTGCGCTATCTTTATCCGTATGCCCAGATAGCGCGGCGCTATGGCCGCGTGCTCGCGCGAGGAGCCCTGCCCGTAGTTCTCCCCGCCCACCACTATGCCGCCGCCGGATTCGGCGCACCGCTGGCTGAAGAGCCTGTCTATGCGCTCGAAGGCGAACTCGCTTATCTTCGGGATGTTCGACCTGAAGGGCAGCACCCTGTTGCCCGCCGGGAGTATGTCGTCTGTCGAGACGTTGTCGCCGGCCTTTAGAACGACCCTGCCCTCGTAGGAATCAGGGAGGGCGTCGAAGGCCGGGAAGGGGGCTATGTTCGGCCCGCGCGTCACCTCTATCTTTCTCCTCTCCTCTATCGGCAGGGGCTTCAATATGAGCGAGTCGTTGTACCTGTACTTTTTGGGCTCGACTATCCTCGGGTACTGGCCGAGTTTCCTCGGGTCTGTTATGGCCCCGAAGATGGCGGCAGCCACTGCCGTCTCCGGGCTGGAGAGGTAGATGTAGTCGTCGTCAGTGCCGCTCCTGCCCTTGAAGTTCCTCGGGAAGGTCCTTACGGAAGCGGCTTTTGTCGGAGGGGCCTGCCCCATGCCGATGCACCCGAGGCAGCCTGACTGGTGCACCCTCGCGCCCGCGTGGGTAAGGAGCATTGTCCCTCCTGAGCGCTCGACGTTCTCAAGCACCGTCCTGCTTCCGGGATTGACCTCGAGGCTCACGCCAGGGAACGCGCTCCTTCCGGTCATGGCCTTGCAGACTATCATCATGTCCTTGTACGAGAAGTTTACAGACGACCCGACTATTACCTGAGCAACAGGCGTGCCCTCGACCTCGACCACCGTCTTCACGTTATCCGGCGAGCTCGGGCAGGCAATTAGCGGCTCGAGCTTCGAGAGGTCTATCTCGTCGGTCTCGTCGTATTCGGCGTTGGGGTCGGCCTCAAGAGGCCTCCAGTCATGGACCCTGCCCTGGCGCTCAAGGAAATCCCTCGTCCGCTCGTCCGACGGAAAGACGGTGGTCGTTGCCCCGAGCTCGGCGCCCATGTTGGCGATGGTCGCCCTGTCGGTCGCCGAGAGGGTCTTCACGCCCGGCCCCCAGTACTCTATTATTTTGCCGACGCCGCCCTTTACCGTATGGCGCCGGAGCATCTCAAGTATGACGTCCTTTGCCGATACCCAGGGTTTCAATTTTTTCGTGAGCTTCACGCCCATTACCTTCGGCGCCTTCATGTGGAAGGGCTCTCCTGCCATCGCCAGCGCGACGTCAAGCCCGCCCGTGCCTATGGCTATCATGGCGAGCGCCCCCGCCGTGCAGGTGTGGCTGTCAGCGCCCAAGAGGGTCTTTCCGGGCGAGCCGAAGCGCTCCATGTGCACGGGGTGGGAAACACCGTTTCCAGGCGGCGAGAAGTAGACCCCGTACTTCAACGCCGCGGTCATGAGGAACCTGTGGTCGTCAGCGTTCCTGTAGTCGGTCTGCAGGATATTGTGGTCGACGTAGCTCGCCGATAGCTCGGTCTTCACCGAGTCGAGGCCGAGCGTTTCGAATTCGAGATAGGCCAGCGTCCCTGTCGCGTCCTGGGTGAGTGTCTGGTCTATCCTTATGGCTATCTCCTCGCCCGGCGCCCACCTGCCTGAGACCATATGCGCCTCTATGACCTTCCTCGCAAGGCTCTTTTTCATCCGTTCCCCCGGCTTTGATTGTAATTTTTCGTACCTTATTACCTCCCCCTTTACGGGGGAGGGCAGGGTGGGGGTGAAGTCTATTTTCACCCTCCCCTCAGTCCCCTCCCGTCGAGGGAGGGGATGAAAAAATATCCTGCCGCTATCCCCAGATATCTATCCCGTAGTCCCGGCCCTCCCATGCGCCGTTCGCCCTGTAGCGGAAGGTGAATATGAGCTTTGTGCCGGGCGCGAAGCTCTCGTGGTCAAAGTCCCTGTGCCAGATATTGAGGCCCGTAGACGACATCGGCTCCTCGTTCCTCGTGCCCCAGTTGTCCTTTGTCCATACGAGGTCGGCGTCCTCGTAGGCGATGATGCGCAGGATGTCCGTGTCCTTGGCCGAGCTTATGAGCTTGTCCTTCTTCCACGCCGACATGTTGAGCCTGGTGAGCCTGTCCGCGTAACGCCGCCTGACCTCTTCTATTATATCGAAACCGGCGTTATCGCGCATGCTGCGCAAAACCTTTATGTATTCCGCGTGCGCCCAGACGAGAGGGGTGGCCGAGCCAGTGGGCCTTCCCCTGTAGAGGCCCCTTTCAGGGATGTTCTCGGAGTCCCAGACCTGCTCCGGGAAGAGGTGCCCCTCGTTGGCGAACGATTCGAGCGACCTCACGTACTCCTCGGGCGTCCCTCCGGCTATGACCTCGTACATGGCCCTCTCGCCGGTAAGGAGCGGCCAGGGCCTGCCCACGCCTGTTCCGTCAAAGGGCGAGCCGTCCTCCTTCTCTCCGTACCCGTCCCCGAAGAACCTCCTGAAGGCGATATGCCCGTTGTGCTCGAACCTCAAGAGCCTGTCGACCACGCGAAGCGAGCTCACTACGTGCGGGTCCCTGGGGCCGCGCACCCCGAACCTCACGAGGTCCAGAAAGCCGGTGTCCACTACCTCGCCCTGGTGGTGCGGCCTGTCCTTCGGCCTGTTCCTGTCGAAGACGAGCGGGTCATAGAGCTCTTTTTCGGCTGAAAGCCGCTCAGGCACGTCGTGGACTATCCTGAGGTAGTGGCCGGGTATGCCTTCTCCTATGCAGTCGCAATCAGAGAAGGTCCAGTCTTCCAACTTCGTCTGCCAGTAGTCTGCGGTCGATAACAGATGTTTCGAGGCCGCCAACTCGTCCTTTTCGTCCGCCCAGTGGGCGGCGCATACGAGGGCCGAAATCTCGGCGGCGAGCTCGGCTGGCGTGAAGCCCATGCCCTCTTCCCAGCGCTCAGTCCCTGAGCAGGGGCCGACCCGGGCGATATAGGCCGCCGCCCTCTTTACCATAGGGTAGTATGAGTCGCCGGCAAGGCCCAGCCCCTTCAGCCTCCACGCGAGTATTATCGGCATGGCGGTCTGCGTGAGGTCGATGGCCGGATCTACTGCCTCTCCGTTTATCCGCATGCTCCTCGGCCAGGAGCCTGTATCGGTCTGGACTGACTGAAGGTGGTTCAATATGGAAAGGGCGGTGTCGTTGTCGCCCATTGCCAGGAAGGCGAAGGCCCCCTTGCAGAGGTCCAGACCGATACTGATGTGGTATCCGAAGGCCGCGCCGCGTCTTGCCTCGCCCCAGGGGATGGAAAGCGACGGCACGATGGCGCCTGGCCGTGTCTTGTCCTCGTGGGCCTTCAATACGAGGGCGCTGGTCAAAAACCTCCTGCCCTTGTCTATTGAGCGCCTGCCGAGGTGGTGCGCCTTCGCCAGGTACTTCCTCCAGCCCCTTATGTACTCCCGTTCTATATCGTGGTACTTCCTTGAAAGGGTCCTTTCGGTCTCGAGCACTGCCTCGACCTCGTCCTTGCCGAAGCTCAAGATGAGGTTTGTCTCTTCCCGCGTGACAAGCTCTGCCGTGAGCGCGACGTTGCCGTAGGGCGCCCTCTCGAAGCCCCAGTCCAGCTCGAGGTTGTCCTTGAGGTCGTGCCAGCCGTCGGAGGAGCCCGAGTACCCTGCGGACATCCTGAGGAACGGACGGTCTGCCGCGAGGGCAAGGGATATGTTGTTCCGCGTCGCAAGCAGGTAGTTCCTCCCGCCGTACGGGGCGCACCTCGCGGAGTTGCCGTAGCCCGAGTTGCCGATGTGCGGGGCCAGGAGCACGAATAGCCGGAAGTCGGATGGCGCGGCGCGGATGGCCTTGAAAGAGGTGTTTATGACCAGCGAATTGGCCTGGGGGTCGGTGACGATGCGCTTGGTGACGCTCCAGAGGCCGGACTTCGCCGTGTTCGTGATGACGTATCCCGGCGCGTACTCGTGCACCTGCTCGAGCCGGGTTATCTCGGTATCGGCCCCTTCCTCGTTGAAGAAGGTCCGGGAGTCGGTGACGAGGAACTTCAAGTCCTTTACGCAGGCTGTCCCGGCGTCAGGGTAGTAGGTCTCGGTCACGACGCCGTCGGCTATAGTGAACCATACCCGTGAGAAGGGGGAGAGCGCCGTGCCTACCCCCTGCTTCGAGGCGCGCTGCCAGAGGGGCTCGACGCCGGGCCTCCCGAAGGCCTCGGATGAAGGGAAAGGGAATTGGGGTTTGTACGCGACGCTCATGCGGCCCTCCTTTTCATGCGTGTGAGGCCGCTTTTGTCGCAGCGGTAAGGGATGGTTCCAGAGGACCCGGGAGCGGCCTTTAATCCGAGTTAACCACCTTTCGATTGATTGTCAAGGCGGCCCCTTCGCGCGCCAGGAGGACTTCCCCCTGACAACGCGATAAATATACGATATAATACTCAACGGCCCTTAATGCACGGACTCTTAACAGGCCCGAATGGCCTGCCAACTTACAAGCTCAGGGTGGTATTGAATACAACAAATCATGCGGAGGTGGGAGTGATGGGAGTGAAGCTTAGCGACGAGGCGAAGAAGAAGATAATCGAGGCGCTCAACGCGGACAGGGTGGCGGAGCTTACGGCGATTATCCAGTACATGGGCCACCACTACGAGGGAGAGGGGCTTGAGAGCCCGGCCATACTCGAACTCTTCAAGAAGACGGCAGTGGACGAGATGAGGCACGCCGAGAAGCTCGCCGAAAGGATAGTCTACCTCGGCGGCGTGCCGGTCTACAAGCCGGGCCAGGCCCAGAGGGGCGGGGACCTGAGGACGATGATCAAGAACGACCTCGGCCTCGAGGACAAGGCCATAGAGGACTACAGGGGGCATGTAAGGCTCTGCGCCGAGCTGGGCGATTCGACTACACGGCTCATGCTCGAGCAGATACTCACGGACGAAGAGGGCCACGCTGACGCGTTCGAAACGGCCCTCGGAAGGGGCAAATAGCGGCAATGAAGAAATGGAAGTGCGTTGAATGCGGGTATATCCACGAGGGGGACTACCCTCCTGACGCATGCCCGGTCTGTTACGTGCCGAGCGAGGCCTTCAAAGAGGTCGTAGTAAATGCCTGAGACAGGAGAGCGGGGAGGCCAAACCTCCCCGCTGCCGCGTTATGGAGAGATTGTAGCGCTGGCGGAAGATATATCGGCAATAATCAGGCGAGACGGGCCGGTAACCTTCGAGAGGTTCATGGAGATGTGTCTGTACATGCCGGGCAAGGGCTATTATTCGTCCGGCAGAGAGACATGGGGCAGGGGCGGCGACTACATAACGAGCATAGACGTAAGCTCGGCCTTTGCCGGGACGATAGCGAGAGAGCTTCACGAGATGTGGGTTTTGCTCGGCGAGCCTTCACCCTTTGTCCTCGTCGAGGCGGGAGCGGGCAGGGGCTGGCTGACAAAGGGCATAGAGGAATCCATCGAGCGTATCTCGCCAGGCCTGAACGATGCCGTACGCTTTGCCATCGTAGAGAAGAACCCGGCCTTAAGAGAGCCCAAGACCGAAAAGAAGGCCTGGTACTCCGATATCTTTGATGTCCCGCCATTCGACCGCGGCTGCGTCCTGTCGAACGAACTCATCGACAGCTTCCCTGTCCATAAGGTCGTATTCACCGGAGGCTCTCTAAAAGAGGTCTACGTGGGCCATGACGGCTCGGGTTTCATCGAGACCGCTGGCCCGCTCTCCAACCCGGATATCGAAGGCTATTTCCCGTTCGTGGGCGTCGAGCCGTTCGAGGGGATGACGACAGAGGTAAACCTCCGCGCCATCAAATGGATCGAGAAGGCTTCAGAGCTCTTTCATAAGGGATTTGTCATCACGATAGACTACGGCCTGACGGCAATGGAGCTCTACGCGCCGGAGAGGAAGGGCACCCTCATGTGCCATTACAGGCACACACTGAACGATAATCCTTATATCAATGTCGGCGAGCAGGACATGACCACCCACGCGGACTTTACGGCCCTGGTAAACGCCGGACTGAGGGCCGGGCTCAGTCTCACCGGTTTCACCACCCAGAAGAACTTCCTCCTCGGCCTCGGCATATTGGAAGAGCTCAAGGCGCCGGAGGGCGCCATGCCAGTTTCAGACGACATTGCCCATAACAGGGCCATAGCAAAGCTCATAACGCCGGGGGGCATGGGGGACACGTTCAAGGTGCTCATCCAGCACAAGGGCATGGAAAAACCGGCCCTCTCCGGCTTTGCGTTCAAGGATATGTCGAGGCACGTCCAGCCCGATTAAGGACTGTTGTAATAGCATGGATAATATGGTAATTATAACTTTTATTGCATACTTTAGGGGGGTGTCAGGAAATGCCTGAGAACGAGAAGAAAACGGAAAAAAAGCACGTCTGCTCCATCTGCGGCAGGCCGTCGGAGACGACGATATGCCATGCATGCGAGGACAAGATAAGGGGCGAGGCGCTCGAGAAGAAGCACGATATAGACAAGGCCGGCAGGACCGATTCCGGCAGGAGATAGTGCTCTCCTTTCACTACCGCAATTTAATTCCTTGGGAGGGGAATCATGGCCCAGATGAGTATCCTTGATGAGCTCGCCGTTGCCTACAACACCGAAATAACCGGTTATCACTTCTATGCGACAGCGGCCGGCCTTGTGGAGGACCCAAAGGGCAGGACCGTCTTCGCGAACCTCGCGAAGGACGAGCTCGCCCACATCGTGGTCGTCGGCAAGATAGCCGAGTCGATAAGGGGAGGCCTGGGCTGGATGAGCTACGAGCAGGCCCTTGCCGAGGGTTTCGCGCTCACGCAGAGCATACCCTACCCGGCAGATAACGAGCTGATAAAGAGGCTCACGACCAACCAGACCGACCTCAACGCGGTCCAGATAGCGATGGAGAACGAGGAGGCTGCCGTGGATTTCTACTCGCGCCTCCTTAAAGGCGCGTCCCAGCCCGTGGAAAAGGTAGTCCTCACCAAGCTCCTCGAGATGGAGAAGGCGCACCTTAAGGCCCTCCGGTGGGAGTACGAATCCATCAACAAGACCGGCTTCTGGTGCGGCGAGATGGAGTTCAGCGTCGAGAAGGAGAGCGATTAGGCATGTACGACGCCATAGTCGTCGGCCTGGGCCCGGCCGGCTCAACGGCAGCCTATTACCTCGCCAAATCCGGCCTCAAGGTGCTCGGCCTCGATAAGGAGACCTTCCCGAGGTACAAGTCCTGCGGAGGGTGCATCTCGACCAAGATACAAGGCCTCCTCGACTTCGACATATCCCCGGCAATAGAGGAGACGGTAAGAGGCGCGACCTTCACCTACAGGTGCGGCCGCATGATGGACATCATGGGCGATAAGCCCGTGGGCTACAACGTCATGAGGTCGACCTTCGACAACCTCCTCCTTGAGAAGGCAAAGGACAGCGGGGCGGAGGTCATGGAGGGCGTGCGGGTAAGGTCAATCGAAGATACCGGAGCATCGGTCAAGGCGACCCTCTCTGACGGCAGGTCCTTCGAGGGCAGGGTGCTCGTGGGCGCCGACGGCTCCTCTGGCTTCATAGGCAGGGAGCTATTCGGGCTAAGGCCGAAGGAATCCGCCGTTTCCATCACTGCCGAGGTCGCCCTCAAGAGGTCCCAGAGGGACTACTCCGGCAAGCTCTTCATAGAGTTCGGCGGAGTGCCTTACGGATACGCCTGGATATTCCCCAAGAACGACTATCTTTCCGTCGGCATCGCCGGGGATGCGGCAAAAGCCGGCGGCAGGATCAAGGACTGCTTCAACGAATTCGTCTCCACCCACCCGGTATTGAAGGGCCTCGATGTGAGCGAGCGCATAGGCTGGACGGTCCCCGTATTCTACGAGGGCCAGGGCGCCTCGGTAAAGGGCAGGGTAGTCCTTGTCGGGGACACCGGCCACCTCGTGGACCCGTTCCTGGGCGAAGGCATCTATTACGCCGTCCGCACGGCCAAGGCGGCCTCTTCTGTTATAATTGATTATATAACCGGCAAAGGGGGGCTCTCGGATTACCAGGCCTGGCTCGAAAGGGAGATATTCCCGGAGTTCAGGTCAGCCGGAAAGTTCGCCGACCTGGTCTATAACCACCCGAGGCTCTGGTACACCATGATCGAGAAGGATCACGATATAATGTTAAGGTACTTTGGCGTGATCCGTGGCGAGGAGACCTGCGCCGAGTTCTACGCCTGGGTCATGGGCAAGGTAAAGTCAAAGCCCTGGAAGGTGCTCCGCAGGTGGATAGAGAGCAGGTTCCTTCCGGCGTGAGTGTTTTTATCTTTTTTTTCTAAGCATCACAGGTATTAAGATACTCCATATTCAGGCTGCTCAAAAAGCTCCATATGCAAGGCCCCGGTTAAATCGGGGAGTGAGGAGCGAGTCGTACTCTTCATGTACGTCGCAGCGACTCGCTTCTGAAGCCAACGCAGCAGATGGACTTTTTCAGCAGCCTGCCAGGCGTTTCATCCGTCTTTGCCTCAACCAAACTACTACCAAGGAGGTCAGGCATGGGATACGGTAAGACGCTCTTTGCAGGCTTCATCGCGGCCTGCTCAATACTCTTCGCACCCCCCTCGTATGGACAGCTTGAACACCCGGCAGCCGAGCAGGCTGAGCCCCAGTCCCAATCACAGGACAGGCCATGGCTCGGCATCACCATCCAGGAGATGAACGAGGCGGCTGCGCGGAGCCTCGGCATATCCGAGACAAAGGGCGTCTTTGTCTCGCAGGTGGCCCCTGGCGGGCCTGCCCAGGAGGCAGGGCTCCAGATGGGCGACGTCATCGTCGAGCTTAACGGCGAGGACGTGAGAAGCGCCGACGACTTCATCTCCAGGATACGGACCAGTGAGGTGGGCTCCACAGTGGCGCTCGAGGTCAACAGGGGAGGCGCGACCGAGAACATCAACGTACGCCTGGGCGAGATGCCCTCAGCCGCGATGATGAGCAAGTCCATGACAGGCGGCAATGGCGGAATGATGGGCGGTATGTCAGGCGGAATGATGGGAGGCATGTCGGGCGGCAGTTGCCCGGATTGCCCGATGTGCGGCAATATGGGCCAGACCCCGTGCCCCCAGACCCCGTGCCCGATGATGGGCCAGATGATGGGGCAGGCGGGCGGGCAGTGTCCCCAGATGGACGGCAAGAAGGGCATGCGCAGGCACGGCGACGGCAAGGGCATGATGATGGGCCCCGGCATGTCAGGCGGCATGATGGGGCACATGTACGGCAAGCTCATGAGGGCGGTAAAGGGGCTTGACCTCACCGCGGAGCAGAAGGCAAAGGCGCGCGATATCCACACGAACTTCAGGAAGCAGGCGATAAAGACCGGCGCCGAGATAAAGATAGCCAGGATAGAGCTGCACGAGCTACTGAAGGCCGAGCCTGTCAACATGGAAAAGGTGAAGGCAAAGGCAGGCGAGATAGCCTCAAAGTCCGCTGACCTCATGCTCTCAGGGATCAGGAGCATGGAGGAGTTCAAGAAGGTCCTTACCCCGCAGCAGCGCGGCAAATTGAACGACATGCTCGCCTTTGACTCAGGGGCGGATGACATGGACGCCGGAGAGGATGAGATGTCCCGGGACGGGATGTAATGAACGTGTTTCCACGCCAAAGACGAAGGGGGTGGTAATATGAAGGCCAGATACGCTATCCCGAGGGTCGCCCACTGTTCCGAGGGCTGCCCAAGACTGTCCTGGGCAAGACGTTAAACTGCCCGCTTTCTACTTTCCCGCAATATTTCCCTTCCACAATCCCGCCTTATGTAATACACTGTCATTGTATAATTATGCAGGAGTTTTTATCCGATGGGCATCGAGTGGAGCAGCAACCTCGCTACCGGGGTTGATTGGCAGGACAGGCACCATAAGGAGCTTTTCAAGCGCATAAACCGCCTTCTGGACGCCATGTCAGCCGGGTACGGCAAGGACGAGGTCAGGGATCTCTTCAATTTCCTTGACGAGTACTTTGTGGTGCATTTCGAGGCTGAAGAGCGCGCCATGAACAAGTACGGCTATCCGGAGACGATAGCCCACCTTGCCGAGCACACGGCCTTCATAGACCGGATAGCGACGCTTCGGAAGGATTTCGAAAAAGGCGCCTCTACGGGACTTGTCATAAAGGTCCAGCGCCAGGTCGTCGACTGGCTCATAAACCACATAGGCGAACTTGACAAGAAGCTCGGCGGCTTCATCAAGTCAGCCGAGACCGGGAAGCGTTAGCACCTCTCTCTGCCCTGGAAGGCTTATCAAAAGATATTACCAGCACACCGGCTATAACAAGCCCCATCCCGGCTATCTGTACCATGTCCAGGGTCTCCCCCAATATGAACCATGCAAGCACGGCTGTCGATACGGGCCCCACGAAGCTCGCGAGAGCGGCCCTGCTCGCGCCTATGCGCTTTATCCCCAGGGCGAGCGTGAGCACTGGCACAAAGGTCGATACGACAGAAAGGGCGAGGAGGAGTCCCCAGACCTCAGGCTCTGTGGGGACGCTCTGGCCCCGCCATGTCGCGAGGAAGGCTGCCGTTGCCGCAGTGGTGCCGTAGGCCGCGATCTTGACGCCTGATACCCTCCTTGAGAGAAATTCCGTAAGTATGTAACTTAGCGAGTAAATCACCGCTGAGAACAGCACGAGTACCGCGCCTGTGGCGTCTGCCCTGCTGACCCCGCTCGTAATCTTCAAGACCAGCGCGAGGCCGGCGTAGGTGAGTATCAGTGATAGCCCCTTCCTTCTGTCCAGCTGCTCCTTGAAAAAGACAGCCGCCCAGACGACCACTATTGCCGGATAGGTGTAGAGGATCACCCTCTCGATGGAGGCGTCTATGTAGATGAGGCCGTAGAAGTCCGCGAGGGCGGCCGCGTAGAGGCCAAGAAGGCCGGAGAGCGCGAGGTAGATGATGTCCCTCCAGGATACCCTGGGCGACGGGAAGAAGAACACCGCTGCCCAGAAAAAAGGGAGGGCCATGGAGAACCTCAGGGCCAGGAGCGTCACCGGGTCTATGCCGTACCCGTACAGGAGCTTTGCGAATATGCCCTTTGCGGCGAACGTAACGGCCGATGCGGCCACAAGGAGGTAGCCCGCGATGATATCTTTTCTTTCCATTAGCAAAAAAAGAGCGAAATCAGGACCAATGTCACAGCCTTCGCGGACCTCTTTTTCGTATATTGAGATTGCGCCACTTGAGAAGGGCCCAACGATGATATCAGCGCTGTCCGGGCCTGTAAAGTCCCGTAAAGTATCGGGGCGGATAATCCGATAAATAAGAAAAAGAATAGAAGGCGTTGCCGTGTCATCAGCCGGAACAGAAGCAAAGTATCTTAACCTCGAGATCCCGAGAAAAATAGCGTTAGCCATCCTCTTTGTGCTCCTCTTCCTGCTCCCGGCCCTCTCCTACGCCGGGCAATCAGGAAAGGGCGGCCAATCCTACTGGATAAAGAAGCTCTCCAGGCCTGACGAGGCCGTCCTCAACGCCAGCGAGATAAGGCTCTTCAACGACCTTACGATTGAAGGCACGGACGGCATGGCCGATTTACATTCCATGCCCGACATCATCTCGGGCCAGAGGGTCGTCGAGTGGATATGGACGGACCTGCTCGTCGACCCGCTCGCGAAGTACGACTCGTTGGGCTCTCCTTTGCCTGACGGCTTCTTAGAGGAGCTCTCCTGGAACATGGGCTTCGAGGAGATCCCCGAGGAGGTCGAGGTGAGGTTCGGCGTCGTTACCGGTAGGGCCGATGTGAGGGGGCTCCCCACGGATATGGCCCTGCTGCCAAGGCCGGGCCGCGGATTCGACATGATTCAGTATTCGAGCCTCTACCCGGCTGAGCGGGTCGCGCTGCTGCATACGAGCAGGGATGGCGAGTGGGGCTTTTTCCAGACCGGCACGTTCAGGGGCTGGATAAGGATGGACAGGGTCGCGTTCGGAGAGCGTGAAGACGTGCTCAACGATGACGGCGGGCCGTTCGTGGTAGTCACGGGCAGCAAGGTGAGGGTATACAATGAGAGGGCGATGGAGACGCTCGCCGGAGAGGCCGCGATGGGCAGGGTGCTCTATCTAACGGCCAAAAAGAGCGGCAAGTCGCCCAAGTCTCCATGGACGGTCCGTTTCCCGGTGAGGGGGGCCCAGGGCGTCCTTGAGTGGAAAGAGGCATACATACACCAGAGAGCCGACGTCCACGAGGGATACCTGCCCTACACGCGCAGGAACATCATAAGGCAGGCCTTCAAGATGCTCGGCGAGGAGTACGGCTGGGGCGGCAGGGACGGTCTGCGTGACTGCTCGCTTTTCATACAGGACGTATTCGCGACAGTGGGCCTTAAACTGCCGAGGAATTCCCGGTACCAGGGCCTGAGCGGCGACGTGCTCGCGCACCTGGACGATTACGGGACCAGGGAAGAGGTGGCCCTTGCCCTGAAGCACGCGGACCCTGGCACGACCCTTCTAACATTACGCGGCCACGTGATGCTCCACATAGGCGACGTCAAGGGCAAACCCTTTGTAATACATCAGATTTTCGGGTACGCGGATAAGAAAGGCATGAAGCGCATAGGCAAGGTGGCGGTAACGGGCCTTGACCTGGGGAGCCGCTCTGCCATAGGCCCCATGAAAAAGAGGTTGAGGGGCATAACCCGCGTGACAGTCCCGGCCCAGTACGGGACCGGGCCGATTCTTGACAAGAACGCCTGAACTGTAGTAATATATAACAAACGTATCCTCACCCCCGGCCTCCCGGGAAATACCGCGCTCTAATGGCCCTTTAATACTCTTCATGCCATACTGGGGCTGTAAAACGGGCAACACAACAAAGGAGGTAGGGCCATGAGGACGGACAAACTGAACGTAGGGGAGCTTATCGCGCTGCTCGCAGTGGTGGTCACAATAGTCACCGGCGTGGCGGTCTCGTAGATGGGCGACAGTCAACCTTAGAAAGGGGAAGGCGCAAAGCGGCCTTCCCCTTTGTTTTTCAGCCCGCAACTATCAGCGCTATGAGGCAGATTGCGGATTGCTGTAGATGGAATTGCTCTGATGCCGTACGAGTATTGATGAGGTTTTTGGCTGGTCCCCGCAACCCACAACTTTAGTGCAATACCAGACGTACTCTATCCTATCCCTTAAGTATGCTGCGGATGATCGTTATCACGTTCTCCTTGAAGGCTGCCATGTCATGGTCCGTTGCATGCGGCGTTGTCGCTACGTTGCCGGCGATGACGAGCGTAGGAGTTTCCTCAATACCGTAGACCTGCGCAAGCCTGAGCGCGCGGTCGACCTCATTTGATTTGACCCCGCTCCTGAGTTTTCTTCCGAAATCAAAGCCCATGTCTATCTCGGCGGCAATGGAATCAAGGACCTGGAGGCTGCCTATATCCCTTTTTTCCATGAAGTGCGCGCGGAAGATAGCTTTCTTCATCGCCTCGCCCTTGCCGGCGTCCACGGCGAGGAAATAGGCCTCAGCCGGTTTTGGCGAGCCCTGCCCCCAGTGTATAGGCATTATTTTCAGATTGACCTTCTTCGGGAAGTTCCCCTTTATGGCCGGGATCGATTTTTCAAACTCATAACAGTGGTCGCAATAGAAGCTCATGAATTCGACGACTTCGACTGTCTTGCCGTCAAACCTGAAGTCCTGGCCGGCAACGCGTGTGAATTTGCCTTTCAGCGCGGTATTCCCCGCCAGGGCTGCCAGAGGGATAAGAACGGAAAGGGTTAACAGCAAAAGAACTCTTTTTATCATTTTTATGCTCCTTATTTTCTGTACGGTAAAGACATTTCATTATGGCTGTACGAAGGATTTTGTCCTCCGTGCAGCGCATGGACCATGTCATACGAAGGCCTGTAAAATCAGAGAGATGGTTTGGGTGGCTGAAAGACCGATGCTGAAACTACCTTGAGATTGGACGGGACGGTAAGGATTGACCGGAAGCGGATTTCTCCAGGCTGGATGAAGTCCGCTTTGTTTGCGAATGAGAGGCTGAGATTACAGGGGCATTGGCAGTCCATTTGACACCCTGCTGTATCCGATCCAATATCGATTAATTGCGCTTCACTGCATTCGCATGCCGCCGCTTCGATAACCGAAACATCCATGGCGAGACATGAGCGGCCGCTGGCCTGAAACAGGAAAAGAACCGTTGCGAAAATCGCAGCTAATTTACATAGTTTGCTCATCAAAAAAAATGGTATCAAATTAATTCAAACATATCAAGATAATGAGTTTGGACTGACTGCGAGCGTACATATGTCGATTGCCGACTTTCTTCTCGATTCTAAGGATGAGAGAGTCGAACTCCGGCCTTTTTTTCCGATAAAGGAAAGCAGGAAAGAAAGCAGGTTGACTTTCTGAGCCTGTTTATAATATCCTGAATTCTGGATAACATTCTGATTTGTTTGATTTTTTTAGAGCCCCTGAGGGCCAACCGGTGAACGCCCCGCCATGAACATAGGCAGCAAGCTAATACTCTCATTTCTACTGGCCACACTCCTTCCGACAGTATTTCTCGCCTTTCTTACGACAAACCTCATAAGCTCGAGCAAGAAAGAGGACGCCCAGGAGACCATAAACAACAACCTCAAGGCGGCCTGGATGCAGTACTATGCCAGGGCATACCAGATGCAGTACGGCATGCTCCAGGCCTCGACCGAGAGGTACCTCCAGGAGGCCGTGAAGAGGCGGGACACGGCGCTTCTGCGCGAGCAGATAATAGAGTGGAAGAAGTTCCGTCCTTACGTGGACCTATGGAGCGTGGTCGATTCAAGGGGTTACTCCATAGCCTCGCACAATACGCCTGAGAAGGGCTACGAGCTCGCCATAAACGGCCTTGTGAAAAAAGCCATAGGACAGAAGAAGTCCTTCATATCCACTGAGATAATCCCGCACAGCGTACTCAAGACCGAACGGATAGAGGCCCTCTCCGCCATAAGGGTAGACGGCAACGCGACAGACGGGCGCGAGATAAAAGACGGCATGATGCTCGTCGTTGTCACGCCGGTCGTGGACCCGTCCGGCGCGGTCCTCGGCGCGTTCGTCACGGGAGACCTCATAAACAACGACCAGTTCGTCCCCGACACGCTCGCCGAGTCCATCCCCGGGTCTCTTGTCACGATAGCCATGGGGGACGTGCAGATAGCGACCAACGTGCTCGACGAGCGGGGCGCGAGGACCGTGGGCCATCTCCTCCCGAAGGACGTGATCGAAGGCATACGCGCCTCTCTCGCGTACAGGGGAGAGACGGAGATAGCGGGTAAGGAATACGTCGCGGCCTTTGACCCGATCATAAACTACGAGGCGAAGATAATAGGCTCGATATTCGTCGGAGTGCCCAAGGAGAAGTTCGTCGAGCTCCAGTACAGGAACATAAAGGCAGTGACGACCATCGCCCTCATCGGATTCTTCATGGCAACGGGCGTTGCGTCCTTCATAACCTACGTCATCACGAGGCCGATACTGTCGCTCAAGAAGAAGGCGGAGCTTGTCTCCGAAGGCGACCTCAACGTCAGGATAGGCTCGGCAAAGGAGGGCAGGGACGAGATAGCGGACCTCGCGCGCGCCTTTGATCTCATGGTCAGGAGCCTGCGGGACAAAGAGGAGAGCATAAAGACCAGCCAGGACAAGCTCTTCACGCAGAAGGCGCTCATCGAATCCATCATCAACAGCCTCCCTTACTGCCTCTACGTCCTCGAGAGGAGCAAGGCGATAGTCGTATGGAACAGGCACGCCTCAGAGGCCTGCCCCATATGCAAATGCAATGAACCGGGCGGGGACTGCCACAACGAGAACTTCATGGCCCATACGCCCGACGAGTTGAGGGTCGAGCTCGAGAGGCTCGTTGACAGGGTCTTTGAGACCGGCAAGGCAAGGAGCATAGAGTACAAGCTCTACGGCCCGGACGGCAGCGAGATGGCCATCCTCACAAACATATTCCCTGTCCTCACCGTCGCGAAGGGGCCCGCAGAGTACGTGGTCTGGATGTCAGAGGACGTGACAAAGAAAAAGGCGCTCGAGAAGAACATCATATCGAGCGAGAAGCTCGCGGCAGTGGGCCAGCTCGCGGCAGGAATAGCTCACGAGGTAAATAACCCGCTGGGCGGCATACTGAACTGCCTTTACAACTTCAAGAACAGGAATTTGACTGACGAGCGCAAGGCAGAGTACCTGGACTTCATGGAGGACGGCATTAAGAGGGTGCAGAACATAGTCCGTCAGCTCCTTGATTTTTCACAGCAGCACGCCCCGGCTCTTACGCTAACGGACATAAACGCGATGATACAGGGCATAATCCCGCTCTTCGTCCACTCGGTAAAGGGCAGGGACGTAAGGCTCGTGGTCAACCTGGGCGAGGGGCTCGCGCCCATACTCGTCGACAAGCACCAGATAGAGCAGATACTCGTTAACCTCATATTGAACGCGGTGCAGGCACTCGAAGGCGACGGCCTCATAGAGGTCAGCACCAGGCACGATGGGCGCTGGTTCTGCATACAGGTCTCTGACAACGGCTGCGGCATAGTTCCAGAGAACCTCACCCGTATATTCGACCCGTTCTTCACCACAAAGGGCGTTGGCAAGGGCACGGGCTTGGGCCTTTCGGTGAGCCGTGGTATAATAGAGCGCCACAACGGCAGGATAGAGGTCACGAGCCAGCCGGGCAAGGGCAGCATCTTCAAGGTGCTCCTGCCCATCCAGACCGGGCTCTCTTAAAGGGGTATTTTTTTGGCAAGGCAGGCACGCATACTCATAATCGACGACGAACCGTTGATGCGCATATCAATAAGCGACGCGTTGAAGGGCGACGGCTACCACGTGGCCGAGACCGCCTCGGGCAAGGAGGGGATAGGGCGCGTAAAGGACGGTTCGTTCGACATAGTCATAACGGATCTGAGGCTCCCTGACCTCGACGGCATCGAGGTATTGAAGTCCTGCAAGCGGGCCTCGCCCGATACCTTCGTGATACTCATTACCGCCTACGGCGCGGTCGAGACGGCCGTGGAGGCCATGAAGTACGGGGCCTACGACTACGTCACAAAGCCCTTCTCCATGGACGAGCTGCTCCTGATGATAAAGAGGATAGTGAGGCTCAAGGACCTCGAGGCCGAGAACATCCTTCTTAAGGAGCAGGTCGAGGGCAGGTACAACTTCAGCGGCATCATCGGCAAGAGCGAGCGGATGAACGCCATATTCGAGACTATAAAGGTCATCTCGCAGACAGATTCCACGATCCTCATCCTTGGCGAGAGCGGCACCGGAAAGGAGCTTGTCGCGAACGCCATACACGCGACGAGCCCGAGGAAGGGCGAGCCCTATATAAAGGTGAGCTGCGCCGCCATACCGGAAACGCTCCTCGAGGCCGAGCTCTTCGGGTACGAGAAGGGCGCCTTCACAGGGGCAGCGAAGCAGAAGAAGGGCAGGTTCGAGCTCGCGAGCAAGGGGACCATATTCCTGGACGAGATAGGCGAGCTCTCCCCGACAATACAGGTGAAGCTGCTGCGCGTCCTGCAGGAGAAGGAGTTCGACAGGCTCGGCGGCACAGAGACCATAAGCGCCGACGTGAGGATAATCTGCGCTACACAGCGCGATCTTAAGAAAGAGGTGCACAGGGGCACCTTCAGGGAAGACCTCTACTACAGGCTGAACGTCGTTCCAATGACCCTTCCGCCGCTCCGGGAGAGGAAGGGCGACATCATGCTCCTCGCCAACCACTTCCTCGAATACTATTCGGGCCTCTACAGGAAGTCCGTAAAGGGCTTCGCGGTCGACGCCCTCGAAGCGCTCCTCAAATATCCCTTCCCCGGGAACGTCCGCGAGCTCGAGCACGCGGTCGAGAGGGCGATAGTCATGGGCAAGTCAGAAGAGGTACGGGCCTCTGACCTGCCTGAGGAGATATCCGGGGCCGATGGATTGAACGACTGCCTCAAGGCCTTACAGGACCGCGGCGGCTATGAGAAACTCACGGCCGCTATCAAGGACTTCGAGAAGAGATACATTGCCAGGGTCCTTGAGGAGACAAAGGGCAACAAGACCCTCGCCGCGAAGGTGCTCGGGGTGTCGAGGAAGACGCTCTGGGAGAAGTGCAAGCTGCTGGAGATAATAGCGGGGGAGTAGTCATTTTGTAAAGTGCGCCATGCGCGCCAAAAATAGAGACGGTCAATAAACACGAGATTGCTTCGTCGCTAAGGCTCCTCGCAATGACAGATGGGCGGGCGCGGCAGACTCTGCATCTTCCTCCCCTCCCTTGACGGGAGGGGAATGAGGGGAGGGTGAATAGCAGCCGCAAGTCCGACTCACCCCTTACGCCTCGCCTTAAGTATCCTCTCTATCTTCCCGTAATCCTTGATGATTTCGATGCTTTCGTAGGCACCTGTGCCTTCGGCCAGCGCCCTTGCTTCCTTTGCCTGGTCATAGCCCATCTCCATGAGGAGCAGCCCGCCGGGCGAGAGGAACTCCGGCGCCTCGAAGAGTATCTTCCGTATGAAGGCGAGGCCGTCCGGCCCGCCTGAGAGGGCTGCTATTGGCTCGAAGTCCTTTACCTCGGGCTCCAATGTCTTTATCTCTCCATCCGCTACATAAGGCGGGTTTGAGAGGAGCATATTGACCCGGCCCCTGAGCTCATCCGGCAGCGGGGCGAAGAGGTCGCCTTGAAAAAATCTTATCCTATCCGCCGCGCCAGCCCTCCGGGCGTTCTCCCTCGCCACATCAAGGGCTGCTGCCGATATGTCGGCGGCAAAGACCCTTGAGCCCGGTATCTCCCTCGCGGCCGCGACCGCGATGCAGCCGCTCCCTGTGCACAGGTCGATGATGATTGTCTCTCCCTTGAGCCTGCCCGCCTCCTTCACAGCCTCTTCGACAAGGAGCTCTGTCTCCGGCCTCGGTATGAGCACGTCCCTTGTGACCTTGAGCTCGAGGCCCCTGAAGCAGGCCTCGCCGAAGATATACTGGGAAGGCTCCCTCTCAAGCCTCCTCCGGACAGCCGCTTCGAGGGCCTTCTCCTCATCTTTCGAAAGCTCCCTCATGGCGTCGAGGAACAGCTCGTGCCTCCTTGCGCCGAGCACGTGCATGAGCATGAGCTCCGCTTCTGTCCTCGCCTCCGGCACCCCTCGGCCGGATAGCTCCGCGAATACGGCCCGGAGCGCCTCGCCAGCCGTTGTCCCAATCCCTTTTTCCATTGCACAAGGTTAAGTAAATTACGCCCCGTTGTCAAAGGAAACCGGGCGGGACTGAAGGGCTGGCTCAAGACCTCTCCCGGCGGATAGGCAGGCTGCTACAGGCGCTCTGCGAATTCAGCGACCTCGGGCTTTACCATCTCCTCGAAGTCCTTGTACTTCATCTCGACGGCCTCGTAATGCGTCCCGGCGTTGAAGTAGATATTCTCGTCCTGTGTAAGCGACCTGTCCACCAGGGTCTGGACGTCGTAGAGGTTCCCGAAGGGGGGTTCGGCCCCGGTCTCGCAGTCAGGGAACATTGCCTTGAACTCCTCCTCCCTGGCGAGCCTGACATCCTTCTTGCCCAGCACCTTTTTCAGTTTTCCGAAGTTCACCTTCCAAGTCGCCGGAAGCACCGCCATCACGAGCTTGCCGTCGGAGAGCACCATGACCGGCTTTGCGAGCTCCTTGCCTTTCACGTGCAACGTAGCGGCTATCTCCTGGGCGGTATATGCCTCCGGGTGCACGAGCTCCTTGTACCAGACGTGCCTTTCATGAAGGGCGTTCTCGATCCTTTTGGGTATCATAATGTTCCCCTCCTTCCCCTATGGAAATTATATACCTTTCCGGCCTTACGGGCAAAAGGCCCCAACGGGGTTATACTTGGAAATAAGCTATTTGGCAGGGGGACCCATTGGCTATCCTGATACTTCCCATAGGCCGGGTCGAGCCTTTGGCCATAGACGAGCTTAAGGAAGGCCTCGAAAGGGAGTTCGGCTTCAAGTCGTCCGCTGGCAGGGCGGCGAAGGAGCCTGACCTCGCCTTTGACGCGGGCCGTGGCCAGTACAGCTCAACCGCTATACTCCATTCGATCATGGACAGGCGCGATATCTTCGATTATGAAAGGATATTGGGCGTCACTGAGGTCGACCTCTTCGCATCGGGTCTTAACTTCGTATTCGGGGAGGCTGGCGCAAAGGCGGCGGTGATCTCCCTTTTCAGGCTCAGGGAGAGCTTCTACGGAAGGGCCGATGACAGGGCCGTCTTGCGCCGAAGGGTCCTCACGGAGGCTGCCCACGAGCTCGGCCATACCTTCGGCCTCGGCCACTGCGCTGACCAGGGCTGCGTCATGTACTTCTCCGATAGTATACATGATACGGATATGAAGGGGCCGTACTTCAGGGGGGAGTGCCTGAGGAGGCTCAAGGACTTCGGGGTCATTATCGGACAGAAGGCGGACTTCAAATAAGAGCTCCCCCGCCCTGGAAAGGGCGGGGGAGCATGAAAAAAAACCGAAGGCCTCAGGCCGCCTGCGACTTTTTCACTACGTCTTTTCTCTCGGCCTCTGAGAGGAAGGCGTCTGATTCAGGATAGAGTATGTGCTCCTCTTTCATGTTGTGGTCCATGAGGATGCTCATAAGGGAGCTTGAGCCGCTCGAGACGCTGTTTGCGTCGCGCCCCTCGGTAGAGCCGAGTATCCTGTCGAGCAGGGACTTGATCTCAGTGTGCTCCATCCTCATCACAAAGGTCGGCCCAGAGTCATGCATGCCTGTCTTCTCCTCGAAGACAGGGAAGAGGATCTCCTCTTCCACCCTGATGTGCCTTCTCAAGCCCAGGCTGAATTCCCTGAAGTCGGCCGCTGCCTCGTCCCATCTCTGGGCGTGGACCGCCGACTGAAAACGCTCGTAGATCCCGTCGAGCCTCCTGTGGTCTGTCTGGAGGTACCCCGTTATCGTCCTGTCGGCGCCGGGCGATTCCCTCTTTACGACGCTCACCCTCCAGACCTGAGGCCCCTGCTCGAGCGGCCACCAGTCGAACTCGCCGTCGTGCTCCGCCTGGAACTGGTAGAGGAGCGGTTTTGGCTCGTGGTCGTTGACGAGTATGAACGACTCGCCCGGACCCAGCTTTTTATATGTGTCGAATATCTTCGAGTGCCTGTCCTTCGGCACCATCTCCCTTACGTCGAGTATCGTAGGCATCTATATGCTCCTCCTGAGGTTTGAGGCTGGCTCTAAAAATTGTTATTTTTCCTGATCTCTGTGTCAGGTCGAAAATAAAAATGCTCACATATACAATACATATGCTGCGCTTTTTATTTCCGTCCTTCCTTGACCTTAGAAAAAATTCCTAATTTTCAGAGCCAGCCTTGAATTCAAATATCTCTATTCTTCTATCTGGGGCCGTATAATACCATGACAAAAATCAATAACAGGCCCTTGCGGACGTTTACCGTCTTTGCGCCAGGCGCGAGCCGTTCTGCGCCTTTTTGTAATACCCCATGGCCTCGGGCAGGAAGCCCTTCAGATCGGCGAGCCTCTGCTTGTCGCTCGGGTGAGTCGAGAGGAACTCCGGGGCCCCACCGCCCTCCTTCCTCTCCAGCATCCTCTCCCAGAAGGCGACGGCGGCCTGCGGGTTATATCCGGCCTTTGCCATGAGGATAAGGCCTATCCTGTCGGCCTCGAGCTCGTGCTTCCTGCTGTATGGCAGCAGCACCCCGACCTTTGCCCCGAGGCCGTACGCCGAGAGTATCCCTTCCCTCACAAACGGGCTCCTGCCCAGGAGCGCGACCATGAGGGCGGTCTCGCCTATTGAAAGCGCCTGCTGCTGGCTCATCCTCTCGGCGCCGTGCCTCGCCAGCACATGCGCGACCTCATGGCCCATGACGGCGGCAATGCCGTCCGCGTCTCTCGCGATGGGCATTATGCCTGTATGGAAGGCCACCTTGCCCCCGGGCAGCGCGAAGGCGTTCGCTGTGGGGTCTTCTATGACGACGAACTCCCATTTGAAGTCCTTTTTGTCTGCCGCCGCGGCGATCCTCTCGCCGACCTCCCTGACAAGGGCGTTCATGTCCGGGTCAGGGCTTATCTTCGAGTCGGTCTTGACCTGATGGAAGAGGGTCTCGCCTATCCTCGATTCCTCCTTCTCGGAGACCATCATGAACTGCTGGCGTTCCGTGTACGGGACAGTGGCGCATCCCGAGAGGGACAAGACGAGGGCCGCTCCAAAAAGCATTCTTTTTATCATTTTTATCATAATGATACCCTCTGACGTTTTGATTCCGGATAATATCCATTTTAGCAAGTTTTTGAAAGCAGAACCTGCGCCGGGCAGCTACTTGACAATGGTTATGGCGGATCTAAAGTTATATTAGTGATTCAACGGCGCCTTCGGCGTCTTGGAGGCGTGTTGAGCGGGAAGGAGGGAAGCAAGATGGCAGGCAAATTATGTCATATCAACAGCTCAAACGTCGACGACATAAGAAAGAGCGTCGGCATAAACGACAATGAGGCGAGGAATCTCGTCGATTACAGGGACGGGCACGGGCCCTTCAGGAGCCTCGACGACCTGATGAACGTGCCTGGTTTCGGCCCCGGCACCGTAAGCAAGTTGAAGAGCGAATGCGACCTCGACTGACGGGGCGCGAACCTCAAAAGCCGGGCAAGTAGAGCCCGGTTTTTTTGTGACGGGGCAGACCCTGCCAAAAAGGAGGATCCTTATGGGTTCGAACGTACAAGAGCTCCACAGCCTGCTCCGCGACTTGAGGGCGCGTCCTGGTTATGATATCGCCCCCGGGTGGCTCAAGACCAACGTAGATGAGACCATCTTCCTCCTTGAGATAGGCAAGAGCCCGCACCCGGAGTTCGTCAAAAAGATAGCCCAGTACCTTGAGTTCGAGGCAGCCCAGGACCTGAGGAACTCCATGCTCCTCGATCTCCTGAGGGGATATCTGAGGGAGCTCCGACACTCGAGGTAGCAGGCCTTTCAACCCGTTCCCTGTCCTCCGTTTATCTCAAAAATACATTGATTTTTCAACATGTTCTTACGCCGCAGGCTCCCTTTCCGCCCCGCCCCTGAGCCCCCGGTCATCCCTTTTGCCTACCTGTAAATCAACCCTTTTGCCTTTTCAGAATGCATCTCCCGGGCGATATAGTCCGCTGGAGCAACTCCGATAATAAGATAGAAAAGAATAAAAGACAGGATTGGTCCTTAAATTAATGGAAAAGCCAGGCTCACTTCTGAATAACCTGATGATCTGCAGGACAGGCAGCGGTTGGCGGCTCTCTGCCGCCGCTATCGTCATAGTCTCTTCCGCGTTTGCCTGGGGGCTCTACGGCTCCGGGCTCTCTGCCGCCCTGTCCTATGCGATCGTCTCCGCGCTCGCCGCGGCCGCAACGGCGCTCGCGTCCAGAAGGCCGGGCGTGAGGCTCTCGGAGCTCGACGAGGAGGAGCTTGTAAGGGAGCTCGCGGAAAGGACCAGGCATTATACGTCGAGGAGGGAGAGGCTCGGCAGGTTCTTCAGCTCCCAGCACGATCTTAACAGGCTCACGCAGAGCCACCTGAATGAAGTCATCTCGCAGTCCGAGGCGGCCGCCAACAGGATAATAAGGCAGTCGCAGGAGATAGACGCGTCGATGGGCATGATGCAAAAGACCATAGAGTCGCTCCACGGCGAAAGCGAGTCGCTGGCTTCGGCGTCGAGCGCGGTGATAGCGAAAAACGAGGCTAACATATCCGGGCTCAAAGGCTACATAGACAAGAGGAGGGCCGACGTCGATGAGGATTACAAGACGGTGCTGGCACTTGCCAGCGACGCCAGGTCAATGACAGGGCTCGTTGAGCTCCTGAAGGAGATAAGCGACCAGACCAACCTCCTTGCCCTGAACGCCGCGATAGAGGCGGCGAGGGCGGGCGAGCACGGCAGGGGCTTCGCGATAGTCGCGGACGAGGTGAGAAAACTGTCGAGGCACTCCGAGGAGGCCGCGGGCAAGATAGGCCAGGCCATGATAAGGATGGCCGATGAGATAGAGAAGAAGTTCGCCCTCAAGCTCAACCAGGACAGGAACGCGGGGGAGTCGACGCTCCTGATCGAGCTCCAGAGCCAGCTATCGAGCCTCGGCGAGGGCTACAGGCAGCTCGACCGCCTCAACATGCAGATCCTGGAACAGGTGAGCGATAGCTCCCGCCAGGTCGCCGGAGAGGTCCTCGATCTCATAGCAGGCGTGCAGTTCCATGACATAATCCGCCAGCAGATAGAGCTGGTGATGAAGACGATAGCCGACTCTGACAGGTACATGGAAAGGCTCGATGGCTGCATGAGCCACGAGAGCCTGTGCACCGACGAGTGCAGGATAGGGCATTACGGCATAGAGGACGTGCACAGGCACTACGTGATGGAGAAGCAGAGGTCGACGCACAGGTCAGTATCGGGAGACGCCGCGGGCGGGCCTCATGAGCAGGCCAGGGCAACGGCGCAGAGCGACATAACGTTCTTTTAGGGAGGCCAGGGGAGGGAACGATGGCAAAGACGATAATGGTGGTCGATGACTCGGCTTCGATACGGCAGGTGATGAACCTGACCCTCAAGAAGGCCGGATACGACGTCATCGAGGCATGCGACGGCCTTGACGCGATAGGCAAGCTCGACTGCAGCAGCCAGAGGGTGAACCTCATCGTCTGCGACGTGAACATGCCCAACATGGACGGCATATCGTTCCTCAAGTCCCTCAAGGAGAAACAGAACCACAGGTTCACTCCCGTCATCATGCTTACGACCGAGTCGCAGGAATCGAAGAAGCAGGAAGGCAAGGCGGCCGGGGCAAAGGCCTGGGTAGTAAAGCCCTTCAAGCCGGAGCAGATGCTTGAGGCGGTCTCAAAACTCATTCTGCCGTAGGGGGAGATATGCCGCTTCTTATACAGACCCGTGATGATGGGCAGGTCAAGATAGAAGGCGAGATGAACATCTACAACGCCGGGGAGCTGAAGGATGGGCTGATGAACGCCATAAGGGGCGCAGAAGTGGTATCCCTCGACCTCTCGGGCGTGTCTGAGATGGACTCCGCGGGGCTCCAGGTGGTGCTCCTTGCCTGGAGAGAAGCGGGCAGGAGGACGGTGCCGTTCAGGCTCACCGGCATGAGCAGCGCCGTCGAATCGGTATTGTCGCTCTTTGACCTCAAAGAGCTTTCGGAAGAAGGCGGGGAGAAGGCCTGAACATGGAACTCGATCTCGGGGAAGCCAGAAAGACGTTCATAGCGGAAAGCCAGGAGCTACTTACGGAGATGGAGAGCTCTCTTCTCGAGCTTGAGAGGGACCCGGGCGACCAGGACGCCGTCAACTCCCTTTTCAGGGCGGCCCATACGATAAAGGGCTCCTCGGGCGTGCTCGGCATCGAGACGGTCGAGAGGTTCACCCATCTCGTCGAGAACCTCCTCGAGCGGATGAGGACGGGCCGCATAAAGGCCTCCCCGGAGAGTATCGAGCTCCTGCTGCAGTGCAGGGACCATATCGCGCGCCTCATATCGATGGCCGCCGAGGAGATAGAGGGGCTCTCCGGAGATGCGCTCAAGACCGGCGGGGAGCTCGGCGCGAGGCTCAACGCCTGCCTCGGCAACGGGCCTAATAAGGAGATGGCCAGCGAGCAAGCCGTCCCTGTCCGGGAAGAGGACGCCTCGGAAAAAACGGCGAGCGACGCCTGGCACATCTCCATAAGGTTCGGCAAGGACATCTTGAGGGGCGGGATGGACCCCATCTCTTTCATCTCGTACCTCTCCAGGCTCGGAGAGATAGCGAGCATCACGACACTGTTCTATTCCATGCCGGACGAGGCTGAGATGGACCCGGAGGACTGCCATCTCGGATTCGAGATAGACCTCAAAAGCGACTTCGACAAGAAGACTCTCGACGACGTCTTCGAGTTCGTCCGGGAGGATTCGGTCATACACATACTGCCCCCGTGCAGCAGGATAGCCTCTTACGTGGAGCTCATCGGCAACCTGCCCGAGGAATCGGTGCTCTTAGGAGAGATACTCGTAAAGGGGGGCGCGCTCACGAGGGCCGAGCTCGACGGCGCGCTGAAGCTCCAGGAAGAGAGGGCCCTTGCTTCCGGGAGGCCCCGTATAGGGGAGATACTCGTGAACGAGGGCGCTACCTACCCGGAGCTCGTGGACGCGGCCCTCGAGAAGCAGAGGAAGAACAAGGTCGTGGCCGCGAAGGAGGCGGCCACCGTCAGGATAGACGCCTCGAAGCTCGATTCCCTCATGAACCTCGTCGGAGAGCTCGTCATATCAGGGGCGTCCATAGACCAGCACGCGCAGAGGATAGGCGACACCTCTTTGCAGGAGTCGGCGTCCATGATGCTCCGCCTCGTCGAGGAGATAAGGGAGAGCACCATGAAGGTAAGGATGGTGCCAATAGGCGAGACCTTCACCCGCTTCAGGCGCGTCGTGCGGGACATAGGCAGGGAGCTCGGCAAGGAGATAGAGCTCGTCATAACGGGGGCCGAGACCGAGCTCGACAAGAACGTAATCGAGAAGATAAGCGACCCACTCATGCACCTCGTGAGGAACGCGGCTGACCACGGCATAGAGGGCCCGGGGAAGCGTTCTTCAAAGGGCAAGAAGGCCGCCGGCACCATACGCCTCTACGCCGGACACGACGCCGGCAGCATAGTGATAGAGGTGAAAGACGACGGCAAGGGGCTCGACAGGGAGAGGATAGCAGCGAAGGCGGCCTCTCTCGGGATGATAGCGCCGGGCCAGCAGCTCACCGACTCGGAGGTCTACAAGCTCATATTCGAGCCCGGCTTCTCGACCGCCGGAGAGGTGACGAAGTTCTCGGGGCGCGGCGTGGGCATGGACGTAGTGAGGAAGAACATAGAGGCCCTTCGCGGGACAATAGACATAGAGAGCTCCGCCGGACAGGGTACCGCCGTGAGGGTGCGCCTGCCCCTTACCATGGCGATAATCGACGGCTTCATGGTCGGCATAGGCTCCTCTCCGTACATAATCCCGCTCGACATGGTGGTCGAGTGCGTGGAGCTCTCAGAGGCGGACAGGGTGGCGGCAGGGAAGAGGAACTACATCAACCTGCGCGGGGAGGTGCTGCCCTTCATAATGCTCCGGGCGTACTTCAACGAGACGGGCGGCGTGAGCAGATACCAGAACATAGTCATAGTCCAGTACGCCGGGCACAAGATAGGGCTTGTAGTGGACGAGCTCTACGGAGAGGTGCAGACCGTTATAAAGTCGCTCGGCAGGGTATACAGGGAGGTGAGGGGCATTTCCGGGGCGACTATATTGGGCAACGGCAGGGTGGCGCTCATCCTCGACGTGCCAAGGCTAATGCAGTCCATAGAATCGAGTTTCGCGAGAACGGCTTAAGCGGCCCGTGAGCCTTTTGTGCATGGCTGGCTGGCCTGAGACTTATAACGGCAAAAAAACAACGAGAGAGAAAGGGAGGAGTAAATGGATTTTCTGAGGAACATGAAGACGCGGTCAAAGCTGCTGTTGAGCTTCACGGCAATCATCGTATTCGTGCTGGGGCTCGGAGTTCTAAGCATCGAGAGGCTCACCAACATGAAGGGCGACCTGCAGTCGCTCTATGCCGACAGGTTTGTGCCCGCAGTGGATCTCGGCATGATGAACAACCATCTCGCGTTCATACGCATCGGCGCGCTCCAGATAATGAACGAGCCTGACAAGGCCAAGCAGAGGGCCATATTCGACAAGGCTGCCGAGGCCGAGCAGGAGACAAACCAGCTCATCCAGAAATTCGCCGCCACCTACATGGTGGACGAGGAGAAGAAGGTATTCGAGGAGCTCAAGGGTTCCTGGACGGCCTACAACGAATCGAGGCTCAATACCTACAGGTGGGCCCTCGAAGGCGACGTGGCAAAGTCCAAGAACAACGCGATGACCGACGCGGGCCCGAAGTTCAATATCCTCGACGGCAAGATAAAGAGGCTCATCGAGATACAGGGGGAAGTGGGCAAAGAGCTTAACGACCAGGCAACGACCGACTTTATCTTCACCAGGAACACGGTGATAATAGCGACACTACTCGCCATAGGCCTTGCGATATCTCTCGTCTTCATACTCGCGAGCCTCATAGCCAAGCCTCTCGCGCAGGTGACCGCGGTGGCCAACAAGCTCTCGGAGGGAGACCTTTCCATCGACGTGGACGCCAGGGGCAAAGACGAGATAGGCCAGCTAATGGAGGCGTTCAGGAACATGATAGGCAAGCTCCGCGAGGTCGTATCCGACGTGAGGACCGTCTCCGACAACGTGGCCTCCGGCGCGCAGGAGCTCTCCGGCGGCGCCCAGCAGATATCCCAGGGCGCGACCGAGCAGGCGGCTTCCATTGAGGAGACCTCTTCCTCGATGGAGGAGATGACCGCCAACATCAGGCAGAACTCCGACAACGCGCAGCAGACCGAGAAGATAGCGCAGAAGTCCGCCACCGACGCGAAGGAGAGCGGCCAGGCCGTATCCGAGACCGTGAGCGCGATGAAGGAGATCGCGTCCAAGATATCCATCATAGAGGAGATAGCCAGGCAGACGAACCTCCTTGCCCTGAACGCGGCCATAGAGGCGGCGAGGGCCGGAGAGCACGGGAAGGGCTTCGCGGTCGTGGCCTCGGAAGTGAGAAAGCTCGCCGAGAGGAGCCAGACCGCGGCGGGCGAGATATCGAACCTTTCGGCCTCGAGCGTCCAGATAGCCGAGAAGGCGGGCGAGATGCTCTCGAAGCTGGTCCCGGACATCCAGAAGACCTCCGAGCTCGTACAGGAGATAACCGCCGCGAGCGCCGAGCAGAATTCCGGCGCCGAGCAGATAAACAAGGCCCTCCAGCAGCTCGACCAGGTCATCCAGCAGAACGCCAGCGGAGCGGAGGAGCTGGCCTCCACCTCCGAGGAGCTCTCGTCGCAGTCCGAGCAGCTGCAGAACACCATAGCCTTCTTCAAGCTCGCCGATTCAGCTTCCTCACGCTCAAGCGAGAAGGTGACGTCCATAGCCAAGGCGAGGCAGGCCAGGCAGAAGGCCGGCGCGCACGCCGGCGTCCATCCGGCCCACCACGCCGCGCACAAGACAGCGGTAGCCGTGGCGAACAGCGGCGTGAAGATAGACCTCGGCACGGGCAGGGACGACGAAGACGGCGAGTTCGTAAAATACTAAACGGGAGGCGCACATGAGCGCGGTAGCAGGAGAGAGCATGCAGTACCTCACGTTCAAGTTGGAAGACGAGGTCTTTGCCCTGGACATCACCAAGGTGAGGGAGGTCCTCGACTTCACGACCGTGACAAAGGTCCCGAGGACGCCGGATTTCATGAGGGGCGTCATTAACCTCCGGGGAAGCGTGGTGCCGGTCGTGGACATGAGGCTCAAGTTCGGGATGAGCCGCACGGAGCAGACCGTGAACACCTGCATCATCATAGTCGAGATAAACCTGGACGGCGAGAGGCTCATACTCGGCGCGCTCGCCGACTCGGTCCAGGAGGTCATAGAGCTCGAACCCGGACAGATAGAGCCCGCGCCCAGGATAGGCACGAGGCTCTCGACCGAGTTCATCAAGGGCATGGGCAAGAGAGACGACCAGTTCATAATCATCCTGGACATAGACAGGATATTCTCCATGGACGAGCTCGCCGTCTTAACACCTCAGGCGGCGCAGAGCGCGTAACGGGAAAGCATGGAATGCGTCTTTGACATATCTGGCAGCGGCATGCATGAGCCCGGGGCGAGCCTCAAGAGGCTCTCGACGGCGGATTTCGAGAGGCTGAGCCTCTTCATCCACCAGGAACTCGGCATAAAGATGCCGCCCGCGAAAAAGCCTCTTCTGGAGTCCCGGCTCCAGAAGAGGCTCAGGGCCCTCGGATACGCGTCGTTCACGGAATACTGCGAGTTCCTCTTCAGCCCCGGCGGCCTCGAGCAGGAGCTCGTGATGATGATCGACCTGGTCACGACCAACAAGACCGATTTTTTCAGGGAGCCCCACCATTTCGATTTCCTCTCGCGCGTCGCGCTGCCAGCGCTGGTCAGGACAACCGGGCCCCGCGTTACGGTCTGGAGCGCGGGCTGCTCTACCGGCGAGGAGCCCTATACAATAGCGGCGGTGATGAGCGATTTCGGGGTGAACAACCCGGGCATCGCCTTCGACTATTCGATTCTCGCGACCGACATCTCCACGAGGGTCCTCGATCACGCCAGAAAGGGCATATACAAGAAAGAGAGGCTACTGCCCGTTCCGGACGGCGTGAAGAGGCGTTATTTCCTGAGGAGCAGGGACGCGTCCAAAGAGCTTGCGAGGGTATGCCCGGAACTCAGGGAGAAGGTCCGGTTCATGAGGCTCAACTTCATGGACGAGGCCTTTCCCATAGACGGGCAGCTCGATATCATTTTTTGCAGGAACGTCATCATATATTTCAACAAGGAGACGCAGGAGCGGCTCATCTGGAAGTTCTGCGAGCACTTGAAGCCCGGCGGGTATCTGTTTTTAGGCCACTCCGAGACCCTCTCTGGCCTCGGGGTGCCGCTTAAGAAGGTCTCGGCGTCGGTATACACGCGGCAATGAGACACTGATTAATATAGGCAGCTGAAATAACCAGATTTGTTAAGGCTGTTCAAAAAGCTCCATATGCAAGCTACAAAGACAACAAAGCAGATGGACTTTTTCAGCAGCCTGCAGGAGGAACTGATGGAACATCTCTCGGACAAGGAGCTTCTCGACGTAATCCGCCAGAGGCTCGAGGCCAAGGACAGGGCCTACGGGGACTTGAGGGAATTGACCGCGAGGCTCGAGGACCTCAACACGAAGCTCGTCGAATCCGAGCGCGTGAAGTCCAGCTTCCTCTCCAACATAAGGAACGAGATAAACAACCCCCTTACGGCCGTCCTTACCATGGCCGAGATACTCGCCTCCGGCGACGAGGTCCCCGACTACGGGACGTTGAAGACCATAGCCGCGCTCATCCACAAGGAGGCCTTCAGCCTGAACTTCCAGCTCAGGAACATATTCGCGGCAGCCGAGCTCGAGGCAGGCGAGGCGACCCCGAGCTTCTCCGGCGCGGACATCGACTCGATAATAAAGGACGTGGCCTCCTCCTTCAGGCACCGGGCGCAGGAGAGGAACGTCGCGGTCGACCTCGATATCCCTGAGAGGTTCTCCCTCAATCCCTTCAGGACGGACGCGGAGAAGGTGCACAGGGTCGTCTCTAACCTGCTATCGAACGCCATAGAGTTCAGCCCCGAGGGCGCCAGCGTCTCTCTCAAGGCAATTGAAGAGGACGGATGTCTTTGCATATCGGTCAGGGACAGCGGGCCCGGCATAGACCCCGAGAGGCACGAGACGATATTCGAGAGGTTCAGGCAGCTCGACTCGGGTGCGGCGAAAAAGCACCTCGGCCACGGGCTGGGCCTGAGCATCGTAAAGGCGACCGTAGATCTCCTCGGGGGGCGGATATCGGTCGATAGCCAATGCGGCAAGGGCGCTCTATTCACCGTACTTATCCCGGAAGCGGACGCCGCCGCGTCCGCAGGCGCGCTCTGCACTGACGGCGCCGAGTTCTTCATGCCGGCTGAGGCTGAAAGGTTTTGAAATTGCTCCAGACGGCTACCCGCGCGACATCACAATACCTGTATCCGGGCATGCTCTTTGCCGAGCCCGGCAGCCACAGCGTGGTCACGGTGCTCGGCTCGTGCGTCTCGATATGCCTCTGGGACCCGGTCTCCAGGACAGGCGGCATGAACCATTATTTGCTGCCGTACTGGAACGGCGACGGCCTAAAGACCCCCAAGTACGGCAATATCGCGATCCCCATGCTGGTCGAGAGGCTCGTTAACGCGGGCTGCCGCAGGGGCGACCTCGTTGCCAAGGTCTTCGGAGGCGGGAGCGTGCTTGAGAGCTCGGGCGTGCTGAACGTCGGGGGGCGCAACATCGAGTTCGCGCAAGGCGCCCTGCAGGAGGCCGGCATACCCGTTGCCTGCATGGACGTGGGCGGGACCCAGGGCAGAAAGATAATGTTCCTTACCTCCACAGGAGAGGTATACGTAAGAAAGGTGGGCAGAGGTGAGCGATAAGAAGATAAAGGTATTGGTCGTCGACGACTCGGCCGTGGTGAGAAAGGTCCTCTCGGCCATAATATCGTCGGAGAGCGACCTCGAGGTCATAGGCACGGCGAGCGACCCGCTTCTCGCGGCTGAGAGGATAGCGCACGAGGTCCCCGACGTCATAACGCTCGACGTAGAGATGCCGCGCATGGACGGCCTTACGTTCCTCCAGAAGGTCATGAGCCAGCACCCCATAGCCTCGGTCATAATATCGAGCCTTGCCGAGGGCGGCTCAGAGACGGCCCTCCGCGCGCTCGATTACGGCGCCGTCGAGATAATCACCAAGCCAAAGGCGGGCACAAAGGAGTTCATCGAGGAGTCCGCCATCCTCATATGCGACGCCATAAGGGCCGCCGCGATAGCGAAGCTCAGAAAGCCCCATGCTCCCCTGCCTGTCTCGCAAAAGCTCAGCGCCGACGCGGTGCTCACAAAGGTAAAGGCCACAAAGGCCATGCTCCGCACGACCGAGAAGGTCATCGTTGTCGGCGCGTCCACCGGCGGCACCGAGGCCATAAGCGAGTTCCTCATGTCAATGCCGCCTGATTCCCCCGGCATAGTCATCGTCCAGCACATGCCCGAGAAGTTCACGGCATCGTTCGCAAAGAGGCTCAATTCAGTCTGCGCGATCTCCGTGAAGGAGGCGGAGGACAACGATACGGTAATAAGGGGCAGGGCCCTCATAGCCCCGGGGAACAGGCACATGCTCATAAAAAGGAGCGGGGCCAGGTACTACGTAGAGATAAAGGACGGCCCCCTTGTCTCAAGGCACAGGCCCTCGGTTGACGTGCTCTTCCGCTCCGCGGCCATGTACGCCGGAAAGAACGCCATAGGCGTCATACTCACGGGCATGGGCGACGACGGGGCCAGGGGCATGTTCGAGATGAAGGAGGCGGGGTCCTTCAACATCGCGCAGGACGAGCGCACCTCTGTCGTCTACGGCATGCCCAAAGAGGCAGTGAAGACAGGGGCCGTAGACTGCGTGCTGCCGCTCAAAACAATAGCCTCTCGCGTGCTCGAGTGCGCTTGAATCATTCCCCGCAGCTTCGCTACGGGGTCACCTTATAACCTCCCCCTTGACGGGGGAGGGCAGGGTGGGGGTGAAAATATTTTTTCACCCGCCCCTCATTCCCCTCCCGTCAAGGGAGGGGAGGTTTTAAGAAGATACCCCAGCATAGCAACGTGAGAATTGCGGGCGGCTTGCCTCGCAAGCCGCCCGCCTTTATTTCTACCCCTTCCCGCGCTTGCGCTTTGTCTTGACTGATCAATGGCAAAAACCTTATTATAGAATGATGAAAACGCCTTATTTCAGGACGTTTTTCTCTCTTATTGGCCTGCTTTTCCTCGCGTTCCTGGCCGCGCCTGGGCAAGCGAATGCCGGGGAGAGGCTGACCATCGTCTATACCGGCGGCATGAAGGGAGAGCTTGAGCCATGCGGCTGCTCGCCTGAGACGCAGTCCGGCGGGCTTGCCCGCCTCTCGACCTATATTTCACAGAACAAAGACAAGCTCGGGCCCGTTATCCTTGTAGACGCGGGCAACGCGCTCGCCGAGGAGACGCCCCAGGGCCGACTTAAGTCAGAGGCCATGATGAGGTCGTTCGGCGCCATAGGCTATGACGCGGTCGCCTTCTTTGAGAAGGGCACGCCTCTTCCTTTAAAGGAGCTGAAGCCGCTTTTGGGCAAAAAGGTAAAGGTTGTATCGGATATGGCGGGCCAGCCCGGGTCAGCCCTCATAAGGAAGAAGAATATTCAGGTCAACGTGAGCGTCGACCCCAAGGCCGTCAAAAAGGGCAGGCTCAACGTACTTTTGACTGACAGGAAGGCTTCCGAGGTGAGCGCCGCTGGCTGGGACGTGGTAATATCATCCTCTGGCGAGGAAATAAAAGAGCCCGTCAAGACAGACGGGGCCGTATATGTATCAGGCTACCTTAAGGGCGAGAAGCTCGGCGTTCTCACCCTTGAGCTCGACAGGAAAGGCAGGGTAACAACCTACAGCCACAGGTGGCAGGCGCTTGGCAAGGATGTCGCTGACGACCCGAAGGTGCGGGGCATCCTTAACGAGTACGACATGAAGGTCGCCGAGCTCGCCAAGGCACAGGAGAAAAAGCCCGTTTCAGAGGGCCCGTACCTCGGCGCCGAGAGATGCATGGAGTGCCACCAGCCCCATTACGAGATCTGGCTCTCCACAAAGCATTCTACGGCCTTCAGCAGGCTCGAAGAGGTTGGAAAGTCACGCGACCCGGAGTGCGTCGTCTGCCATTCCGTCGGTTTCAGGGAGGAGGGCGGGTTCATCAGCAGGGAGGCGACGCCTAAGCTCGCCAACGTGCAGTGCGAGGCATGCCACGGCCCCGGCAGGGAGCACGCGAAGGACTTCAGCCCCATGCGGCCTCTCGGAGATGCGACGGAGAGAGTGTGCCTCAAGTGCCATACGCCTGAAAACAGCCCTCAGTTCGACTTCAAGGAATACTATGAAAGGATCAAACACTAAGGAGAGATGATGATGCTCAAAAGGGTGCTTCTCGCGGTCATTTTATTGCTCGCCGCCTCTTTATCCCTTCCCGCGTTCGCGGCTCAGGATATAAAGGGCATATACAAGACCATCGAGGGAAAAGAGTTCAAGTACGACGGCAAGACCGTCGAGGCGGTCGAGTTCATGAGCTTCTTCTGCGGCGGCTGCTACCTCTTCGAGCAGCAGTTGCCGATAATAAAGGGCAACTTCGCCAAGAAGCTCAAGTGGAGGATAGTCCCTGTGAACTGGGGGGATTCTTCTCCCAAGCCTGCCGAGGCATACTTCCTCGCTGTTGACGCGGGCAAGGGAGAAGAGATGAAGAAGGCCATCTTCAACGCCCAGTTCGTGCAGAAGAGGAACATAGGGTCGATTGAGGTCCTCGAATCGATAGCGGCTGAGGTCGGGCTCGGCTTCGACTTCAGCAGGAGGCTCAGGGCAGGGGAGAAGGCCGCTGAGGTGAAGAAGGGCATGGAGATGGCGAGGGAGTACAGGGTAGAGGGCACGCCCACCGTGGTGATAGCGGGCAACCTGATGACCACCCCGCGCGAGACAGGGCAGGACCTCGAAGAGTTCAGGAAGAACGTTGTAACCATAATAAAGAGCGTGACGGGGAAATAAGGGGAGCGGATGGCGGACTGCTGTCAGGATAAGTCCTGCGAGATAGAGGCCTTAAGGGAAAAGCAAGGTACGGTCCTCAAGGTAGTGCTTGTCATAAACGCGGCCATGTTCATCGTAGAGTCGGCTGCCGGCATCATCGCGGGGTCTACCGCGCTACTGGCCGATTCGCTCGACATGCTGGGCGACGCCCTTGTCTACGGCTTCAGCCTCTATGTCCTCGGCAGGGGCATCAAGTGGCAGGCGAGGTCAGCCCTCCTCAAGGGCGTTATAATGGCGGGCTCAGGCCTCTTTGTCTTGGGAGAGGTCGTCTACAAGGTGCTCTACCCGGCCCTGCCCTCTGCCGCGACAATCGGCTGGGTAGGCCTGCTGGCCCTCGGCATGAACGCCCTCTGTCTCGGCCTGCTCTGGAGGCACAGGACAGACGACATCAACATGCACTCTGTCTGGCTCTGCTCAAGGAACGACATCATCGCCAACGTATCGGTCCTCGCGGCAGGCCTGGGCGTCTGGCTTACGAATACCGGCTGGCCTGACATAGCGGTGGGCCTCGTGATAGCGGCAGTATTCTTCAAGTCCGCGGTCTTCGTGATAATAAGGGCCCTCGGCCATATAAACGAGAAGCCTGCTTGAATCGAAATAAAAAAGGGGCCGCGGAATATCCCGCGGCCCCTTTTTTTTGAATTAACCTTTGTAGTACGTCCTTGCCTGTCCGTGTATCGTCGGGCATACGTCCTCAGGCACAAGCTCGACTATGCGTCCGAGGGCGGCTACCACCTTCTCCCTGAGCCCCGGTTTCAGGCTCTTTACGTGCTGGAATGTGTTGAGTAAGCGGCTCGCGGTCGTGGCGTTGATGGGCGCGAGGCTCACGACCGTGTCCGCCGCCCATTTAATGCCCTTGT
>Ga0209324_10000158_pt1 | contig 44127 bp, 45 predicted proteins | sample Rifsed19ft3_FD_184015 | JGI IMG/M metagenome (GOLD analysis project Ga0209324, IMG submission 184015) | Soil microbial communities from Rifle, Colorado, USA - sediment 19ft 3 (version 2) | ecosystem: Environmental > Terrestrial > Deep subsurface > Rock core/Sediment | place: Rifle, Colorado...
GAGTAGGGTTGTAATACATATGATCGAATTTGATGACCCCATGCAATTTCTCCTTTCTCATCATAAGCGGCAGAGAGTTCTTTCTCTCTTTCCTTTTCTTTTATCTGATACATTTTTGCCTTCAACATGCTTAAGGCCATTCGACGGTTCTGGTGCTGTGACCGTTCACTCTGACATTGTACGACAATCCCGGTTGGAAGATGAGTAAGACGAACGGCGGAGGATGTCTTGTTGACATGTTGACCGCCTGCCCCGGATGCCCGGTAGGTATCTACCCGTAGTTCCTCTTCGTTAATTTCAATTTCTTCTTCCTCTTCGATTTCCGGAAGTACATCGACCGCTGCAAACGATGTATGCCTCCGCGCATTTGCATCAAAGGGGGAGATGCGTACTAACCGATGAACCCCGATTTCAGACTTTAAATATCCATAGGCATACTCGCCCTTTATATGGACGGTAATCCTTTTAATTCCAGCCTCTTCTCCCGGTAATACGTCGATGAGAGACTGCGTAAATCCACTTTTTTCCACCCAGCGGCTGTACATGCGGAATAACATGGATACCCAATCACAGGACTCCGTCCCACCTGCGCCTGCATTGATACTTAAATAGGCATTGCTGTGATCGTGCGGTTCGCCCAACATTGTCCGCAATTCAATTTTTTCAAGCTTCTGTGCAAACGACTTAATATCTTTTACGACCTCAGCCTCAGCCTGTTCATCTTGTTCTTCTTCAGCAAGTGACGATAAACACTCGATGTCATCCAGCACTTTTTGCAATTCATGAAGAGGTAAGATAATTCCTTTGAGGGATTTTAATTTCTTGATAATTTGCTGGGCATTGTCCTTATTTTCCCAAAAATGCGGGGAAGCGATTTGCTCCTCTAAGGCAGACATTTCTTTTTCTTTGTTTTTGAGGTCAAAGAGAGTCCCTCAAGTGTACTAAACGTTCTCGAAGCGGGGTTAAATCCTTTTCTATATTACTCATCATAAATCACATACCTTTCTTTGTTTTTATAAAAAACAAATTATAATTTATAAAATATGGGTAGTCAATACGGAATTTGGAATTGACTTAGGTGTAAAATGTTTTTATCATTGTTTCGTTGAGGCGGTGATAAGTAAGGAGTCAGTGTTTTACGAGACGTAGGTTTGTTTTTCAGAATAATACGCAGCGCAGCACTGTAAAACAAAAAATATAAGGGAAAATAACCATGATCGATGGCGTAAAGATAAAAAAACTCAAACCCATCCCCGATGAACGCGGCAGATTGATGGAGATACTTCGAAAAGATGACGAACTTTTCTTGAAATTTGGTCAGGTATATTTAACGACAGCTTATCCGGGTGTTGTAAAGGCCTGGCATTATCATAAGATACAAACAGACCATTTTACTGTTATACATGGTATGATGAAGATTGTTCTTTACGATAGCCGGAAAGATTCCCCGAGTTTTGGACAGATAAATGAGTTTATAGCAGGTACACACAATCCTGTTTTGATACAAATACCTCCGATGGTTACTCACGGGTTTAAATGCATAAGCGAACACGAGGCGATTGTCATCAATTGTCCTACGGAATTATACAATTACACCGCACCTGATGAATATCGCGTAGATCCCCACAGGGGAGAAATACCCTATTCCTGGGATAGAAAGGACGGATAATGAAGGGGATTGTTCTTGCAGGCGGTTTGGGGACACGCTTATTACCGTTGACAAAAATTACCAATAAGCATCTCCTCCCCGTATACAAAGAGCCCATGATTTATTATCCGATTAAAATTCTTATTAATGCGGGAATCCGGGATATTATGATTGTTACAGGCGGAAATCATGCCGGAGAATTTTTGAGATTGCTTGGAGATGGAAAACAGTTTGGCTTAAAACACATCAGTTATACCTATCAAGAAGGAGAGGGCGGTATTGCCGAGGCGTTGGGTTTGACTGAGGATTTTGCAGATGGCGACAAAATTGTTGTTGTACTGGGTGATAATATTATAGAAAACAACATAGTAAAGCAAACAGAGGCGTTTGAAAAGCAGAAAGAAGGGGCTAAGATCATAATAAAAAAAGTCCCTCATCCGGAACATTTTGGCGTTCCAGAGCTTATTGGGGATAAGGTTGTGCGTATTGAAGAAAAGCCAAAAAAGCCCAAATCAGAATACGCCGTTATTGGTATCTATATGTATGATCATCGGGTCTTCGATGTCGTCAAAACGCTCGAACGCTCTGAACGGGGTGAACTCGAAATTACCGATGTAAATAATTATTATATAAAGAATGGTTTGATGACTTACGATACTATAGATGGCTGGTGGATTGATGCCGGAAGCTCGCATGATAATCTTGCCCAGGCAAGCCAATTGGTAATAAAGACAGGAGCTAATAAAGTAGACTGATGCGACTGTGCGTGTAATTGCTGGCAGTGCAAGGGGTGTACATCTTGACTCATTGAAAGGAGACAAGACAAGGCCTATACAGGATAGGACAAAAGGATCTCTATTCAATATATTATCGGGCGTTATTCCCGGTAGTAGTATTTTAGATATGTATGCAGGTACAGGTTCGATTGGAATAGAGGCATTAAGCCGTGGTGCAACTTCCTGTATTTTTATAGAAAACGACAGGTCAGCAATTGAAGTTATTAAGAAAAATCTTGAGGCTACGAAGCTTCAAAATAAGGCACAGGTTGTATTATACGATGTATTTGACGTTATTCCCTATCTCGAAAAAAACAATGTAAAGGTTGACATAGTCTTTGTCACTCCACCATATCCTCTCGTAGAAAAAAGCTCTTACAGGGATAAGCTCTTGATCTTATTTTCACTTTTATATAGTAAACAGATAGTCCAACAAGAGGGCATAATAATGTTACAGCATAGAAAAACAGATTTTGAAATGCCCCAAGAAGCTATTTGTTTAGAATTATTTGATATTCGAACATACGGTGATACACAGCTTTCATTTATTAAGAATACAGTGAAATAAGGGGCATTGGTTATGAAATTCTGGGAAGAACAAGGGAAGATAAAAGTTGCAGCGCCGGCAAAGATCAATCTGTTTCTTGAAATATTGGGGAAACGACAGGATGGTTATCACGAGATCGAAACGGTTATGCAAGAAGTTAGTCTGTTTGATTATCTTCATATAGAAAATTATGATAAAGAGGTCGTGCTTACCTGTTCCAATCCAAAACTTGCCACTGGTGAGGAAAATCTTGTTGTTAGGGCAATTCGCCTCATGCAAAAAGAGACTGGGACTGCAAAAGGTGTGAAAATCCATTTAGAAAAAAAAATACCGATTGGGGCGGGTCTTGGCGGCGGAAGTAGTGATGCGGTTGCAACATTGTTTGGATTAAACAGATTATGGCAAATTGGATATGATGAAAAACAGTTAATGTCGCTGGCCGGGAAATTAGGTTCAGACACACCATTTTTTGTTATGGGGAATACAGCGGTATGTAAAGGACGTGGAGAGGTTGTTACTCCGTATCCTTTGAATGTAAAGTACAATTACGTAATAATTTATCCAAGATTCGAGGTCAGTACAGCTATGGTTTATAAAAATTTCAAAATTAGCTTGACAAAAAATTTAAAAGATGTTAGCTTTTTCTTGCAAAAATTAGAGTCAGGAAGTCCGCAGGAATTAGGGCATAGTTTACATAATCGCTTAGAAGATGTTGTTTTCAGGCTTTATCCAGACCTTGAGAAAATTAAAAAAACATTAACAAAATTCGATTTTTGTGGCACACTTTTATCTGGAAGTGGTTCTGCTTTATATGGCTTATGTGAGGAGGGAATGGACTCAAAAGAGATTGAAAATAAAATAAAGATGCTAAATATTGGTGATGTGTTTATGGTAACCAATGATTTCTAGGACACTGCTAAGTGAACAGGAAAGGGGATGACAAGTGAATATTACTGAAGTCCGGGTAAAGTTGACAGAAGCTAAGAAGAATAGATTACAGGCATTTTGTAGTATTACGATAGATAATGACTTTGTCGTAAGGGATCTAAAGGTTATCGAAGGACACAAAGGGGCGTTTGTAGCTATGCCCAGCAGAAAACTCACTGACAGATGTCCGAAATGCGGTGGTAAAAATCACTTAATGGCACAATATTGTAATGACTGTGGTACGAAATTGGATGAAAAACGAGCATCCAAAGGTACAGGCAGACTAAAATTACATGCCGATACGGCCCACCCCATAAATTCAAATTGTAGGGAAGAGATACAGGAAAAGGTTCTCGCAGCGTACAAAGAAGAGGTTGAAAAATCCAAGAAGCCAGGATATAAACCTCAAAAATATGAAGACATGGATGACGTAGATTATATAGATGAGGTATTAAACGAGGACACAGACCAAGAAAAATCTGGTAAGTAAAAATATATCAGTCTTATTAAAAAAAAGCCCAATCAGTTTTCTTGTCATATTAGGTCGTTAACAGGTTTTCCTGTGTTTATCAAGTTCATGCACTCCTCCTAAAACATACCTTAGTAAGGGAATATGTAGAGAGTCATACCGTTTTTATTCTTTAATAGGAATTAAATTTTTTCATACACAGCAGATCGATGATTAAAACAGGTTCACAAATATTGGTAGATGCATTAATAAGAGAAGGGGCAGAGTATGTCTTTGGAATCCCAGGTGGCGCCGTTTTACCTTTATTTGATGCATTATTCGAGTCTCCTATAAAATTTATTTTGACCCGACATGAACAAGGCGCCGGTCATGCAGCAGACGGATATGCCAGGGCTACGGGAAAGGTTGGAGTTTGCCTGGTTACTTCTGGTCCAGGCGCTACAAACTTGACGACAGCAATTGCAACGGCTTATATGGATTCGATACCTATAGTAGCTATAACAGGACAGGTTAAGACATTTCTCATTGGGAATGATGCCTTCCAGGAAGCCGATATTATTGGAATCACACGTCCTATAACAAAACATAGTTATTTAGTGAAAGATATTAAAGACCTTGCAAGAATCGTAAAAGAGGCATTTTTTATAGCCAACACCGGGAGGAGAGGTCCTGTATTGATTGACTTGCCTGTTGATGTCACCATGGAGAAATGTGAGGAAGTGATACCAACAGTAGTCGATTTGCCAGGATATAAACCCAGATACGAAGGTAATATTCGTCAAATTATGATTGCTGCGGAGGCAATTAATTCCTCCAAACAGCCAGTAATCTATACGGGCGGAGGCATCATTGCCTCTGAATGTTCAAAGGATTTACTTGAATTTGCAGAAAAGGGAAATCTTCCGGTAACCACAACACTTATGGGTCTTGGAGGATTCCCAGAAACTCACCATTTATCCTTAGGAATGTTGGGGATGCATGGCACCGCTTACGCAAATTTTGCAGTAACAGAATCAGATGTTTTGGTAGCAATCGGTGCAAGGTTTGACGACCGCATTACGGGAAAGATTGATGAATTTGCTCCCTATGCGAAGATTATTCACGTTGACATTGATCCTGCTTCTATCAGTAAGAGCGTCAGAGTGGACATACCGGTTGTGGGCGATGCAAAAAATATATTACAAGAACTCAATAAACATATCCATTTTGTTGAGAGAAAAGAATGGCTGGATAAAATCAAATACTGGAAAGAAAAAAATCCACTATCGTATAACAACACTGGAAACGTTATTAAACCGCAATACGTAATTGAGCAAATCTGCGATGCGGCGAAGGGCAACGCTATCATCACAACAGAGGTAGGGCAAAATCAGATGTGGGCTGCCCAATATTTTACGTTTACACAACCGCGTACATTCCTGTCTTCTGGCGGACTGGGCACCATGGGCTACGGTTTCCCCGCTGCCATTGGCGCTCAATTGGGATGTCCGGATAAACTCGTCGTGGATATTGCAGGCGATGGTAGCATTCAAATGAATATCCAGGAACTCAGTACCGTTGCGCGTTTAAACATCCCTGTGAAAATAGCGATTTTAAATAACGGCTATCTGGGGATGGTACGACAGTGGCAGGAATTGTTTTATAATAAACGGTATTCCAGTGTCAATTTGAACGGTAATCCGGATTTTGTCAAGCTGGCGGAGGCGTACGGTGCAAAAGGATTTTTAGTTGAGAAAAAAGAAGACGTCCGTCCAACGATAGAAAAAGCATTTTCTATAAAAGGGCCTGTTATCATGGATTTCAGGGTAGATCCAAATGAGAACGTCTTTCCGATGGTGCCCGCAGGACAGGCAATTCATAGAATGATCGGAACCATGGCATAACGGAACTAATTCCATCAAATTATTGTTTTCTTAAAAAGAATAAATACTAATATCTAATGAGAAGAGATAGGCGATGACCTCTATAACTGATAGAAAAAAAATAACGTATGCGGATTATTTAAAAATAGATGATAATAACCGCTATGAAATTTTTAATGGAGAATTGTGCATGGTTCCAGCGCCATCAACAAGTCATCAAAGTATATCCAGGAATAATCTGGAACTTTGTAAAACAAAAAGGTCTTGGGAATGTTTTTGATGCACCAATTGATATTGTTTTCGATGACGATGAAGTATTTCAGCCAGATATCGTTTTTATTAAAAGCGAAAATCAAAGTATCATAGGTAAGAATGCAATTCAAGGGGTACCCGACCTTATTGTTGAAATCGTGTCTCCGTCTTCCGCTTTTTATGATACGATAGAGAAGAAAGAAGTTTACGGAAAATATGGTGTAACGGAATACTGGCTGGTATTTCCCGACGAAAAAGTTATTGAGATTTTTATCTTAGGAAAAGAGGGATACGTAGAATTTTGCAAATCCAAAAAAAAGGGAATAGTAAAGTCAAACGTATTGGAAGGATTAGAAATAGACTCAAAAGATGTTTTTGAGTAAAGGTAGGAAAAACAAATGGAATTACTTTTAGGTGCAGCGATTACATTAGGCATATTAGGCATGGTCTTTGGAATAGGGTTGGCCATTGCCTCTGATAGATTTGCGGTTAAGGTTGATCCGCGTATTGATAGTATTAATGAAGTCCTGCCGGGTGCAAATTGCGGCGCATGTGGCCAGCCTGGTTGTAGCGGTTTTGCACAGGCTGTAGTGGAAGGGAAAGCGTCCGTAAGTGGTTGTACGGTGGGACAGGCTTCCGTGGCAAAGCTTGTAGCAAGCATTATGGGAGTCAAGTTCGAAAATAGAGAACGTGTGGTGTCTGTTGTCATGTGTCATGCGAGAGGCGTAAAAAATAAATTTGCTTATAACGGAATCAAGGACTGTCGTGCGGCAAATATTGTCGGAGGTGGTTTTCTTGGTTGTGATTACGGCTGTTTGGGTTTAGGCACGTGCGTAGAAGCCTGTAAATTTGAGGCAATGTATATGGGCGAGGATGGGCTTCCTAAGGTGATCGAGGAACGTTGCACGGGCTGTGGAAAATGTGCAGCCGTTTGTCCCAGGAAGCTTATCAGCATATTGCCGGAATCCAAAATGGTGCATGTCCGGTGCAAGTCTCTCGATAAAGGCGCTGTTGCGAAGAAGATTTGTCAGGATTCTTGTATTGCCTGTAAACAGTGCGAAAAAATATGTCCATACGATGCTATCCACGTACAAAATAATCTTGCAGTAATTGATTATAACAAATGCACCTCGTGCGGGAAATGCGTGGAGGTTTGTCCAAATCGGACAATAATCAATTTCGCCAGAGAGGGAAGCCTTTCCAGGCATACTTTAACCGTATAAATGCATCAGGATCGTTTTTACATACCGTATACTCCTACAGTCCATGAAATATGGATTGATGGTAAGGAGGCTCACCATATCTTACACGTCAAACGCGCAAAACTGGGAAGTAAAATTACGCTTTTTGATGGTAAAGGGATTGAATACCTTGCAAACATTACCGAAATCTTAGACGATAAATTAAAGGTATTTATTGAACAAACGAGAAAGGTTGATAGGGAGTCAAGCGTTGACATTGCTATAGCTTTTTCCATCCCTAAAGGGAAGCACTCGGTATTTTTAATTCAAAAATGCGCCGAATTGGGCATAAAGACGTTAATTCCCCTCCACTGCGAACGAAGCATTGTCGATATTCGGCATAAATCCACAGAAAAAACAGAAAAATGGAACAAGGTCGTGATTGAGGCCTCGAAGCAATGCAAAAGAAATTATTTGACCAAAATAGAAGATGTAATGTCTTTCGACGGCTTAATGAAAACCGTTTGCGATTATGACCTCTCACTCATTGCATGTACAGATACTCATACCAAAACACTAAAAAGTGTATTGAGGGAACATCCATCTGCAAGGAAAATTATTTGCCTCGTAGGTCCTGAGGGTGGTTTTACCCGCAGTGAAATTGAAATGGCAGAGAAGTCGGGTTGTATACCCGTCAGCGCCGGTCATTCAGTATTGAGGACTGAGACGGCTGTTGTTGCTATTTCTGCAATGTTACTCTATGCTTATTCTGATTAAAAATATTAACTCAAGTTAGTCCTACTAAGTCCCCCTTAATAAAGGGGGATTTAGGGGGTTGTGTTTTTCTAGAATTCTTCACAACCCCCTTGCCCCCTTTTCTAAGGGGGATTTTATGCATGCTATCGTCTGCAAACCAGCTAAAAAAAATGAAAATTCCTATGCAATCAAAATATGCAGTAATTATGGCAGGGGGGAGCGGGACACGTTTTTGGCCCTGGAGCCGCGAAGACACCCCCAAACAACTCTTAAAAATAGTCGGTCAGAAGAGTATGCTTCAACACACCATCGACCGGATAACTCCTTTATTTAAGCCTGAAAACATCCTTATCGTTACCAATGTATTACATAAAGAAAAGATACAGAAACAGGTTCCACAAATACCTCCGGCAAATATCATTGCCGAACCTATAGGCAGAGACACCGCGCCGTGTATAGGTCTGGCCGCAACCATCATCCATAAAAAGGCTCCTGATTCCGTTATGATTGTTATGACGGCAGATCACGTGATTGAACCTGCAAGCCGATTTGTGCAAATGGCTGAAACTGCTATGAATATTGTGAGCAAAAATAACTCACTGCTCACGATGGGAATTAAACCCACAGAACCTTCCGTGAGTTACGGCTATATTCATCGTGGTAACCGTTTATTGGAAGAAAATGGTTTTAGCGTTTACGAGGTAGAATCATTCAAGGAAAAACCAGATAAGACGACAGCGCAACGTTTTATTACTACCGGAGAATATTACTGGAATGGCGGAGTATTTGTCTTGCAAACGGCTAAAATCCTGGAATATTTAGCGAAATATACGCCAAAATTAGCATTAGGACTTCAAAAGATCGGCGCTGCATTGGGAACGGAGTTTGAGTGGACTACCGTCGAGAAAGAATATCAAGCCTTTGAGAAGATTTCTATTGATTATGCAGTTATGGAAAAGGCAAAGGACGTTGTTGTTATGGAAGTGGATTTTACCTGGGATGACGTTGGATCGTGGTTTGCCATCGAACGCTGGAATAAAAAGGATACCGCGGGGAATACTATCCTGGGTAACCATTTTGGAATGGACACTGATTCGTGTATTATCGTGAACAATGAACCACACCTGATAGCAACTATCGGTGTATCAGATATGATCATCGTTCACACAAAAGATGCGACACTTATATGTAACAAGCAAAAAGCCGAACAGATAAAAAAATTGGTTGAAGAATTGAAACAGGCAGGGCATCAATCCTGCCTATAATTAAAAATACTTTCTAATCGAATTTTACAGATTTGTTCCAGCTTTACCTCTATTCCTTTACTAACTAACCTTTTATATCTCATTTTGTACTCCCTCAATACTTACCTTGTGATCGTAGTAGCATGACGTTGTTGCATTATATGATTATGGTTACGAAACCTCAATATGTGTAAAGATTACACGTATTTATAAATTGGAACACTATTCGCGCTATAATTTCAGAAAGTTTTTTACCCTCTTAAGTTTGCGCAAGAGAGAAGATTAATTCCATTGAGGTTTGTGAGCAATAACCCTGGATAATGCACGGATAGTGAACCATGCAACGCCCCATTGTTTTTCTTACACTCCTATTTATATGTGGCATATACTTGGGTTCTCTCACAGAGATTTCCATTTATTTTACACTCGGGATTTGTTTATTACTGTGGGTGATTTGCCTTGTATGTTTATATTTTTCATACCAATGCAAGCAATTCATACTTCCATGTTTATCTATTTTCCTTATTGCTGTATCAATGGCATATTACAATTGTCGGACTGATTCCCTCCCTGGTAATCACATTGAACACCTACTAACCACGCATAAATCCCTGCAACGCATTTCGGGAATAATTATAAATCCCCCTATTATATTGGACAAGAAGACATTGGATAGAAGATTACATCGATTGAAATCAGGGCTTATTTCAAGAAAATCCAATTACAAAATATCCTTCACCATCCGTGCAGAAGAAACAGAAACTGCTTCGGGATGGAAAAATATATCCGGCATTATGAAAGTAAATTTATATCCTTCAAAACAGGACGTTTTTAACACAAATGATATTGTGGCAATTTTGCATAAATTAATTTATGGGCAGAGGGTAGAACTATTCGGGTATGCGTTCCTTCCAAAATCCCCCACGAATCCATGCGAATTTGATTACAAAAGCTACTTGCGAAGACAAATGCCGTCGGTTCGCTGTTTGATGACGGTTGTAGATACAAACAATATAAAAATCAGAGAGTCATGCCATAACAACTGGATGTATCGTTTCATATATGCCTTAAATAATATGTTAAACAACACTATTTACACACATACGTTTAGTAACAGCGCCCCCTTAATCAGCAGTATGTTATTGGGAAACAGGGTTGATCTCTCAGGCGAGACGATTGATAATTTTATGAAAACAGGAATTATCCATTTTATTGCTATTAGTGGTTTTAATGTAGGGATTGTAGTCTTTACTGTGCTTTTACCACTGCGCTTATTCAGGATAAATCAAACATTGTTAACATGCATCATCTTGCTTATCGTTGTCCTCTATGCCTTTTTAACTGGACTGAACCCACCGGTGCTTCGTGCAAGCATAATGGTCTTTATTTTCTTTTGCGGTTTCCTTGTGCGCAGACAATGGGATATTACCAGCGGTATTTTTGCGGCAATATTTTTTATCCTTGCCAGGAATCCAGCAGATATTTTCAATATCGGGTTTCAACTATCGGTATTGGCAACAATGGGGATTGTTTATGGGGCATCAAAGATTGAAGGCGCTTTGTTCAAAACGGCCTTGTTTATAGAATCGTTACAAGTAAAGACAGAACGGGGGCGACTCTTTTTCTTAAAAAAATATCTTCGCAAGTCCTTCTGTATTTCCCTTGCCGCATGGTTAGCCACATTTCCACTCACTGCCTATTATTTCCATCTTTTTACCCCCTTTATATTCATTACGAATATCATTGTATTTCCACTATTCTGGATCATCATTGTCAGCGGTATCGTGCTATTAACACTGGGAACGGTATGCCAGCAGATGGCTGTGGTTGCTGCGTGGTTAGCATCTAATACTGATATTGTACTAGAATTGCTTGTTTCAAGACTGGCTTCTATACCATATTCATATTTTTATGTCATTGGTCCCTCATATACGGTGATCATTATTTATTACCTATTCATTCTGTTACTTTTGTATCGTAATTATCTGTCCTTAGATATTAATCGCATTGCAATATACAGTCTACTCAGCGCCAATATTTTGATTTTTTCAAGTATATTTAAATTTTCAAATCGTTCCGCTTCGACAGGCTCAGGACAGGCTTTAATGATAACCTGTTTAGACGTAGGACATGGTTGTGCCATATTTATCCAATTCCCAAATGGGAAAAATATTTTATATGACGTGGGTTCATGGAAGAACTATGATGCAGGAAAATATATTGTTGCCCCATTTTTATGGGGTCAGAAGATTAAAAAGATTGACCTTGTAATACTCTCCCATGAGCACGAAGATCACTTGAATGGTTTGGTATCTCTTATTGAACGATTTTCTATGAAATCTGTTTTTTCACAACATCACTTTTTTGTGTCTCACACAGGAAAAAATATACTCTCAATCCTTGATAGTAAAGGCATCAGCGCCGCAGCCCTTTCTTATGGTGAAATCTTAAAGGGATTTGAACCGGCAGTGGTAAAGATATTGAATCCTCCTTCATTTGCTTCTGATATAACTACAACGAATGATAATTCATGTGTTTTAAAAATTGATTACTGTGGGCATTCTTTACTTCTCTGCGCTGACATCGAGGAAAAGGGGATAGAGTCTGTATTGTTAAAACATCCTGAAATCAGGTCAAATATAATTCAGATACCGCATCATGGCTCGCTTATAAATAACCTGGAAGCATTTGTTAGCGCCGTGCAGCCTACGTACGCCTTTATTAATTCAAGTGATGGTATTGTATCCGATAAGACTATCGATATTTTGCAGAGCTATGATGTTATAACCGTACAGCCACATAAGGAAGGGGCCGTAACATTTACCATAGATAAAAACGGAATAACGTACACTACCTTAGTTAAATAAAACCTTAAGCTGATATTCCTGCGAAATACATTTATTTTTGCTTATTTTCATTTATATTGTATAATTCATCGAAGTTTTTCCATATACACAGCACATAAGTATTTACATTACTTCTTATAAACAAACATATCTTATGTCTCTTCCCATTTGGATACTGACAGGTCCAACGGCTTGCGGTAAAACAAATATAGCTATAAAAATTTCGGAAAGTATCGATGCAGAGATAGTCTCGGCTGATTCTATGCTTGTGTATCGAGGTATGGACATTGGAACAGAGAAACCACCGGGTGAAATAAGAAACAAAATTCCACATCATTTGATAGATATTGTAGAACCGTGGGAGGAATATAATGTGGGACAGTATGTGAAAGATTTCGACACCACTGTTCATAATATTTATCAACGCGGTAAACCGTTTCTTGCCGTTGGCGGTACGGCTCTCTATTTAAAGGCAATTATGGACGGTTTATTTGAGGGTCCGCCTGCGGATTGGGAATATCGCAACTATCTGAAGTCTATAGCTAGTGAACAAGGTCCGAACTGCTTGCATAGAATGCTTGCCGAGGTTGACCCAGAAACAGCCGATAAATTACATTACAATGACCAAAAAAGGATTATTCGGGCGCTAGAAGTGTTTAAAAAAACAGGGGCGAGCATTTCTTCCTTTCAAACTCAATTTGGCCGCAAAAATCCTAAATATGACTGCATAATAGTTGCTATTGAATACGACCGTGATATTTTATATAAGCGGATAGAATCACGTATAGACCGAATGTTTCAGCGTGGGCTGATAGACGAAGTACGTACTTTACTAAAGAATCCGTTGGGATTGAGCAAGCAGGCTTCACAAGCGCTTGGATACAAAGAAATCATTGACTTTTTCAACGGAAAGTATACACTTCCTGAGGTTACCGGCGTAATTAAACTGAGAACACGGAGATTTGCAAAAAGGCAGATGACATGGTTTCGGAGTTTTCCGAATATTCATTGGATTCGTGCATATGCAGAAGATGATACAACACGACTTTCAGAAAGGGCCCTCGAAATGTTTACACAAAATAAACCTGTCCTAGTATAATAAATTACCTTGAAAGCCTTACGAATACTCTAAAAGAAAGCGATTTACATTTCATACCCATAGGTTACTGTCGTACTTTTGCCGTACCTTTTTATTGTGCTATGGCTAAATTGACTTTTTGCCCTGTGTTTGATACATAACTATCTAATGCCCGGATAGCAGTTCTCTTATTACCCATTCCTGTATGACTATACTTCTGCAACATGCTCAAGCTTGAATGTCCTGTCATGCCTTGTACCACTACCGCACCAACCCCAAGTTCACCCTGAAGGATGCTTGAAAAGGTGTGCCGAAGCGTGTGAAATGAGCTTGTATGGATACCTAACCCTTTAAACAGCTTGCTGAAATAGACGCTATACCCATCAACAACATTTTTTGTTATTTCTCTGTCTTCAAATACCCGGTCACCTGTGGAATGAGTCCTATAGGCTTCAAATGCGTTCCTGAGACAATCTGACAATGGAATACTTACCAGCTTACCAGTCTTATGACTGGATGATATAATTCCGTTATTGAAGTCTATATCATTCCAAGACAAGCCCAGCACACCGCCAAGTCGTAACCCGGTAAGAAGTGCCGTCAATACCACAAGACGATCTTTACCCTGTAGCTTATCAAGCAGTAAGGCTATTTCTGATTGAGACAGCACCCGGTCTTTAGTCTGTGTCACCTTCAGGCGGCGGACATCTTTGCAAGGGTTCTTCTCCACGATCCCCGCCTTGATAGCTACCGTATATATGTGTGACAGGATAGCAATATCGATATTTATACTGCTGTCCTTGACTCCGTCCTTTTCCTTACGGTTAATTCTGTACTTTTCAATGATAAACGGTGTTATCTTATCAAGTGGATATTCCCCAAGATGACGTGTTAAAGTAGTGACCATGCGTAGCTTTAAAAGGTATGTGTTCTCTTTGTCATTCTTGCAAAAGTCCAGGTATGCCTGACCGTATGCCGATAATGTCGGTATGGTCTTTTTCTTTGGTAGATTCAACTTGCCCCGCTCCCTGTCTGAAATGAACATTGATAAGCGTCTCTCAGCATCCTTCTTACTTCTCACGTCCTTAAAGCCAAGTGATACCCATTGCTTATGGTCGTCAAAGAATTCTAGCAACCACCGCCCACAGGGACTCGGTACATTCTCAGGACAAAGTCTACCCCGCTTGCCTTCGCATTCAACGCCCTTTTCAATTACCTTACCGTATTTGTCACCGTCCTGACGCTTGCCCTTACATTGCTTGAAATACTTTCTAAATCTTACTGCCATTATTCACCGTTCCTTTCTTTTAAGCCTCTTCGATTTTATCTGCAAATTTTTCAGTAAGCACCTCACTACCGTCATGCTCTTCCAGCCAGCGTATTGCCTCCGCTTCTGCGAGTACCTCAATCTGCTCGCTACCGCTGGTGGAGTTATTGCCACAAGACACCGCATATTTTGACATCGGGCCGCCGCTACCGGCGATGAAATACGCACCTTTTTTCGTCTTGTATAACGACTCCGCGCAACTCTTGAAATCACGGCCAAAACAGCCATTACTCCACTCGTGCAATAATTCCGCCGTCTCTGTATTGTATATTTTCCCATCAATAACCCTTTTCATCTTTCACACCCCTTTCAAACAAAAAAGGCAACTGACACCCTGTCTGACGGGACAAGATGCCGTTGCCTTCGCTGCCTGTTACCAGGCATATATTTTATGATGTCCGTCAACACCAGTATTTTCGTACGTACTACCGTACCTTTAAAACATTGTCAAGTCTTTTTATGTGTTCTATTTTCATTTGACGTATTCTTATAAAACTGATATTATTCTTGTTATGAGCGTTTATGAACAAGTCAAACAGGCATTACAAGACGTTGTTGCTCCTGAATTAAAATCAATCCAGGTGGAAATTAGACGCTTAGATAGTAGGGTTGATTCACTGAGAGCGGAAATGACCTCTGAAATCAGTTCCCTGAAAACAGTTTTAACAACGGAAATCAAAAGACTTGATTCCAAAATAGACTCCCTTGATGATAAGATAGATACCGCCATTCAGATAAGAGAACGCCTTGCATCTCTGGAAGCAAAACTGGCATCTATGGGACATAGTTAAGCCCTGTCCACAGCATAAAGCATAACGCCCGCACCGCCTCGAAGGATATTACCCAAAACAGAATGTCACACCAGTATATTTTCATTGAATAACCCCTTTTGCCTTGATTCAAAATTGCAATATAAGACTTCCACCGTTTTCGGCTTTTCTTCACCTTCGGATTTATGACTACCCTTGAACGACTGATACTCGTACCGATGCCACCCCTTGTATAAATCATCGTACAGCCCATTTGAATAGTGTGAAATCATTGCATGACCTTTGATGTCGTGAAGCAGTTCTGCAAGCTTACGATGGTCTTCCAATGTGAAACACCCCTTGCCGTAATAGTGTTCTGTGTTCAGGTATGGGGGATCGGCATAAAAAAAAGTGCCCTCAGCGTCATATCTCTGGATGCAATCAGCATAATCCAGGCATTCAATAACCGCATTCTTAAGCCTATCTGCAATAATATCAAGGCTATCAATCGCCGTCCTGAATGTTTTTGCTGGATTCCTGCCAGTTATGGAAGGCATCGCAAATCCCCCGCGCTTCTGGTCGCCTGAAAAGGTAGTCCTATTGAGATAAAACCAGTATGCCGCCCGCTCAATTTCATCTACAGGGATATTCCCTTGTTTCCACCCGGAACGTATCTTTTGCCAGAGACTTCTTGAATACAGCATGTTATCAAGTGTTTGTATCAGCTTTGACCTTTTCGTATCATCCTTTAGAAGTTCAAAGAAACCTATCAAATGACTGTCAATATCATTGATGACTTCCACCTGTGAAGGCTCTTTGGAAAAGAGTAAATGCCCGGCACCGCAAAACGGTTCAACGCATGTCACATGCTCTGGAATATACTGAGACAACCAGTTTGCAATGTAATATTTGCCGCCCATGCGATTAACAGGGGACTTTACCAACATTCAATCAACCCTCTGGACTTCAACAAGGTTCTTATTGATATATGCCTTTAAATCCTCTGGTCGAAACCGTGTTAATTTTCCCAGCTTGATATGGATTATTTGTTTACGCATGACCATTGCATAAAGTGTGCTTTTCTTAATCCCCAAAAGACTGCTTGCTTCATCCATGTTTAAAAGCCTGTCGACATTAGGCAACATTTTCAATTCTGGCATTAATTATCCTCCGATCCGTTAAATTCCCTAAAATCCAATGATGAAATGTCTGGTAGATTTTTAAAAAACTCCTTTGTTGGCTCTCCCAGTCCCAAAAAACTCATCATCATATTCTTTTTCTTTAAAAATAATACCCGCCTTGCTCCTGGCATCAACGCTTAGGCACAATTGCTTACCCGCTTCTATTAAGGTCTTGTGCAGTTCCCTGAGAGCGTTTACCGCAGGATTAATTTTCTTCTGTAACCCATCTGAAATTATTGTATATCCTTCAGTTCGTAAGACTTGGCTACACTTAATCAAATGACTGTAGCAATCAGAGAATATAGCCAAAGTTTCAACATCAAGTGTTAGATTGACTTTACTCGTTATAGCAGTCATCCGATCCCATGTTTGCTTACCGACTTCATCAAGCCAGGAAGGACATTCAGGAATAGGCAATTTCCCCTCCAATTCAATCACAACTCCTGCCCGATCCTGCCGAAAACTCCCTTGCAACTTTTTGACCTTGTCTGATTTTCGTCTCATGGATACCCCCTTAAGAAAAGTTTTAAAATACTGACAGCGCTCACGCAGCTCTAACCTTACGCTCAGAGAGACAATCAAGCCAGACATCTGATGCCAGGCCTATGTCGCTACACAATAAAGACTTATAGCTTATCATTCCAGAAGCCTCCAAAGAGAGTCCTCAATACCTTTGTCGCATTCGGGACACGGTATCAGCACCTCAAAGCCGACTTCTGGTTCAAATATTTCCACCACGCCTTGTCCCTTGCATTTAATACACACAGGTTCTTTTGTATTTTTATACATTTGTGTTTAGTTCAGTTTTGTTTTGCCAAAGAATATCAAAGTTAGCTTTGCCGCTTCTATTTCTGCATTTTTTCGACATATACCACCGTCAAATTCCATAATTGCGGCTCTCTCTTCAAAAAATTCACGTTCAACTTCTGGAAAATCACAAATGTTAACAAGCAAATTGTTAACATTACGTTGTTTTTTCATGTAGTCTCTCATATATTCCCGTCTGTTCCCCTCTTTTTTCATTGTTCCATTCCTTATTATTCTGTTTTGATTTACTATCACCTGCATTGATTCCTTAATATTCACACCTAGAATTTAGTACCGTAGAGTACCGTAGACGAGGTGATTCTGTAAAGTTTTCTATAGCTCTTCTCGTAGGGGACTTTACCGAAAACAGGGTACTAGGGTACTCCAGGGTACTACTTTTCAAGTTTTATCCCGATGCCTTTCCGGTAATTGCCGCTAGACTTTACATGATCCAAACCTTTTTCGGTTAAACGTAACCCGAAACTACGCTGATTTAATGCGTATTCCCCGCCAGCCTCACACCACTTTTTATAAACTTCATACAGGTCGCTTGCCTTTGACCTAACCTCTGGTGTTAAAATGCAACATTCGGATATAAACGCTCCGATAGTATCCATGCAATCTTGATATTCATTCGTTGCCGACTTAACTTCTTCAGGTGTTTGCAACCCGGTTTTTTGCCATGTCAAGCAACCTTGAACAGCCCACGCCAGAATCCCCGGCAATTCAGCCCTCAGTTTTTCGGTTAAATGCTTATCCCGCGCCGCTTCGGGAATTGTAACGGTAAACGGTATTAACCTTATGCGTCTCCAAATGGCATGGTCTGTACCACGAATAATGGGTTTATGGTTACAGGCTAACCAAATTTTGAATTGTGGGGAAAATTCAAAGAATTCCGCAAAGAGGAATCTTGCTGTTACTGTGTCGCCGCCCGTCAACTGTTTAACAAGCACCTCAGAAAGCCGCCTCTCTCCTTCCGCTTCAATAGCCGAAACAAAGCGTTTCCCTTGCATTCTGGCAATATCGTTATTTACGGAACGTTCTTCCTTCTTTGCAAGGAAGGTATCGAATATAGCTGTCTGAGCATAATCACCCAGCAAAGCCCCGATGATATTTAGCAGTGTGCTTTTGCCGTTCGCACCCGCCCCGTGCAAGAGAAACAGGCATTGCTCCGACACATCACCGGTTAAACTATAGCCTATTGCCCTTTGAAGGAAATTGATCATGTCATAATTCCAGTGTAGAATCTTTTCAAGAAAATCAATCCATTGTGGACATTGTGCCGCCGGATCGTATGCAACGGAAATAATCTTTGTAATGAAGTCTTTGGAATTGTGTTGCCCTAATTCCCCCGCCCTCAAATCTACCGTTCCATTTTTGCAGTTCAAAAGATAATTGTCTGTGTCTAGCTGGTCCGGTGAAATTGGAACGCCTTCCTCACTCTCAGCAAGCGAAACCATAGCCGTAATTTTGTCTTTCGCCTGGCTTTTCGCTCCCCATTTTCCGAGTTTTTCGCTCATCTCTGGGTCGTTAGATTCGTAAGCCTCACGGTAGATATTATGAACGGTCGCCTTTGCCAGCCTGAGAATTTGACCGTTGTTGTCGATGATCCACGCCTTTCCGTCAAACACGATCCATTTTTTCCATGCAAAACAGTAACGAAATTTATCTCCGTAAAGTGCAACAAGCCTTTTGGAATTGCCCAGGTCTGTGCAGTTAAAAATTTTTGCTTTATTTGTTTCTGACTGATTCACCAATGCTTTTGGTGTCCGCAATGAATCATTCTTGAAAACAACCCCCGCCTCCCTAGCCATGTGAACAATTGTCGCAAAGGTTATGTCGCCCCTGTTTGTTCTAAGGCAATCATCGTATTTGCGGTCACACTCAATGCGGTTATATTTTGGCGATAAACTGCTCAAGGCATGGAAATATCCCCTTCCGGCTTCCCCAAACTCTGTTACTAATGGAAAGCCAATTTTCACCGTCCATGAATTATAACTATCATCCCCCAACATCTTACCGCTTGCAATGATGGTATTTATTATATGTGCATTGTTTTCGTGCGCCGCTTGTGCTTGTGGTATGGTAATCTTTGCCGGTGAAGGAACAACTGTTTCGCTTTGTTCAGCAATGTACAGATCAGGGTCGTATGAAACGAAACGTAAACGGCTGACGTCCTTACAAGCCTTGTCTACAACCAGTCCGTATTTTTCACGGTAATAATTTTCAAGGAACAAAAAACTTTCTAAATGCTTCGTCCCATCAATGCGGATCACAACGGCAAACCCCTTCCCCCGGCATGAGGTGAACAGACAGTAGGTGTACTGATTCCCGGTCAAAACCTGCCGTATTTCGTCAAATTTCTCTAAAAGGATTGGGTTGTCTTGGGCATCAAAATCAACAGCGATGAAACTACTGTGTTCCCCCAGACCTTCGGAATTTCGGATTTTCGGAAAAACCCCTGCCACCGTAAAACCGGGCAGTGTTTTTTTGAAGAGTTTTTGTTCTGTCTCGTTTTGTATTAAACGCAAACGCCCGACAGCTTCTTTCCACTCGCCGTTCCTTATGCCTTCTAAAACTCTTGCAAAAAAGGTAGTTTTGCCTTTCGTATCAGTAACATCCTCGTAAAAGCTTACTTTCGGTGTCGGGATTAACTCTTGGTAGAATTCTGCTTTGTCCATATTTTAACTCCGAACTTGTTTACTCTTGCCCTCATAAAATTCCTTGTTTTTTTCAAGAACAATCTCGATTCCATCGCGAACGAGTTCGCTCATGTTCTTCCCTTGGTCGAAACTCGCTTTTCGCAACCCCCAGTGCAACTTGTCGTCAAGCAGAATACTGTAAAATTTACTCATTTTCTCTACCTCGAAAAATCCAATAAAAAAGGGCATAGCAAGCAACACGCTTACTATGCCCAAAGTTATATAATAAATTCTTTAGTTTGTAAAATTTGACAGGTAATCGCTTAAATAAGGAATAAAGCTATTACCTATTTACGCCGAAAATCTTCGATACTCTGTCCGTTCCTCACGGCCTCCTTGGCTAGATATTCCGCCGTTTTCAGGGTCTCGCCACAGTTCTTAAAATGGTTGATGAGTTCGGTTTCTTTATCCCGGCTACTTTTTTTCCTTTTCCGTTTTTTACAGTCTTGTGAAGCCTTACTATTTTTCCCTCTAGATGGTTGATTGAATTCATTCTCACATTTTCCAGAACAATACTTTTGCGGACGCCCCCTGCCCAATTTTTCTTCCGCTATCCAGAAACTACCGCAACATGGACATTGTCTTAAAAGTGAATGTAAAGCCCGGCGGTTAAAAAACAAATCCTTAATATGGCTAGAAACACACTCTCTTAATTTGTGATAGTCGTCTAGTGGGTTTCTTCCTTTGGTATAATGAAAAAGAAAATGAATATAAGGGGAAAGTATATTGTTATCATCTCCTTCTATTGCCCGGTAGAAAGCCGCTAATGAGGTATACCAGCAATTCTCAAATTCAATATACAGCTCTGTGTAATCATCAAACTCTATTTGGTTTTTTGAAAAGAAATCTTTAAATTCTTTGGTCGTTGGACAGAGTTCGTCTTTCCCGTGATAGACAAACTCTCCAGTTTTTGCCTTTGACATCACATGACCGTTATAGGTTTTAAATAATGACAGAGTAAATAGCGTCTCTTTCGATCCCTCAGGAAATGGTTGACTCGGGTTAGGTGGTCGTTTCAACTTTGGAATGTGTTCATTGGTGACATATTGTTCAAAAAAACTATCTGTGTGATAGCTTTTAAATCTTTGTGGATTTGGTTCTCCTGGAGTACAACCTAGATTTGCAAAGTCTAAAAGCCACTGGACAGTCTCAGGCAGGGTTTCTTTTGATTCCATGTTGTCATCTCTCCAATAAATGACTCTCCAAAAAGATAAGAATTAAGGGCAGGCCGTTGGAGTCGGCTTTTCGGTAGCGAACCTATCCCTTAATTATCATATTGTCTTTAAATCACTGTCGTACTTTTGCCGTACCTTGAAAAACATTCTACCTGTTTTTAGGTTTTACGGTTTTTTCTATTTTATTCTTTTCTATTAGCAGAATCAAGGCTTCCAAATGGATTTTATTTCTTGCTAGTTCTTACCTGTTTTGGTATGTTCGTGTTTAAAGTTTACACAAAATAAACCATTATTAAAAGAAACAGCATGATAAAACTTCGCCAATTGCGTATTGCTCCGAAAATACGTGGTTTTGACACCCAAAAACTATCACAGGCATTAAAACACTACAGGGCAAAAACTGCTTGGGGCTTGGATATTGGGGGTCATGCTTTAAAGGCGGTGAAGATTATACAGACATCAGGTGGGTTATTAATTGAAGACTTGGATATCATTGAATATCCCGCCCTTAAACCTGATATAAATTTCTTTCAATCTCAGCATATCAAAGAAGCTATTCAAATTTTTCTTGCAAAACATCATATTGCCAAGATTGACAATGTATTGGTATCCATTCCGGGTCAATTTGTACTATCCAGGTTTACCACCGTTCCCCCTGTGGATAAGAAACAATTGAAAGATGTTGTCAGTTATGAAGCAAAACAGCAAATCCCCTTCGATCTCAAAGATATTGTATGGGATTACCAACAATTATCTGAACAAGTTCCAGCGACTGAGGGGATAGAGATTGGGCTTTTCGCCTCCAAAAGAGCGACACTTGACCATATATTGTCAGACATAGCATCCCTTAAGCCCAGGTTGACTGCATTACAGGTTTCGCCTCTTGCAATTTCCAATCTCATATTATTTGACCGGCAGGTGGAGGGTCCGGTCATTATCATAAATATAGAAACTGAAAATAGTGACATAGTTATTATTAATGGTTTACATCTTTGGCTGAGAAGCATTACGCTTTCTGCTGTAGATGCCGATCTTGTGAAAGAAATTCAGAGATCGATGGAATATTATAAGTCCTTAACGAAAGAAGAAGTTAATTTTAAAGACATTTTATTAATAGGTAACAAGTTTAAAGATACAAATAACGTGAAATTTATAGCGGACAATTTTACGTATACGGTAAAAGTTCTCAAAACCTTAAATAATCTAAAATTATCCGATAAGATTAATCCTGATTTTTTAAACGAGAATCTTGTGAATATGGGTGTTGCTTTAGGACTTGCCCTTCAGGGTCTGGGCGCAGGCAGGATAAATATAAATTTATTACCGCTGGAACAAATCAAAGCGGCAGAGATATCAAGGAAAAAACCCTATGCTATGGCTACGCTTTGTTGCTTAGCACTGATTCTTGTCATTCAATACATTGGATTACATATACGAATCAACCGTCTTCGTGATTCCAACAATCACCATCAAAATGTATTGCAAAGTATAAAGGAATTAGAAAAGAAGTATAAAAGCGCTGAAACCCTTGCACAAACAAACAAATCTACGCTTGATCTCGTTTCTTCAATTGATTCTTCCAGATTTTTTTGGATGGAGGTGTTAGATAAACTATTATCTTTGATACCCAACAATGTGGCTATAACCAGTATCAACTCTTCGTGGATAAGTGCAGATACCTTACAGACGAAAGATGTTGAGAAGCAAACAACTAAATCAAATTTTTTCCAGGCAAAAAAGGCAAGCGAACCAGCGAAACCAGGGAGTTCAAAGAAATTACTCTTTATGGGAATCAAAGGCGAAAGCAGTGAGCCGCGTATGGGTTTTATAGAAGAAAACGTTTTAAAGCCGATTCAAGAATTAGTCCTCTTTGACCAGAAAGTTCCTGCATTCAAAAACGTGGAAATTGCACCGGATTCATGCCGCCAGACAGATCGCAAGGACGGTCGGGAAGGATGTATTAGTTTTGAGATACGCTGGATAGTAAAGTCGCAGGATGAAATACAATCAGAAACCCAATCGTTAATACCTGGAACTTCAACTGCATCCGTAAAATCTTGAAAAGGGGTATTGAAAGGTTAATGTATGGATATCGGTAAAGGGATGAATTTCCCAAAACTCAGGAATAAGTTAACAGGCTTCTTTACTGGAATACAGGGTTTTTGGATATCCAGTGGCGCTATTTTTCTCATCCTGTTGATTCTCTTTTTTGTGTTTATTTTTCCACTTTCAGACCAGTACGCCAAAACTTGCAAAGACCTTGATGATTTAACAACCCCGCTTGAAAGTTATGCCTTAAAAGTAAAAAATATTTATAATGACAAATGGATTACGGCAAAAAAACTGGAAGCTGACCTGTATGAGCAAGAGCTTGAAAAGTGCAAGGCTTTTCTGAAAGAAAAGGATAATCGTCTGGAAGCTGTTTTTCTCATAGAGGATTCCGAAAAAGGTTTGATTAAAATTGAGGATGAGGCGCTCTGGAAGAATGAATATGTAAAAAGGGTTTCCGGATTATTAACAAAATTGAAGGCAAATAATATCGCTCTCGGCGAAGGCACTTTGCCATTTCATGACTGGGGTTCCGGTATTCCTACCTGGGATACTATTCTGCCGGTACAAAAAAAGTTCTGGATATTAGAAACGCTTGTTAACGTTGCCTTAAACAATGCCGGAATTACAAAACTTGAAAAGATTTTATTTCGGGAATCATCCTTTACCTACGACCCTTCCTTTGCGCAGCATTACACCGTTATACCTCTTACCATCCAGGTCGAATTACAGGCGGATCGCATCGAATTCCTATTACACGAGATTCTTAAATCGGATATTCCATTTGTTATTGAAGGTATCAATATTTTGAGTACTGATAAAACTTTTAATTCAAATTCATTAATGGAAAATGAGAATATTTTAGATAATGATACCGATAATCTCTTCCCGAATCCGATTATTGATGTTACCCTCGAAGTGCAGGTTATTGATTATAAGACATAAAGTATTACTATTTTATTTCAAAATTTAAATATGAACGTTAAAAATTTTGTATTCAAACACATTGAGAAAATTGTCCTCGGCATTACGATTTGTTATCTCATGTATACAACGGTTCATACTTTTGTGATATTGAATTTAGAAGTACGCAGGACGGATGCAAAATTATTATCCTTATCAAGCGCAATTGAAAGAAAGCTGAAAATAAGCACACCACCAGCAATAGATACGGAACTGAAACACGCGGAACAATTGGCGTCACGTCTGACATTGACATCTCCTGCAAGTCCTTTACAGAGACCTCAAATCTTCAGTAAATTCACAAAAGAAAAAGCAGACTCAGACATCACAACCAAAGGTTTATTGAAAAAACCAGAGTCACAAACTGCCGCGCATTCTGAAGACTTTATACCTGGCGAAATAGAATTTGTTTTTAAAGGCGGAACTGCAGATATGGCATTGATCCAGGTAAAAAAATTACATAAGGATAAATGGTGGAATGAAAGTTTTACTATAGAAAAAGGAGAAACTATCGGTGAAAAGAAAATAATCGGTAAGGAAACTGTGGATTTTGACACACACTGTAGATTGATGGAAATTGTCCCTCTGGCACAAAAACCGCTTATTATTAAGAAAACTACGGCTGTTTGGAACGGAAAAGGTGAATTTTCGGGGAGTTCTTTTACTGCAGAAACGCACATGATTTCTGCTCCAAAGATTATATTTGAGTACAAAAAGGGTGAATCTTATAATTCGTGGATAGGAGAATTGGTAAAAGTAGGAACTGATACTGTTACTACTTGTCCATTAACGAATGCCTCATCAACTAACGAATAAACATCTTTTTAATTTCATGTTAGAAATTATACGTTATATGAAGTCTATTGACATTTAGTAATTTTACATTTTCTATGGCTAATGGGTGACACTATTGACTATTGCTATTGCAAATTTGCAAAGTAATTTTGCAATGCAAATGCAAGCTTTAACAGGTATTTTTCTATCATGCAATTATTAACGATAGTGTCTGTTCAACTCAGAAGCGTAGTGTGTGCCTATAGTGTCTGCATGCTGACTCAGCCAGTCGCTCAGCCTCGTCTTTCCTGTTGGAGTATTTTTCGATACGAGCAGGTTCGCTATCAGTCCTTCGACTTCGTCTCGAGTCAGTACCACGTCCTTGACCATATACCCGATAAATTTTGAGAGAAAAAGCGCCATTCCCGGTCTCAGATGAATGATTTTCGCTTTACTCTGAACCCTGTCAGCAATGAGCCGGATTAGTTTTTCATACGTGAAAATTTCAGGGCCAACGGCATCTACTATCATGTTCTCGTTGGACTGTCCGGCGTCTACTGCTATCCCGGCTACATCTTCCACAAAGACAGGCTGCAGTCGATAGTCACCATCTCCCGGAATGGCAAATACCGGGAGTTTTCGGAGAAACCAGGCGATATTGTTGATAAGGATGTCCTCGTGCCCAAAGATTACGGTTGGCCGAATAATGGCATAGGAAAGATCGGAATGGAGAATAACCTTCTCAAGAATTCCTTTCCCTTTGAAATAAGGAAAGGGGGATACTTCTGATGCGTTTGTAATGCTGATGTGCACAATCCTGCGGATACCTGACTCTTTTGCTGCATTGATGAGTATCTTTGTTTGCGCAACCGCCTTATCGTAAGTAACTTGACCATACGGGAAGCGTATCCAGTATGTGTTGTAAAGAGTAGTGGCTCCTTGCAAAGCCCTTGTCAATTCTGCAGGATTATCGAAATGAAATGGGGCAACCGCTACCTGATTACCGAACGGATTCGGACGGTTGGGGTGGCCGGTGAGCGCTCTGACTCTCTTCCCTATCGAAAGAAGTCTTTTGGTTATATACTTACCTGTATAACCAAACGCACCTGTAACAACATTCAATTCCTGTGTTTCCATGTCCACAGTCATAATCTGGACAAGCCGGAAATAAAATTAAGACTTCGGTGGCTTTTTCAATGTAGCGCGAACTTCAGTTCGCACTACAACTGCAACTTTGAAATTCCTGATAAACCTGGAAAAGCCCCCAAACAGCAAACCAGACAATTGCAAACCACAGCCCTTTTATTTTTGCTTTCAGCACGGACGTTACCTAAGGGGGTGTAATAGAATAACATTAACATCTTGCCTAGTATTTTCATTGATATAGCTGAACTTATAACCGCCCCTCTTTCCCCTCCTTCGCAAAGAAGGGACTTCGTCGTGAGTCTTCGGCGTGAGCTCAGACGAACGCTCAGTCGAACGATGAAGGGGCGGTCTCCCTCGGGTTATTTGCCATACTGGTTATGGTCCCGAAACCCGCATGAATAAAATGAAAATTCCTATACAATTGAATTATAGGTGAATTATGTAAAACTTATATCATTCCACCCCCTAAACGGCCTTTTCTCCCCTTTCTCCGGTGCGGATACGGACAGCGTCAAGAATAGGATTGATAAATATCTTCCCATCCCCAATATTGCCTGTCTTGGCCTCCTTGACAATACACTGGACGATTTTCTCGACATCCTTATCCGCAACCACCATTTCCATCTGCATTTTGCTTATGAGGTCTGTCTTATAGGTTCTGCCGCGCCATTGTTCGGTAATACCCTTTTGATTACCGTGCCCTTTTACCCCAGTCACCGTCATCCCCGGATACCCAACATCTGACAGGGCATCCTTTACCATAGCAAACCTATCTTCCCTCACAATTGCTGTAATCTTTTTCATAACTTTACCCTCCAAAAAAATTATTAATGATAATTCTTACAATTACTCTATATCTCCATCATCCAGACGATACGGGGAATTAATACCAGGACGGGAAACCAGTTTCCCGGTATACGTAATCGTGCTACCAATCCTAACATCCATAATCTTTTCGAACCTCCTCCAATCAAATAAGATTTCCACTTCTGCATTCTTGCTACTCTTGCGGTTCACCCCAATACGATTCCAGTCCACACGTCCCATTCCCTTATAAATAACAACACCGCGCCATCGGACATATTTGCCCTTGTATTTTTTCCACAATTCATTCTTCTCAGAACGAGACAGTGAACTCTCCCTTCCAAATTGTTTATCCATCTCTTCGATAGAAACGTCAATAAAATCCCTGGATATTACTTCTGTAACAGTCTTCGGAGACTCCTCTGCCGCCACTTGTTCGCTTTCAAGGATATTCTCCCGTATGGTTTGTTTTGCACCAGCACTATCAGAAACCGTATCAGTTACCGGCGGATTGTTTGAAGCAACGGGTTCCTTTCGATTATTTACAGAAGGAACAGCCTCCGCTTCTGTAAACAGTCTGCAAAACGTATTCTTGTAATCTTGGATTTTGTCTGAGTCGTACTGGAATAAGACGTCATTACAAATGTTTCTGCTCCGGTACGCCAGCCAATTGTAAGCGCCAGTCGCCAACACCCTGTCGTCGAATACAACAAATTCTTGCAACGGGTTTTCACCAAGTTGGCGCTTCAGGACTCTTACGTCAAATCCTTTATGAATCAATATCTCTGCAAGTGAACCCCTTTGATTGTCATTCCCCTGTTCTAAAATCACAGCACGCACCCGAACACCCCTGTTTCTTGCGACATCCAGAGGCTCACCTATTTCCAGGGCAGCAAAATCACGAATACACATATCTACACTGTGCCGCGTATATGCAATCCCCTCTTTTAATCGTTCTCTAACAGTACCATCAGGGTTATAATAAGTGCTATTTGCTGCAAATAGGGAACTGTATGCAAAACCAAATACTATTATTATCAATAATTTCTTTATGTACACATGTTTCCCTTATAAGTCAGGAATGCTTTGTGCAGATTATCCAGGATATCCGTGGCAATCATCGAAATTTCACCCTTCTCCTGTGCTGCAATGTCACCAGACAGACCATGCAAATAAGCGCCCAACTGCGCCGCTTCAAACGGAGCGTATTGTTGACCCAAAAAGGCAGCAATCATGCCCGTCAGCACGTCTCCCGCACCGGCAGTCGCCATTCCGGGATTGCCTGTCTCGTTAAGATAAAACTTCTCCTCGTTCATAACGATAGTCTTGTGACCTTTCAACACCAGGGTTACGTTCTTCCTGCCTTTGACAAACATTTTAGAAATTTCCAACCGTTTTGATTGAACTTCCTGTGTTGATATGCCCAGAAAATGCGCCATTTCACCTGGATGCGGAGTCAGCACAATCTGTTTTTTTGTCTGATCCAATATCTTTGGATTATCAGCCAGGGCATTAATACCATCGGCATCCAACACAATGAGGCAATCCAAAGACTGCAATAACCACAGCACTAATCTCTTCGTTTCCAGATACTGAGATAATCCGGGCCCAATAGCAACTACATCAAACCGATGAGAAAAATCAAGGATGTCCTGTCGTCCCAACTCAGACAGGGTTTTTACATGCGTTTCAGGCAATGGATGAGTTATAACGCACGTTAATTTGGATGCAACGATTCCCTGTAAGCTCTCCGGGATGCCCAGTGTGACAATCCCGGCGCCGGCACGTAAGGCAGCAGTACTGCACATACACGCAGCGCCGGTCATACCACTGGAGCCTGCCAGCACAAATACGCGCCCGTAGTCTCCTTTGTGGGTATCGGGCTTTCGAGAAGGAATCTTCGGTATGTCTTTTACTTCATACATAAAATCACTTTTATTTCTTTGTTCGATTGATCAAAGAGGCGACATAAGCTGCACCAAAACCATTATCGATATTTACCACAGAAACACCAGAGGCGCAACTGTTCAACATGGACAGGAGAGGTGCAACTCCAAAAAAACTAGCACCGTAACCAATACTGGTCGGGACGCCTATGACAGGACAATCTACCAGACCTCCAACCACACTTGCCAGCGCCCCTTCCATCCCTGCTACCACAATAATTACGTTTGCCTTGAGCAGTTCACCATGACTCTTCATCAACCGATGGATACCCGCAACGCCCACATCGTACAACACCTTTACATTGTTCCCCATGATCTCCGCCGTTACCCTTGATTCCTCAGCTACAGGGATATCAGAAGTCCCCGCAGTTATAATCAGGATAAGCCCTTTCTGAGGTTTTCGCCTGGTTTTTCGTATCGTGATTGTCCTCGCCTGTTCGTTGTAAACTGCCTCCGGAAACTTTTTTGAAACGGCCTTGTAAATCTCCGTACTTGCACGGGTCGCAAGCATATCATTTCCACCGGCAACGATATGTTCCACAATCTTCACCACCTGTTCTGTGGTCTTACCCATGCAGAAAATGACCTCTGGAAAACCACAGCGAATCTTGCGATGGCTGTCTACCTTGGCAAAACCGATGTCTTTGTATGGCAGTTCCTTGATCTTCCCAAGGACGTCACTTATTGACACATCCCCGGCTTTATAATCTTCTAATAATCGTTTTATTACATCAATGTCCATAGTAATCTCAAATGTACTGAAAATTTATAGGTATATACATACCTGTGGGGGCAATTCCAATGTCATTAAGTTAAGAAATCGGTTTATACGAGAAGGCATATTTTTTAGTATGCGCTTTAAAATTTCTTGGAAATTTTCTACCATTTCTAACAGCAGAGACGTTTTGCATGAATAATCTGTAAATTTTACCAATGAGAATGCGGATATTTTTCCTGAAAAAGAGCAGGATGCCACAATTTCTCATTTTTGCAAGAGCCTGAGTCCAATTGATTTTGTACTCAAGCTTGGTTTTTTGGTGATTTTGCCTTATGGTATCATGAACTGAAAATGCTACTATTGAGGTAAAGTTACTCATAAAAACTCGTGCAAAGAAATCCTGTTTTACTGATTCGACACTTTTTCCTGTAAAGTTTTCGACTTCAATTCGACATTTCAGGAGTTTGTAATCTTCCTCAATTGGCCATCTGGCATGATAGAGGTCTTGAAAGAGGTCGTAAGGATAGAGTGTAGAATCAAGAAGAGAAGTACTGAGTATTTCAGGTTCTTGTGCATCGGGAAGATCAATACGGATAAGGCGTAGTTTTACTGGTGTGGCAGGAAACTTCTGTTCCGAACATGGTTCTTGTGAATAAATACTTGGGGAAAGTTCAATAATCTGTTCTCGGAGTCCGGAAACGAGAAATTGTTTTGCAACGGCCATTTTATTAGCAGACACCCTGGCACAGATATGGGCATGTTTCTTCAAGATAAGAGAAAACAGCCAGAAAGCCGGATACCCTCTGTCAAGCAGAACAAGGTCGCCTGTGCCAATAGAATCACAATGGGCAAGAGCAAGTTCTCGTTCACCAACAGAGAGCGACTCAATACGGGCATCAAGAGTGATGTGATTCAGGACATCAAAACATTGAGATATCCTGGCAAGAGGACTTGTGTCCCACGAGAGGGGAACCGATTTACCAAAATACTCCCAACAATCATCGCTGCGAGGAACCTTGACCGTGCTTCCATCAAACGCAAGAAGGCGGAAACCATGCCATGTTTTATATGAATAGTGTTGGTAAAAATGTTGGGATACGCTATGGTTCAGTTCTATGAATGCTTGATGTTTCAGTTTTTGCCGTGCCTGGCATAGGGCACTTGCAGTAACTTTTCGTTCAGGAACATCTGTCTTGTTAAGTTGTTTGAAAAAGATGTCCAGCTCATTCTGGAGTGAACTCCTGAGTTGATTCATGAGAAATACTACGGTGGTATAAAAAGGGAGTGAACGTTTCCTGGTAAAATCGGCAGGTGACTTCCTGTGTGTGTTTATGAACGATTCTGAAGTAAGGATATTTTTAACAAACTCGATTGTTTTGGTACATAAATCGCGGAGCAGCCCCAGTGCCAATTTGCTCAACCTTTTGTAATTCTTTTGACATTTTTCTCTCTCCTCCGCAATAAAAAAATAGAATATAGTTAGAACAAACTCGTTTATTTTATGGATTGTAGTATACATTATTACCATTATTATTCAACACCTTAACGCTGTTTTTAACATATATTTCTTAACTTAATGACATTGGGGGCAATTCATGAATTGCCCCTACATAATGATATATGCAAAAATTTTTTAGACAATCCCACCAGGGGTACTTACTTGATTGCGGCTATGCTGTGTTTATGGAATAGCTTCAACATCAAGCAGCGAAATATCACCCTCTAAATACTTCTTGTAAGCCAGGCCTGCGACCATAGCGGCGTTATCCGTACATAATTTGGGTGAGGGGCAATACACAGGAATTCCAATCTCCTTTGATACCTCTTCCAACCTCTGACGCAACCTTGAGTTCGCCGCAACACCGCCACCCAACGTAATCCCGCGAACATTATACATCTTTGATGCCAGGACTGTTTTATCTATCAGGACATCAACCACCGCCTCCTGAAAACTCGCAGCGATGTCAGCAATTTCCTGATCGGACGGTGTCTTTGATCTGGAGGTCCTCACATCCTGCCCGCGGTAATAGTACAACACCGATGTCTTGAGTCCGCTAAAACTAAAATCAAGCGAATCCTTTTCGAGATACGCCCTTGGGAATGTCACTGCACGTCTGTTTCCGCACCTTGCAAGCTTATCAATGACGGGACCCCCTGGATAACCCAGACCCAATATCTTTGAAACTTTATCAAATGCCTCACCTGCTGCATCATCAATTGTCCAGCCCAACGGCGTATGTTTCGTCTCACTCTCTGATAAAAAAAGGGTAGTGTGTCCCCCCGAAACGACAAGGCTAATCGCGGGGTAGCGTATATTCTCATGCTCCAGATTATTCGCATAGATATGGGCATGGAGATGATTGATTGCCAACAAAGGTACGTCCAGCACCATGCACAGCGTTTTTGCGGCTGTCACACCGATAAGCAAGGAGCCAATGAGACCCGGTGAGTTAACAACGGCGATTGCATCAATCTCAGCAAGCTGTACTTTCGCATCACTCAGGGCGTTGTTAACGATACCAATGATAGACTCCAAATGAGCCCGACAGGCAATTTCAGGAACCACACCTCCAAACTGGCGATGTAATGCATCCTGGGAGAGAATAATACTCGATACTATTTCTCGCCCATCTTTTACAACAGCCGCAGAAGTCTCGTCACATGATGTCTCAATACCCAGAATTAACATGTCATAAAAAAAGGCAGGAATATCTCCTGCCTTTATCATAATTATCTAATGTAAACACGATTCCTTACTTTAGGGAGAGACTGAACGCTTCGCATAGACTTCTATACCTTTCATGATATCAATCGCTCTTTCCAATTGCATATCGATATATTGTGGTTTTTCTTTTGCCCCAACGGTTCCTTTCAATACGGTTTCGGTCCCCTTTATTTCATTAATCTTCGTATCGATATTTATCATGGCTAGATGTTCGTGCAATGCCTTTGTCTCAGTAAAATTGAGCGGGACTTTCACATGCGGTTCAATCCCTTTTTCATGAATGCAAATTCCTGCCGGCGTATAATAGCGCGCCGTTGTCAATTTTAAGGCGGCTTTCCCATCTCCTACAGGGATCAGGCTCTGCACAGAACCCTTGCCAAATGTTTTAATGCCCAGTAACAAACCACGTTTGTGATCTTTGATCGCGCCGGCAACAATTTCCGATGCGCTCGCACTTCCATTATTTACGAGCACCACCAACGGAAAATTGGGATACGTCCCCTGCTTATGGGCTTGATACACATAATTCTGTGTCTTGTCTCTTCCTTTGGTAGATACAATTACTCCTCGATCGAGAAACTTATCAGTCATATCAACAGCGACATTCAATAACCCGCCGGGATTAAATCTCAAGTCCAATACCAGGCATTTCATGCCTTTCTTCAATAAATCCTGAATGGCCGCATCCATATCCCTTACGGTATTTTCCTGGAAATTTGTCACCGCAAGGTAACCAACCTTATAGTCATTATCCACCATTCGAGCGCCTCGTATGCTCTTTACATGAATCTTCGCTCGTTCGATGGTAATATCCGTTGGGGTTGTGTCTCCTTCATGAACGACTGTCAGGGTAATCTTTGTTCCTAACTTTCCGCGAAGTTTTTTCACGGCGTCCCGAATAGTCATATTTTCCGTGGATTCACCGTCGATCTTGACAATTCGGTCTCCTACCAGTATACCGGCCTTGAAAGCAGGAGAATCAAGCAGAGGAGTAATCACCGTCAGCAGTCCCTCTTTGACAATCACCTCAATCCCCAGTCCTTCAAATTCTCCCTCCGTCTCAATTTTCAGGTCTTCCATATCTTCAGGGCTAAAATACTGACTATATGGGTCGAGACCCGAAAGCATGCCACGGTATGCGTTCACAAGGATCGTGTTAATTTTTATTTCATCGACATATTTATCCTGTAATTCCTTAACAACTTTAACAAACTCTTCATACTCCTCGTAGACACTCTCTTTGGTCTGACCCGTCCCCTCTTTAACTTCAATCTGAGGCTTTTCAAGAGGGACTTCCTGCCCAAACGAGACTGTTCTAACAAATACAAGGGTTGCAAATAATAAAAAAATGCGCAGCCTTTTCATCATTTCTTCTTTCGCTCTATGGCTCGTTTTGCCGCCACAACAATATCTTCTGGCAGGAGGTGATATTCTTTAAAGAGGATATCAGGTTCCCCCGACTGACCAAAACGATTGTCAATACCAATCATTTCCATAGGAACGGGATAATTTCTGGCCAATACCGATGCAACGGCGCTGCCCAGACCACCGTCAAGCACGTGCTGTTCTGCTGTCACCACAGCATTTACCTGCTTTGCAACCTTCACCAGGATTTCCTGGTCTATGGGCTTTATGGTATGCATATTAACTACTGTTGCCTCAATTCCTTCTTTCGATAGCATATCAGCCGCAGTAAGCGAGTTGGCTACCAATGCCCCGCAGGCAACAATCGCCACGTCTTTCCCACCTCTGAGGATACTCGCTTTCCCGATAGAGAATGGGTCTTCCTTTTTTGTAATTACCGGTACCGCAGCCCTGCCCAATCGGATGTAAATAGGACCTTTATGGGCTACAGCCGCCAGAATAGCCTTTTTTGTTTCAACTGCATCACACGGTTCGACAACCGTCATGGTTGGAATTGTCTTCATCAGAGAAATGTCTTCGATGCACTGATGTGATGCCCCGTCTGGTCCGACCGACACCCCGCTATGCGTGGCAACAATCTTTACGTTTAATCCACTGTAACATATCGTATTTCTGATCTGTTCCCAGGCTCTGCCAGTGGCAAAGATACTGAAGCTGCTGACAAAGGCTATTTTCCCGCATGTCGCCAGCCCCGCAGCCGTATTCATCATATTGGCCTCGGCAACTCCCATATTAAAAAATCTTTCGGGGAATTTCTTGCCGAATTTGGCTGTAGTTGTAGACTTAGAAAGGTCTGCATCCAGCACCACGATGTCCTTGTTTTTTTCTCCCAACTCTACCAGCGCATCGCCGTAAGCCTGGCGCGTAGCTATCATTTCTGTCATTTTATATTTTCACCATTTGTTACAACCTTACGCATAAAAATAAAGCGCTAAAAATTTATTTCGTTGTTATTATCTCTTTCGAATGCGTTTTACATTGTTTTTTCCTATTTTTTCCAATTTTTTAACATCTATTAAATCCATCGGTCTACCAACTTCTTTTTTGTTCTTTATTAACTGTTGGATTCCTATGTAAAAGACTGGCACACGCGACTTGCCGAAAAGCCCTTTTGTTCTATTTGCCCAAATCTCATTCCATTCGACGCCTGTAAGGGAAGTTGAAACATCTATTCGCACAGGTTCATAACCTAACTGAATAATAATATTAGGTTCTATGAAATCTGCTATTTTTAAGCCTAACGACCCAAATCCAAAATCTTCCAAAGCTTTTAATAATTTGATGATATTTTTTTCTGTTGTTTCAACAAGAATATCTAAATCCTTCGTTGTGCGTGGGATCAGATGTGCACCTAAAGCATATCCACCTACTATTACATATCTAACTTTGTGGTAATTTAATAATTTTAAAAACTCGTTGAAGTCTTTGTGCATTAACATTAACTCCATGCATCCCGCAATAATTTTCCCACAAAGAATAAACAACTTCTGTTTTTGTAGAATAAGACAGTGATAACCACCCTTCTAAATCGTCTTTTTCCATCCTGTCTAAATCATTAGGATCATTAAGTCTGTAAGTTCTTACAATTTTTCGCATAATTATTATTCAACCACTTATTTCAATTCAGCCAACGCCCGTTCCGCCTCGTCTTTCGAAGGAGCCTTCCCATGCCAGTCAACCTGGTTCTCCATGAAAGAGACACCCTTCCCTTTTATGGTTTTTGCAACGATAACCGTCGGTTTCCCCTTTACCGTCTCTGCCTCATCATAAGCAGACGAGATAGCCTTATAATCGTGTCCGTTGATTTCAATCACATGCCAGCCAAAACCGCGCCATTTATCAGGAATTGGGTACGACGACATAATTTCGTGAATAAACCCGTCAATTTGCAGTCCATTTTGATCAATGATGGCGCACAGGTTATCTGCCTTATAGTGACTTGCCGCCATTGCCGCTTCCCACACCTGCCCTTCCGCAAGCTCTCCGTCGCCCAGCATAACGTACGTCCGGTAATCCTTTTTATCCAACTTTGCAGCTAAAGCAATTCCCAAACCGACCGATAGCCCCTGTCCCAACGATCCGCCTGATATCTCAATCCCCGGTGTTGTTTTCATGCAGGGATGTCCCTGGAGGATGCTTCCAAACTGTCTGAGGGTATCGAGCTTGTCTATACCAAAATAACCCATTTCCGCAAGTACGGCATAGAGCGCCGGACATCCGTGACCCTTTGACAGAACGAATCTGTCCCTATCAGGCCATGCAGGCTGTTGAGGATTATGTTTTAATTTATTATAGAAAAGAGCAACCAGCAAGTCGACCGTTGATAATGAACTGCCGGGATGTCCGGAACCAGCCTTAGCCAACATCCTTATTACATGTCTGCGAATGACCTTTGCGCGTTCTTCCATAGACTTAATATCTATGCATTGCGATTTTATCATGTCCTATAAATACCCAATAAAAACAAAAATTCCTTTGATTGTATCATACATAATAAACAAATTTTACCAGTTAGATCATTACTGAGTAACGTATCTCGAATGTCTGGAAATGAAAGTAAAGGCGGGAAACTATCAATCGTGTATTGAACAATTATCACATGTTCGAAGCCACAAAAAGTTTTTGTAATAATTCAGATGTAAAACAACTGGTGGGCAGAGCCGGGATCGAACCGGCGACACCAGGATTTTCAGTCCTGTGCTCTACCAACTGAGCTATCTGCCCTTTTTTATGATACATTATGCTATCAAAATTTACAACTTATGCATTATAAAATTGAGGCTTAGATATGTCAAGATTTTTATTGCCCGTCCAGTGATCTGGCAAATATCCTTACCCAGGATTCTTCGTGTGCGAGAAACGCACCAATAAGAGATTCAGATTTTCGGAAAATATTTTATCGGACTGGTAGTTCAACTAAGCTAAGGTGTGCAGATTCACCAACAAATATTAAAGTATTCTTACAGTTTTAAACAAACAAATGACAACCATGGCATCTAAAGTATATAATTTTAGCTTTTTGATTTCCCAAATTTAATCTCTGTAATTATTGGTTTTTCTAAACCATAATAAACTTCTACTTTCATTATAGCATCTAACGGAATTTCTTTTTTGAACAAGTTAGAAGCTAAGCTTAATACAGGGAAAAACCATACTTCTTGTGGGCTTAGAGTTAATTTCCCTTTTAATTTTAGTACCCAGGGAAAGTCCTCGTATGAACTGGCGGCAATATCCCAATCAATAAACCCTGCATCATAAAGGGAATTAGAAGAACTATTATTTAAACTATTACAATAAATTTTAATGGTAATATCATTCGCAATCTTTTCGCCTATATTTTTAATAGATAATTTATTTAGTGCAACAGTATCGCCAGACAATGGGATTGTTATTGTTTTTCCACTTACCAATTCATCTTTATAAAAGAGTTCTAATTTAGGCAGTTTTAAGGCTTGTTGAGAAAGGACTTCAAATTTTCTATCCATTTCACGGATAGCATCAGTTACTTCCTTTTTGGAAGCAATAGAGAAATACGCCAATATAATGCCGAGAATAACTATAGTGCCTGTAATTACAGACAAAGTAAATTTAAAAAATCGATTAGCGTCTTCATATCGCTCCCCAAGATGCTTTAATTTTAGCTCAAAATTAGAGTTTGTATTATTATCTTTTTCTTCCATATTGATATTTTATGAAGAATAAACTTACTGTTTTTTGGTCGTTTTTGCTTTTATATCTTTTTTAAAACAAAAACAACCGAGATAACAATGTAGTATAATACAACGGCGAGTCAATAAAGCACGTGATTTTTGGGTAATGGAGTCGACAATTTTCCTTCACTTTATACTTTAAAAAGATCAAAGCAACTTGGATTATTTAACCGGTTTTTTAAAATTATTTGCCATGATTTACTTGACTAAGGACTGCCCTAGAAATATTATTAAGCTAATAAATTACAAGAATTATAATTTGTAAATTTAAAATACCGTGGGGGATACTAAAATGCCATTAATTAAAATCAAACAAAATTATCAAATTACAATACCGCAAGAGCTTCGCAAGAAGTTTAACGTCTCTGTCGGAGATTACCTGGAAATAGAAACGCAAAAAGAAGGTTTAATTATAAAACCTGTTAAAGTTATCCATCCTGATCAGGAGTATTTTTATACCCCAGAATGGCAGAAAAAAGAGGCGGAGGCTGACGCGGCTATTGCTAAAGGTGAGGTATTAGGGCCTTTTGACAACGCTAAGGATGCGATTAAGGCTCTTAAAAAGGCCAAATTATGAACCTTTTCTTTTCAAAACCGTTTATCAGGGATTACAGAAATCTGCCTAAACAAATTCAAATGGCGATAGACAAACAAAATAGAGTTTTTATTGTCCAACCCCGGACATTCTTCTTTAAACACAAAGAAAATGAATGATCCAAGAAATATTTGGGAAGGAAGAATAACCAAATCCTACCGCTTTACTTACCAAATTGAAGGAGATACATACGTTCTACGCAGGGTAGGTACTCACGATATTTTAAAAAATCCTTAAGTCACTCCAGTCCCATTCCTCAATTTTTTTGTACATACCGTGATCTGTCAGGTCGTAACGAAGTGGGGTGATAGAGATATAACCATCATTGACAGCGGTAAGATCCGTTCCTTCCTCACGATGGATGGATTTATCAGTGCCCATTAACCAGTAATAGGCCTTCCCTCCGGGGTCTATCCGCTTATCAAATGTCTCTTTAAAATCGTGGGCAAACTGCCGGGTTATTTTAATCCCCTTGATTTGATTTGAGGGTCGTGAGGGAATATTCACGTTGAGCAAAGAGCCTTTGGGTAATTTATGTTTGATGATGCGTTCTATAACTTCTCTCGCTACTTTTGCCGCTTCTTCGACATCGGCATATTGGTCGGTAATCTCAAAGGAGACGGCAATCGAAGGAAATCCCATAATCGCCGCTTCAACAGCGGCGGCTACTGTTCCTGAGTAGAGGATGTGAATCCCCACATTAGCACCCATGTTAAGTCCTGAGATGACTACATCAGGTCCCTTTTTGATAATTTCAAAGGCAGCGAGTTTTACACAATCAGCCGGCGAACCATTCACACCGTAACCAATAAATTCGTTGTTTAAACGTACTTCTCTAATGCGCAGGGGATGACTGAAGGTAATGGAGTGTCCCACACCACTCTGTTCTATATCGGGCGCTACAACCGTAATCTGCCCCAGTGCCTGAACCTGATGTTTTAAGGCGGCAATCCCCGGTGCATAGATACCATCATCGTTGGTCAGTAATATCTGCATAATCTTTACCTCATATCATCATAAAAACGTTTAATGGTTTGAACATCAACGCCAGCCCAATAGGCCAGTACCACAAACTTATTAATCAGCAATTGTCTTATCACACCTTTTTTGATGAACCGTCTTGCCGAAGAAATCACTGGCATCCTTATCAGAATAACCTTCCCCTGTTTACCTAATCTCTTATAAAAATCATAGTCTTCCATAATGGGTATTTCTTTGTATCCACGGAGTTTCTGGAAAACATTCCTCCGTACAAATATACCCTGATCACCGAAATGGAAGGGCCTGAAGTTGAATCTGGTTATAAAAGAAACGCCTCTTAGTATAAAATTATCCGCATCAAATGCAATATAAAATGAGCCTCCTGCTACCGTCTCGTCTCTCATCCTTTTTCTTAATTCACGAAAACCATTGTCTGGCAAAAGGGTATCGGCATGCAGGAACAGCAAAATGTCTCCTTTGCAAACATTCGCACCGGCATTCATCTGAATTGCCCGTCCTCGTTCACTGTTTATTACTGTGGTGTACCTCTTTGCTATGGCAACCGTATTATCAGTACTTCCGCCATCCACAACATACAATTCGCAATCACCCTCCTGCCCAGTAACGCTCTGGAGCGTCTTCTCGATATGGAATTCTTCATTCAATGTGGGAACAACTACAGATATCTTCATTTAGAACCACAGATCCCCGTTTTCACGAGGACAAGTTTCGCAGATTACACGGATTTGCTCACCGCCGAGAACGCCGAGACTTTGGTCGTGAGCTCCGTCGAACGATCGCAGAGGCTGTTTTAGAGGATAGACAGAAAAACTATGCGAACTTTTTCCTCCCCCTGTGTTCCCCTCACGGAGGGGGATAAAGGGGGAGGAATCCGCTTTTCTCTGCGTTTTCCGCGCCCTTTGCGGTAAACTATTACACGGATTTTGTACCATCAATGTCGTTGCAATCCCTTTCGATACATCATTGCTTCCATGGGCAAAAGAGAGGGTCTAAAAGAGTAAAGGAGGGGTAGGGCGAGCATCTTAAATATTAAATTTAAAGTGAAAGATAAGTTAGAAATCATTATAATGAGGTAGTAGAAAATATCAATATTTATTATTTAAGATGCGGCCCCCCAGAGACTCCTGAGTAAACAAGTTTGATCAAAATCTGAGAAAAAAGTTGAATAAACGAAACACAACAGATCGCAAACAGGTTCTCGCAGAGATATCCAAAACCAGGGATGTTTTTACCGAACTGGATGATTTCTTCCGCAAGGCAGATGAAAATATTTCCAATGATCCGGATGACCCGCGGGAAGGAATTGGTCGTTTCCCCGGTCTTGACCGGTTGATGTTCCTCATACCCTGTGTAATCAACCGCCTTGAGGAAGATATATCTAAGAGTAAAGAAGGTGAAAATGTCGCATCAATCATAGAAGGTCTACAGGCGATAAAAGAAGGCATACATAGTGTATTGACCTATTATCTCCAGGACGATGTCGAAGGCGCAATCAATTTACTTAGTAATGTCCTGTCAAAGATAGACAAACTTTCCAGTAAAAAGTCCCAATCCGGCATCCGTGTCTTCCGCGACATAGCGAGAATTGCGCCGGACTTTCAGATTATCCTTGATATGTTTGAAGGATTTCAGGAAAACAAACGAATAAGACCCAAAGAACCGGAAACCAATGCATCGTGGTCACCTGAATGCTGGTTGGATTATTACCGGGAACAAGCCAGACTTGAAGAACCTCTCATCGCCATGGTTGATGCCGAAGGACTCTCTGAGGCAAGCCTTGAAAAAGGCATGAAGCGGATGATGGAAGAAAGCGCACAAAGGGACAAGATGATGGAAAAACGTTTTCTCTCTTATAAACTGACGAGAAATAGGGATGCAGCCTTTAGCCCGGAACATCCGGAAAGGTTCTTAGACCTTTCAGAGATTCCGGACATAAAAGAGGAGGACGATGATGATTATGAAGTCAGGGCTATAGACCTCCGTTACGAGGAAGAGGAAGAAGAGCCACCTGAACTCTGGGCAAGTTCCCTGCCAGAACTTCGCGATTGGAATAAAATTACCCATGAATCATCCTTTGACGATTCAGAATTATGCCGTCAGAATTTTGAAGATGATCCGGTTTACCGTCTGCTTAAGCCTTTTGCGCATAATCTTTTTGAATGTCTGAAACAGGACGATCTCCGTCGGGTTAAAGAATGCAAACGCGAGGAAAACGAGTTGCGTTCGCCTCTGGAGCATTATTTAATAATTCTTGCCCTCAAGGCACAGGTGCGAATATCCTCTTGTGGAGTCTGGGCTGAAGACGTCGGACACGAAGCGCCGAGAAAAGGTGTTTATCTGTTCGCCATGGAATGCCTGGAAAGGATTGCTGAAGCCACGGAAAGATTCCCCTGGAAATATCTTTATCATCTTGCTGCCGAAGCGCGAAATATCAAAAAACAGATTGAGAAGATACTTACTGAAAACTTATAGTACCTCCGATCACGCCTGCATCACGGCATTATTATGGAGATTGAGGTTGGTATAATAATCAAGAAACTTGTCCTCATGAAAATGGGGATCGGTAATTTGTTTGGTCTTGGTTATTCTTCCATAAGTCGGCGAGTAACTATTCCCCGATAAAAACTTTCGAGGACCTGTATGAAATCAAAGATATCGAAAGAAAATTAAATCACTAATCAAGGTGGGATCCTTTATTTGCCCTATCGCCGCGATGGCTGTCGCATTCCATACGGTGAATGATGAACCTTGCAGACCGGCTTGGTTCCCGCTCAAACGCCAACCCCCATTCCCCGTTGCGGCGCTATTCTCGTCTGCTGAGGACATCCACCACCGCGGCCCGCATGGCTTGCATTGAAGAAGGCTTTGGAAGGAATTTCACCCTGCCCCCGTTTTCTGAAAGAAATTGTACAAGGCGCGGGTCTGTAATTGCCGTGAAAAAGATGAACCTTGAGCCGACACCAGGATAGGCGCGGCAGGCCTCCTTGAAAAACTCTACGCCGTTCATTACCGGCATGTCAACGTCCGTTATTATGGCCGCATAATACCTCTCGCCAAGCTTACGAAGAGCGGCCCTGCCGTCTGGAGCGGAATCCACCCTCCCCTCGTCCGCAAGGATGGCCTTGAGCGCGTCGGTTACCATGTCGCTGTCGTCAACGACAAGGATGTTCTCTGTCCATATATCGTCAAGAGCCTTGATCCGGGCGAGTTGAGCGCCAAACTCTGGCCTTTTTTTAAGAAACCGCTCGACCTCCCTTTTGTGCCGTGCTATCAATGCGGCGGCCTTTTTGTACCCGTGGTCCGCGCGCTTTAACAGGTTAACGACGTAGAGGAACAGGGTGTTCCACTCTGAACTCAGTCCTGACAATGCATTCCACGAGCTCAGGCCCGGTTATAGTGCCGCGCCTTATCATTTCGGCGAACGCGGCGAACCAATCCTCTACATCTTCTTTCACGGCTTCGCCCAGGATTACCGGCGTATCCGATGGAACGCCGGAATGGTTGAGGCTCTCGAGTGCCTTCGTCATTATCTCGTGGTGAGCGTGCTCATCGCGGGCAAGACGCCCCGCCAGTGCAGACAGATCCTCGTCGCCGTTCTTGAAATGCTCCTGCGCTTTTTCATACGTCTCGCCCGCCAGGGATTCAACACCGATCAGCCATTCGATTATCTTCTTAAGATTTTCCACAGTGTTGTATTGTATTCGGCATGCTCCATCTATTTAAGTTTATACCACGGCTTATGACGCGTCAAGCAATGGTGCAACCAGGCTGAAACAATCAGAAAAAGAGTTACCTGGTGCCCGGCGAATACCACCCTTGGGACTCCGGGAGAGAGATATTCCCCGCGCGCCTGCGTGTACACTGCGTAAGAGGCTGTTCTTGGTGTATCGTTAGGGTCACACTTAAAGATATTTTTTATTCAATTATTATAATGACTTCTCATTTATCTTTCACTTTAAATTTGATATTTGATATGTGACTCATAGTATCGCTCTAGTGCCTCCCCAAAGCTTAAAGCCTTGAAAGAATAGATATTTTTGACTTTTGAGTTTTGACTTTTGACCTTTTAGGGTGTATTAATAGTAGGTATAAAATGTAACTTTATATAACTTCATACATAAATTTCGAGGTGAACGCACATGCTTGAGCCAGTAGTATATTGTTCTTGCGGGAATCTAAAAGAATATGGAGGCAATTGGCAAATAACATCTCGTTCTTTTAAGGCGGCATTTATGCCGCTTAAAGAGCGCGAGTCTATTATTTCAAAAGAAAAATGTCCCATCTGTAAATGTATAGATGCGGGAGAAGTTTTAATATCTCTTAAAAATCTTTAAAAGAAAGGATGGTAGTAAAGAATGGGGGACACCCATGAGAAGGCTCTTGTCGAGGAGTGACTCTTCCTTGTCTTTTTATCCAAACATATCGACGGCAGCGGATATCCGGACGGTCTGAAGGGTAATACAATTCCACTCGAAGCCAGGATAGTTGCTGTAGTGGATGCCTACGATGCATTATTATCAGGGCGACCATATCGCAAAGCTACCGATAATAGAAATGCCATTAAAGAGCTAAGGAAATTTTCGGTACGCACTTTGACGCAGAGATCATTGAAATACTTACCACAAAAGGATGTAGTATTATAAAATGAAACTCTATCTTAAAGACAAATCAAATATTGTGGTAATAGGGGGTGGACCCTCAGGGAGTTTCTTTTCCCATTTTGCGTTACAACAATATTTGATT
>Ga0209324_10000159_pt1 | contig 44113 bp, 62 predicted proteins | sample Rifsed19ft3_FD_184015 | JGI IMG/M metagenome (GOLD analysis project Ga0209324, IMG submission 184015) | Soil microbial communities from Rifle, Colorado, USA - sediment 19ft 3 (version 2) | ecosystem: Environmental > Terrestrial > Deep subsurface > Rock core/Sediment | place: Rifle, Colorado...
TGATCGCCTTTCGGAGCGGTCTTCGGGTCGTCTTGGCCAACGGCGGCAACGATGTTTGTGACTTCGAAGTCGCGGACCTTGAAATTTTTATTCCTATAGATCATGGCTGACTCCTTTTGGATGCCGTCACCCTAGCCGGCATCCCTTGCTAAATCGTTAACGGTCGCCGGCTCCGGCCGGGGTGGTTTACACCGGCTTAATGCCGCGTCGGGTATAGCCGGCGATCTGCCGGCGCAGCTTGACCATGGCCCGATCTGCCCGGCGGCGCTTGGCCTCCCATGCCTTCAATCGGGCTAGGAGCCTGTCCAGCCGCATACGGGGCCTATTCGCTGCCGGCGGCGTCGCCTTGGGCTGCCGGCGGGGGCCTAACGGATCGGCCGGCGTATAGCGGGGCGTCGCCGGGGCCTTGATCCGCCATGCCCGCTGCACCCGCCACGCCGGCTTCCGGAATTCAGCAGCCGGGACCGGCTTCATATCCGTGGACCCGTCCGCGATCATCCCGGCGTCCACGACAAGGTAATGGCCGGTGACATTGACTAGGAAGGTGCCGGCGTGCTGTACGTCCGCCGCGAAGCGGATCACGGTGGGTTCGGTCGTCTTGAAATCTTCAACCTTGCAGCCAAGCCGCTTAAGAACTTTTCGCACTTCGCCCGTATAGGTTCCTTTGATCGGAAGTTGCCGGCCGGCGGCATTTCGATAACCACGGCGAATTCGCCGGATCATGAATTCGGCCCGGCTAGTGGGAACGCCGGTCAAGATCGAAATGGCACGCGGTCCGCAATACGGCCGCTTCGAGTCCACGATTGGTTCGAAGATCATTGCGCGCTCCCCGTCAATTCGCGCGGGGCGAGCGCAAAGAACACGTCCCGCCGCACGCGGATACGCTTGGGTCGGGATGGAAGTCTAACGTAAACCCAATCCCTGCCGACTTCGGCCTCTACTCTGCGCAGGCCGCATTTGATTTTTGGGATTTCGTTTTCAAAGAAGATTTCAAATCGTTGAACTTGCATTGCGAACTCCATCGCTCGATTGACGATAGAGGCATTCTAGCATAATGACTTTTTGGATTTTCCGATTCGGATGCGAATCGATTCCAAAAACGTCCGTCGTTATTGAACATGAACCTAAGAATCTAAAAAGCTTGACACGATAAAACCTAAACCAATTTCGTGTCCAGCGGGCACATCGTTCCAAGAAGTGCCCGCCCTGCCGATGTTATAATTTGTGATCGGTGGGCTTTTCAGGCTCAACGGCTGCCGGCAATTTGTCGGCAGGGTTCCCATGATGGCGCAGCTTCGCTTCGAATTCAGACACGGCCGCTTTATATATCCTGTGCCGGCGTCCCCGATCCGTCACCTTTCGCGCGGTCAAGAAGTCGCGCATAGTTGTGACCATACCCACCATCAAGACTCCCATTTGCGTTTCCGGGGGAAGATGGGCAACAGCTTCGCGGACTTTCCGCAAAGTATTATTCATCGCCACGTTGGCGATCACGGCGGCAAACTGCGGATCGATTTTGGACGGATCGAATTCAGCCATGGGGGACTCCATTCATGGAACGTGGACGTTTGTGGGGCAAATTGCCGGTTTCGAATCCAGCTTCGCCGTTTCGTATATTCGTCGCCGTGGAATGCACGGCTTTGTCTGATACCTTGGAATAAGGGAATTTCTTTTTGACTTTGGCTATTACGGCGCTGTAAGGCATTCCGACCGATACCACTGGCCCTTGATAGCTCGCAACCCGGCCGGGACGAATTTTCTTTCCGTCCGGGGTTTCGTAATACATGATTTCCGATAGCGCCGCAATGATGGCGTCGCGAATCGGTTGTTTGGATTTTTCCTTTTTCTTGGGAGCGACCGGAGTCGCCGTACAAGGCGCGGGGTGCCCGGGTTTTTGGAGGGTGGCCGGAATTGGCCGCGTCCGTAAGATCGCGATATCGGCGACCATGTGGCACCGTTCCGCAGATCGGTGCCGCGTTGGCAGTCCGCGTTTCTTGGCCTCTTCATTATAAAGGGCCAAAAGTTGTTTCGTTCCTAAGCTGCTATAGGGAATCGTCGTCATCATTGGCGGCCATCGATTCATGGGTTGCGAGTTTCAAGAAATCCGCCGAAGTTGCGTCGCCGAAATTTTCAGATTGGGCCGCAAGTTCGGATTCAGTCATGCCTTGAGCGATCTTCGCGGCAAGTCGCCCGCGAACCAAATACAGACGCCGGTCCGCGCCCGATCCAACTTGCAAGAGGAAATAGCTCCGGCCGCCGGCTTTCGCCCGGGCGGTGTGCCATGCAATCTGTTTTGGACGGACCTTGAACCGAATTTTTGTTTCCGGACGGACGGGCCGCGTCGTGGTTTTTAGTTCAATCCAGAATTGCCCGCTGCCGCGCAAGTGGCCTTCCACATCGCCTTGACCTTGACCGGCGGAATTTTCGATTCGGTTCATATGCAGATTCGGGCCTAGCTCGCGCTCCGCTTTCTTTAGCCACTGCCACAAAGAAGATTCGCGGCTCATTTTCCGGCCCTCTTGCGACGCGCGACCCGATTGTTTGGTACGGTTTTATCTGTTTTGCGTATTTGATTACGCAGATAGTTGATCGTCGCCAAAGTCATTTCGGACTTGGGATGCTTTTTGCGGACCGCTGCCAAAATTTCTTCGTTAGTTAGGCCAGTTCGCAAACCGGCTTTAATCGTTTTCGTTGTCATAGTTCACTGTCCACTTTGCGGAGGGAAAAAGCAGGTAAGCGTCCCGATTGGCTGGCCACGGATTACTTGATCTAAGGCGAATAAGATCGCTTCGCCATTCGGTCCGCTTTCACCCCAATGAATTATATCGTCCGGGATTTTCTCATACCGGCCGGATTTCTCATTCAGATAAAACCATTCATCGCCGTGCGTGGTTGCATTGACTTTGAATTTTGTTTTGACCCGTTCGGATTCTTTGCAACAGAATTTGAAACCGAGTCTTTCTCGCGCCGATGGGGTTAGCTCCGCATTGTTGAACCAATCGCGCGTCGCCTGCGGAAGCTGCGCATATTCCGGTTTCCACCGGGCATTTGCGTGTTGCCATTCGAATGGGGCCACGGCGATGAAATAGGCCAACGTCCCGATTTCCGCCGCGAATAGCAACCACCATTTTATTTTCAGTTTCCACATGACTTCAACCCTCCGAATTCAGATCGATTGGAAAGCAATGGTAGCGGCTGGCGTGCCGGTCCCATTTCAACAATTTAACCGCGCCTCCGGTTTTGAAGCTCGCGACCATGGACGCGGCAGCAATGGCCACCGGGTCGCCAATGGCCAGCAAATAATCCCCGGGCTTAAAATCACCCATGACATTTTGAATGTGGATTACGGATTGTGCCAGCCGCTCCCGGAAGATATTGCCCGGCCCAAGAATGAAGACCAACTTGCCGAAGTCGCGAGCGGGCGAAAGATCGTACTTTGGAACGAAGCGGCGCAACGATTGGCTAAACGTGGCCGGTTGCTGGACGACAAAAACTCTATTAGTCATAGGCGAATCCCCGCTAAAAATTCTTTCATGCCGCGCCCGGCGATATCGTCGGCGATGTTGATTCGGTTGTCTGTGGTTTTGATGATGTAGGAATCTGGACCGGGCGCAACAAAGTCCAAGACTTTGATATTTCTTCCGCCGATCTGTGTTGCCCGTTCCATTGACTGCACTCGAAAGCGCGCTTTGAAGGTATGCGAATAATAGATGATCGTGGATGCCACCGACATATCCAGGCCCCGGCCACCGGCTTGGGTGTGTCCGATCAGCGGCTTGATATCCCTGTTTTCACGGAATGCGCGGAGGGAATCGGACTTCGCTTGACCGGACACGCGCCCATGATATTCGGCGACTTCGTATCCCTCAATTAGCAATCGCTTGCGAACCATATCCATGTCGGGTTGAAAAGCGCACCAAATGATAACCTTGCCGGGGGCTAGGTAAACTTCCCGGGCGAGCAAGTCGAGTCGCGGATTCTTTCCGGGGATTCGAATTAATTTTTTGTTTTCGTCGAAAACGAATCCACTGAAAACCTGTTGCAGCTTATTGAGCCGCGCGCATTTTTCGCCAACGGAAAGCTCTTGACCCTTGATCGTGAATAGAAAACTATTCAGCAACTCCCGGTAAATCCGAAGTTGCTCTTCGGTCGCTTTAATCTTCCGCACTTCCCGTTCCAAATCGGGCATATCGTGACAGTCTTCGCGCAAGACGACGGACGTATATTTCGCCATACGCTCGCGTAAATCGTCCAGGTTCTTAAACCCAATCAGCGCCGGGTACATTCGGCCACCGACGCCGTATTGCTCTTCGTAAACCGCATAATGTGCTTTGAAGTCTTCGTATCGTGCAAACCCAAGCGCCTCTTTTTCCAGAATTTCGAATTGGCTGAAAGCCGCCAAGGGCGAGCCGGTCACAATTGTTCCGGAAAGAAGTTCGCGATAGGCGCAGCGACGGGCGAGCGCACGGGCCATCTTGGTTCGTTTCGTGCCGGGCGTACCGAAGTCATCCGATTCGTCCACGACTAGAAAAACTTTTTTCCGGTGCCGAAGGAAAAAAGCCACGGCCTTACGCACGTCGTCCCGGGTCATGGATTCGGAGTTGACGGCCAGGACCATTAATTCGTCGGTGTGCCGCGCCTTTTTTAGTCGTTCATACCAAGCGTCCCGATCCGCGCGCCATTGCCGGCGAGCCGCAAGCGTCAATTTCTTTTCGGCTTTCTTGCTGTTGCTGGCCGAACGCCAGATTAATGGAACGTAGCGGACAGATCGCCATGCGTGTTTCGGTATTTCGACTTCCACCCAATTCGCGTGAACACCATTTGGGGCAAAGATCAAGATGCCGTCCACCTTGCCCCGAAGATGCAAATGGCTGGCCTTGTCAATGATCGCCTTGCTTTTGCCGGTTCGCATGTGCCATGCGAGCGCGCGAGCGGGCGCGTCGCAATTGTTTTCGAATTCGACAAACTGATGGTCGAAACACGGCTTGCGAAAATCGGCAGCTAAGACGGCGGCGAGACTCATGCTTGCAGCCTTTGCCATGCGAAGCCGTTGGCCATTTCCGCCGTCGTCCATTGGTTCGCGGCCAATGTTGCGGCCCACTCTCTGCGGTCCTTGCCATAGCTTGGGGATTCGATTTTTGAAATAGGCCCGCTGGCCATGCGGGACGCGGCGCAAACGCCCGTCACAAAGACCGGGTAGCCCATGCACAAGGCTTCCACGGCGGCATTCGAATGGTGCGTGACCAAAGCCCACGCATCGCGCAAAGCGTCACGCAACGGTACATCGCGTTCGCATCCGACCCGATGGCGGACTTTAATAGGCCGATCTGTATGCTGGCGTAGCTCTTCCATGATGTGGGCACACCATAGTTTTTCGTCAAATCCCTGCCGGGCGGAATAGACCGGATCGGGCGGACAAAGCAGGATATGCCGGCCGCCGGTTTTCCACGGCTCAATTCGAATGCCCATCTTGAGCAAGCGCGGATAGTCCGCCCATCCGTATCCGGAATGCTGAAAAGCGTTTTTCGTTATCCTGAAATATTTTCGGCGGTGAAAATAGGCGTGGTCACAATAGTACCATGCGCGGCCTTCGGAGCGCGCTTGTTTCATAAGCTGCCAAAGCGCCGGGTTACCAAAGAGCATGATTGGCCCGGGCCGCAAGACGCCATCCGTGATAAGCGCGCCCCCGCACCCCTTCGCGAATGCCGGACAAATCCGCCGTGCGCTGGTAGTTGTCGCTTGATAGATGTTTGGAATTTCCGACATAGCTATTTCCTGTAGCGTTTGTAACGTTTCGGTTCCGCGTCGATTGGACACCCGGCGAAAGCTGGCGGCAGTTCAATCATCATTTTGCGGAAATCGGTTTCAGCCCCGCAACCTTCGTCCACTTCGGAAATGATTTCGTCGTGAACCGATAGCAAAAGATCATAATCAAAATGATCGTCAATAGTGATCTTGGCCAATGCCATGATATCGCGCGCCGTCGCTTGCGTGATATTTTCCGTCAGCTTTCCGCCGTATGTACCCTGCCGCACCCACCGTTTCGTCTTTTGATCGCGCCCCATAAACCGCAGGCCGGGCCGGCTTTCGCCCCACGAAGTCTTTTGGAATTTAATTTCAGGGTCGCAATAGTTGAGGCAACGCCCGGACGGCAGTCGGCATTTCAGGAAGCGGCCCTTGACGAACCAAGTCACCTTGCCGCATTTGACCGGGCGATTGGTACGAACGGCCTTGATCGCGGCAGCCTCTTGATCCTTCCACATTTGCGGGACTTCGGGATACCGCGACCGATACGCGCCAACGGTGTAGAGGCATAGCGCGAGTTCGTGCATGATCTTGTCGGGATTCTCGCGTTCGTCCAGCAAGCGACGGCGTTGCACTTTGGCTTCGCGGGACGCCGCGTTGAATTTGTTTGCGTCCTTATAGTGGGCACGGTTCGGATCAAGTTTGCGCCGAACTTTCTTTTCGAATTCCGCAAAACGCCGCGCGCCCATCATCTTGATAACTTCGGCGCGAGTCAGATATATTTTATAATCCCGCAAGGTCAAAAGGAATTTAATGTAACCCATGCCATAACCAAGGCCCAAGACCGCGACCTTGCCGAAGTCGCGTTCGGTTGCGCCGGTCGTGGTGATTACCTTGGCCGTTTTCTTAGTGATCTTCCGGCCGAAGATACCGGATGCCATATCGCAATAAATGTCGCCGTCGCCGACGTTGAAGACCTGCAACGCCTTTTCCGCGCCGGCCAGCCATAGGACGTTGCGAGCTTCAATGGATGAATAGTCGGCGGTCATCAGATCGCGGCCCTTGGGCGCGATGATCGCGCCGCGTAGGCAAGACACAATCAGATTCATAACATCGCCGTAAATCAGTTCGCACCATGCCAGATCGCGCGTCTTTACGTCGGCGCAAGCGGTGTCCATGGAAATGCCTTTCGGTAATTTTCCTTTCGGCAAGTTATGGATTTGAATTCCGCGTCCAGCAAAGCGGCCGGTTCGTTCCGCACCGCAGTAAACCAATAGCTCGCGAGCGCGGCCCTCTTCGTCCACGCATTGCAGCATCCGCTTATATTTGTTCGGCGATGTTCGGTTGACTTCCCGCATGATTTCGATAACGCGCCGGGCACGCTTCGAAAGCGGTTCGGTGTATCGTTCCAAGTACCATTCAATGGTCTTGGCCTTCGTATCGGGCAGGAAAAGATTTTCGTTTTCCTCTAGCCATTCCTTGCAAAGCGCGCGTTGCGAACCTTTTGGAATGCCGGTTATTTGTTCAAGCTCGCCGTTGAGTTTGGCGCGAGCTTGCTTCACAAGGTCCAGGGCGGCGTGACAAAGATCGATATCGATCAGCACGCCGCGCCGATTCATCGCTTGCGTGATCTGCCAAACGCGATATTCGGTCGGGGATAGGTCCGGAATGGTGTCCGACAACCGGACTTCGGAGCGCGTGTCCGTCTTATTATATTCCCAATAATCGTGAAGGCCCTCAACGTCTTCGTGAAACACAATGGCGTCTGCGCCGTAAAGTTCTTTCTCAAATTTGCTTAGGCGCTTTGGCTTGGAAAACTTGCGGATCAAAGCCTTGCCGCGCGCATCTTTTTGGATCGGTAAATTGAGCGCCGCGCCGGCTTCGCCCAAGCCACGCGGCAGCGAATGCGCGGCGGCCTTAGCGGCGGAATCCATCCATTGATCGGCGGCGACCTTCGGCCATTTCAATTTTCGGACGGCCACGTTTTCCCAAATACACTCTTCGAAAAAACAATTATGCGCTTCCACCTTGCCGCCGGCTTTGATCCATTGGAAGAGGGGATAGAGCGCGTGGATCGGCGACGCCGTGATACCGATATCCGGATGGCCACAATGCCAAGCCATGACCCGGCGGGCGTCCATGCCGGGCAGGTGATAGGACAAGCAAAGAATTTCGGTACTTGGGTCTAGCGAATATAAATATGCGCCGATCTTTTCCAGATCGGCCTTAGAGCGCGTTTCAAAATCGATAGTCGCGCGGGGAATGCGCGTCGGTACTGTCATCAGGTAAACTAGGCCGGCGTGGCGTCTTGCTCCGGCTTGGCCTTTTGTTCGCATTTGACTTGGAAAGCAACGCCGCCGGGAAACTGCGGATCAAGATTGGCCTTGATCGCCGGCAACACTTGTTCAAGGCGAGCGTAACAAGCTGCCTCATCGGGGAAGCCTTGTTCGGATTCCAAAAGGACAATTGGCATTCCGGTGGCCATGGAAAGTACAAGAACGATGGCAAACCACATGGGCAGCCTCCTAGAAGTTATCCGGCCGGCGGCGAGGCTTTGACGCGATCACGCGCCCTTCCCGCTCTTGCGACCCGGGCTATTGGATGCCGAGCCGCCGGCCGAATTTCGTCAGTCGAAATCGTCGCCCGCGTTGTCGGCGTCGCCGGACTCTTCGTCCATCCATGCGGCGTCAACCTCTTCGTCAAAGTCGTCTTCGGCGTTGGTGCGGTTGTCGAGACGCGGACCGTCCTTGATTTTCTGGACGTTGGCCAAAAGGAACGCCACGCCCTTACCCTTGTTCTTGAAAGGATAGATCAGGACGGTGGCGCGGCAGTAGCAGCCGGGATAGATTTCGTCGGCGTTGCCTTCCGCTTCCGAAATCGTGGACTTGCTCTTATCCACGACACCGGGCCGCATCTTGGACGACAAGGACGCAAAGAAGACGCCCGCGCCGTAGCCTTCGGTTCCTTCGCGCTCTTCGCCGTCGCGCAAGCCGGTCTTGACGTTGGCCGGGGCCTTGATGGCGATCTTGCCATTTTCGACCACAAAAAACTTCTTGCTGAATTCGTGGGACGAAGCGCGATTCAGTTCGTTGAGCATCTTTTTCCAGGCCACCTTGTCCGAATCCGAAAATTTCTTCGGATCGAAAATCGCCTGACAACTGAATTTCGGTTTGGAATTCGGGTCGTCCGCGATCTTTTGCGCTTCGAAAAGATGCGGGTAGGAAATCCGGAAAACAGGAGTCGTCAGTTTTTCGGACTTGAATGTGGAACGTGCCATGTGCGTTACTCCGATCTGGCGTTGAAACGTTCGTGCGTTATATGAAGGTAGCGGGGCAATGATGCCGATTTTCGGCACCCTTGCAATTAGCATTTGGACCGGACTTCGTTCCAAATATAGCGGGCATTGATGGCGACGAATGTAGCTTGCAGCGTGAATACGCCCCATGGCATTTTCGTTTGGAGCGCACACCACCAAATGAGCGCAGCCGCGCCGAAGAGCGACCAAAGCGCGCCTTGCAATCGGCGGTTACCGAAGATCGCGTAACCGATTACGATGCCGACGAAGCCGGCCCATTGGATCACGTCTGCAAGCTCTATCATTTTTCCCATGCCTCTAGCGGTTGCGGCGTCGTCCAGATCAATTTAGTTTCATAATTCCCGCGCCGACGTGTCTTGCGATCTGGCCAAACAATCCAGCAATGATTATAGAACTGTGCCGGTATCGGCTTTTTGCCGGCGAAGAAATAGATTCGTTCGGGGATGACGATTACCAATTCCGGCCGGAGCCGGCGGAAGAGCTTCGCGGCGCGGCGGTCGCCGGTCAAGAACTTGAGTTCAACCAAAACGGCAACCCGGCCGTCCGCCAATTTCAGCGCATGATTCGCGAAGGCATCGGCCATGCCATTGCCGTAGGGCGGGTTTGTCACGATATCGCCCGGCCATATTGCGGTCCGGGCTAGGAAGTCGTGGCCATTCTTTAGATCGAAGCCGGTCACCTTCAATCCCGTGGACGCCCGCAACGCGTGGACCATGCGGCCCGATCCGCAAGCGGGTTCTAAGATCGGGCCTTTGAATTTGATCGCTTCCGTGACCTGAAAAGTATTTCGCGGCGGTGTTTCGTAATTGTCCAGCTTGCGCCGCTTGCCTTTAGGCCGCGCACCTTTTTTCTTTTTATTCCATACCATGGAAGCGTAACCGTTGCTGCCGCCCATCAGTACACGTCCAGCAATGCGCGAGCGGCCATCGCGCCGACTTGCACCATTTCGCGGCGTTGGTGTTCGTGGTCGTTAGCGACCATCGCGGCGGCGAATTCAATATTGAACTCTTCGTACACCACGCCGAACGCTTCGTGCGAAGAGTGCATGGGCGGATGCTTGGCAACCGCGCGTACAAGTTCGGCCCGAATATCGGCCATGACCCGATCAATCGCGGCCCCAAGTGGTTCTTTGGCGGGATTCGTCATGCTGGATTTCCTTATTTGTCGTCCGGTGTGATTTGCGCGCCGTAGCCTTCGCGAGCCGGGGCACCGTGCGTTTCCATACACGCCACGCCCAACGTCGTGACCTTGCGGATTTGATCCAACGCGGCGTCGGCGTCCGACATTGTGGACGCAAGCTCTTCCGCCCGGCGCATATGATAGCGCATGAATGTGAGAAACGCGGCGACTGGATTCTTTTTGTCTTCGTCCGGCCCCCACTTATCCGTTTGGTACGCACGTTCGCCATTGATGACGCCGAAGACTTGATTGCGAGTCGCTTTCATGATTCGGTTTCCTTTTCCTCTTTGCCCGGCTCTTCTTTCGCCGGCTCTTCTTTTTGATCTTCGTCGAAAAGTTCTTTCACTTTGTCCGGGGTTTCGGTTACGCAGAAATCACCGTTGGAAGTTGCGACGCGCGTCTTTGCCCGGCCGTCGCAATACCCTTCGGGGCCGGTGATCGCCACGACGCCTTCGGACGCCAGCCAAAGCGGCTTGCCATTCGGAGTCGTGAGCGCCATCAAGAGCGCGAAGAGTGGGACAAGGTGGCGGGTCATCCGAAGTTCACTCCGGTTAGGCCGTACCGTTTGCGGACTTGTTCAAGCGACAAAGCTTTACCGCGTGTTTTCATATGGCGCAGAATGTCGCCGGCAAGCATATCTTCCAAACGCATCCGGGTTTGTCGCATGATCTTTTCCGGTCCAAGTGCAGCTTTCGAATCACCGGGCGAGAGTTCAACCTTGGCGGATACGAAAAAATCCACCGACTGATAGTCGCCAAGATTGACCTTGACCGTTTGCGATACCACGACTTCCTTTATCTCAGACATGGCCAATCCCCAATTCGGTTTTGAACCTTTGTCCAAAAACCATTGTCGGTTTGATCTGCGCCCAAGCATCGCGGCAGTGAGGGCAGGGCGTCCACTTTCCGCAAGCCGGCGGCACCACGATATTGTTATGCGTCGGATAGCCGGTTACGTTCGGATCGGTCGCCCCACCGAAAAGAACGGTGGCATTCACGCCAAGCGCGGCAGCCGCGTGGTGCAACCCACCTTCCGGCAGGAAGCAATAGAAAGCAAATTTCAAGATCGCGGATGCGTGCCGGAACGTCGGGGTTTCAAGCCGGTAAACGTCGGCAAGCCATGCCGTGCCCCGTGGTCCAAGCTGCACCGGCCGATAACCGGCGGCGCGGATCACGTTCGCAAGCTCTTGCCAATTGGCGCGGCCCCATTGCTTGTTCGGATTTGATTGGGACGGAATATTCGGTTCCACGATCATGAAAGGCGGCAACCCCTTCACGGCCATGGTTGCGTATTTCATTTCGGCGTCGGTGTGAACGATAGTGCCAATATGATCGCGAGCGCGCCAGCCGGTCCACCGCTGCCCAAGCGCGCGGGTGAATGGATATCTGATGTACGGGCGAGCCTGCGGACCATTGGTGATCTTGGCAAAGTCGCCTTGTTCGCCGGCTTTGGCAATCCAGATCAACCCGGCCCACAGATCGGACCACCGGGGCCGTCCGTCACGGCCGCAAATTTGCACCTTGCGGCCGTGCTTTTCGTATTCAACGCGGGCGTGCCCGCTGGCCATGATTTCATCGCCGAACGACATGCCGTCACCACGTCATGATATAATCGCCTTGGATGGCCGCACGCTGGCGCATACCAAGGGTTTTTAGGAATTCCACGGCGGCCGTCGTGCTGATGCGATAGCGGACCGGGCCGCCGGTTTCCGGTTTTTGTTCAACGATGATGACCGGCCGGCAGCGTTTCAAGGTTTCGACTGCGCCTTGTAGCACGAAGAGTTCGTACCCTTCGCAATCGATTTTCATGAAATTGGCTTCCTTGATACCGAACGAATCGAGTGTGAGCATTGGAACCTTGATGCCGCTGCCATCCCATTCGATTCCGGTGTCGCCGCTTGAACCGACCGTGCGAGTCCGAATATGCGCTTCCCCGCATTCCGGTCCAAGAGCGACCGGGCTAAGCGCGACTTGGCCGGTGGCGATTTCCGCCTGCATGTTCTTGGCGAAACAATCTTGATGTTCCGGCATCGGTTCGAATGCCAGTACGCGCGTGAAGTCCTTGGCCATTTGCCACGACCACAGTCCGACATGCGCGCCGATATCGATTGCCGTAAATTTCTTTTCACCGACGAAGGAAAGCGCCGTGCGATACTTGCGGCCTTGATAAAGCAACCGCCCGTCGCGCTTATCGTTCACCCGAATCATCCAATCCGGCAAATGCTTTTCACCGTTTGGCATGAACCATCCGATTCGCTTGTCGAAATTCATGGCACGTTTCCTTTTATCCGAAGTTGAATTCGTCGTCTTCGATATCGTCGGCGAAATCGTCGCCGGCCGTCGCTTCCACCGCTGGACGCGGATCGTCCACCGGCGCGATGGTCAAGCCGGCATCGGGCTTGACCAAAAATTCCTTAGCAAATTTTTTCCGCTTCGCCTTCGTCGGAATAAGTTTTTCAATCTGCGGGCCGCTGCGCAGCTTGCGCGGCGAGTAGAGCAACGTCGCATCTTTGATATAGCCGCCTTTCACAAGCGCGTCGGCAATCTCTTTTTCTGTTAGCTCCGGGTTGAGCTTGCGAATGGATCGGCGAGCGACAAGCTTTTGGCCCTTCACTTCATAGCCGGCTTCCATGGCGCGTTGCGCATAAATGTTCGCGGCCTTAATCAGCGCCTCTAGCATCGGTGCCCATGACAGGATGCGCGCGACATGGACAAGATCGGAATTCGCGGCTTGCCGGCCTTCGGCCTTGACAGGCAAATGGATTTCCAATTCTTGCGGTTCATCGGCGAAGTCGATTTTGGCTTGCTCTTCCGCTGCAAGGCGGCGAGCCGGACAGATCGCTTGCGCTTCGCAAAAGGTGCAATGCTCGCCAGCCGAAAGCCACTTCGCCGCCCACTTGTCACGGCCTTTGGTGCCGGCTTTCTCGAATGCCGCTTCCGCTTCCTCGCATCGCTCGATTGCCGCGCGATATTCTTTTTGAAAATCCAGCAAGTCGCGCTTTGTCAATTCGACGTAGCGGATTGCGCCCTCTTCGTGATCGGCACGCGGTTGACATATCAAGGCGCGGTAAATCTTGAACGCAAATTTCTTTTCAATCGCCTTGCCAAGCAAATAGGCCAACGTCTGCGGATTGTCCTTATGCTCAACGGTTAGATATCCGTTCTTGTAGTCGTCCACTTCCAAGACGCCGGCTTTCAGCGCGGCCAGGGTTACGTCCGCCGTGCCCGATGTGTCGTCCCGATCCGGTAGCGGATTGGTACGGGTTTCCAACTCCAAATCTTTTTCATCAAGGCCAAGCTCTTCCAAACGTTCCCGGACGTAATCCGTCATGATCGTGGCATTGTGGATCATCGATTCGTCCACAATAAAAAACGTGCGACCGGGACCGGGAGTTTTGGCGTTCGGCTTAAGAATCGTCGTTCCCTCTTCGCCGTCCGGCTTTTCCAAAAGCTCAACGATTCGGTCTTCGTAAAATGCCGGCTCCGATCCTTCGCTTAAACAACGTTCAATGATTGCGTGGGTCGCCGTACCAAGCTGCGCCGCTTCGCCTGCGCTGGCGCGTTGCTCTTCCGGCAAGGTACTGCAAAACGCAAGCGTGCCCGGACAACCGATGAATTGCTTAGCCCTAGATGGCGAACGCTTGGTATGGAAAGCCATGACACCTGTCTTTCGAAAATCGCCGTGTTAGAAATCGTCGGATATAAGCTCGCGCTAGTCGCCGATTTCTAACAAGGCAAGAACTGGCGCGGCGGTTTAGACCGTAAGTATCCGCCGCGTCTTAGTCCGGTCCCGTGCTATCCAAACGGCCCACGGAACCGGGTACATTCGAAACTTACTTCTTGGAAAGTTTCTTGGCCGCGTCGATAACGGCTTGAAACTTTTCGTCCTTGAGCTTGGACAGGCCGGCGACACCGCCGAACTTTTTCAGCAAGGCCATCGCCTTGTCTTGTCCGTGCTTCTTGGACACGACGGACAACGCCGCCCGCACGTCTTCGCGCGTCGGTTCGTCGGCAGCGTCGGCGTCGGTATCGCCGGTATCGCCGTCGCCGTCCGTATCGCCGTCGCCGGTATCGGTGTCGAAATTGTCGGCGTCGGCGTCGTTATCGGTGTCGTCTTCGGCGGCAGCGGCAGGCTTCTTGCCGCTAAGCGCGCCCTTGATCTTCGCGGCGACGGCGTTGGCGATCTTGTCAACGTCATCGTCTTCCAACTTTATCTGCGCTTTCATCTTGGAGTCTCCAAAGCTTCCCCGTCTTGCTCTAACTGTCCTAGGGCGCGCTTAGCACCTGCCCGGTCGTGCGAGGTTTGCGACCGGAATTCATGAAACGGTTTCGGGTTTTCGGGTAGCTGTCGAATAAACTTCGGAAGCGTTTTCAAAGCCCCGGAGCATGTGACACATGATGCGACCGAAGGCAAATGGATCGGACCGATTGCGCTCCGCATACGCGCGAGCGGCGCGGCGAAGTTCCGTATATTGTGAGTCGGTGAAAACCGGCGGACGCCAGATTGGGAAAGAATAATCGTCGGCGCGTGATTCGTTCGTGGGGCGGCGCTTGCCGCTTACGGAAGTCATTTTGAATTTCGGTCCCCAAATTCGATTTTCGGACCGTACCGGACTTGAACCGAAAGTGTCAAATAGCAAATTGTAGGAATAAAAAGAGGGCCGGCTTTCGCCGGCCCTTAACAATGCAGGGAGGATTCTTGCTGTAGCCTATTTACGCAGCCTTGGCAAGTTCCTGCCAATCATGGCGCGGAAGCTCGATAATCTTCGCGCCGATCCGTTCCAATTCGGTGGCGCGGTCATAATCTTCCACGTCTTGCGCCATGCGAGTAACGGCATTGTAGAGGCCAAAGCGGGACAGGTCGCCGCCTTCGATCAGGTGGCGAAGGATGGCCGTACCTTCGGTTTCGGTCATGTCCAGCTTGCGAGCGGCGAGGCTGATAGTCTGCACCGGGTCGCCTTCGATTTTCTGGCCTTGCGTTTCAGAAATCTTTTCGCAAAGCGAATCGAATTTGGCCTTGTCGAAAGCGGCCTTCACAACGTCACGGACCTGCGCCCATGTGGCCGCGTCCGTGAGCTTGCGGGTATTGTCCGAAAGCAGGGTATAGATTTCCTCTTCGGCCAACTGATGCTTCGCGCCGACGTGGTAGCGACGCACGGACCGTTCGCCGAAGGTGGCGAGGTTCGAACAAAAACCATCGTACACGCCGCCAAGGACGGAAAGCGCGCCCATGCCGACTTCGCTATTGCTGATGGTGATCGCCGGGGAAAGGCAACGAACGATCTTGTGTTGCCCGTCGCCGAACTTGCCGCCGATGGCTTCCAATTCGCGCGCCACCGACTTGTCCACGCATTTCAGATAGAAGCGGCGTTCGGTAATCTGTGACGACATGACTTCCAATTCCAGGTCACGGATCACGGGTAAGACGGCCGTGGCAAGCTCTTCATTTTCCAGCGGCCGGTAGCGGTCGGACAGGAAGGCGCGGGCCGTGCCGTCCAGGGTGCGGACCATGCGCTTTTCGTCCGGCGCAGCCGCAAGCCAATTGTTGACGTTGGTGGCGAGCAAGGCCGGCGCAGCCGTCAGCATCCGATCATAATACTTTTTCGGAATGTCGGTGTATTCGGCGACTTGCTGATGGGCGATAGTGTTGAGCTTCGCCCTTTGGCCACCGAACATCAAGGCGACGCCGGGTTGCGTATCTTGCGTCATTTCGAGCGCGCCGGTCTTCACAATGAAGTCCTTTTTGGCGTTCGCGCGTCGGGTGATTTCCGCCGCTAGTTCGTTCAAATTCAAACCTTGCTTCATGGGGTATCCTTTCAGGTGTGTGCCGCCGGAATGGCGGACGTGACCCAAATTCCATAGCAGATTAAAAGAAATTTTGAAAGCCCCGAAAAACCCTTTCAAATCAGTGGTTAACTTTTGATTTATGTCATGGACCCGACATAATATTGATATTAAAGGATATTATCGAACCAAAACTTGTTTTATGCGTTGAACGTGTTATATTACCGCTAGGGGCATCCCGCCCCAAGCGAAAGGACGAAAAGGACCACGACTATGAATGCACCACAAAGACAGGTACGGGTTTTCAACGCGGCCATGGCTTTCAAGGGCATGGCCCGAAACCCCGACGCGATCTTGGCCGGTGCCGATGCAATCACCGACACCGAATTGGAGGCCATCGAATCCGGACTCCATAAGATCGCCGGCAAATTGATCGGCGAGCCGGTGCCCGGCGCGCATGATATTGGTACGGCGATTCAAGCATGGGTCAAGCCGCCGCTAGGCAAAGCGCCGACGCCGAATGCAACCGCCGGCCCGGCGCGGATACGGGCGGATCGTCCGATATTCTCTTGGACAAAAAGCGCGGACGACGGCAAGACGATTTACAGCGCAGCCCATAATGGCCGGCAGCTTCGAATCGAGCGGACCAAAGCGGCGTCCTATGAAGGCTTCCTGGACAACGCCCATATTATGCACGGCAAGTTCCGCAAGAACGTTCGCGAGCGTCTGGAAAAGGAAGCGACCAAACGCTAAGTCCACCGATCATCTTCGGAGGGGAAAAACCCGGGCGGGAGGCCCGGGTTTTTCTTTTATATTCGGGTGATCGCAAGCGTGTTGAAGTTGATGGAATAACGGATCAAAACATTATTCGATCCGTCGTCTTGCCGGGTCGCAACGGACGGTCGCCAATTATTCGGATTGAATGTCGGTGTCAAAGGAAATGAAAAGAATGTCGCGCCCGCGCGTGTATCGATATTGGAACGCCAATCGTATGTTCCTTGGGCATGACCTTCCACCAAAGGCGGCGGGTCGCCGGTTTCGAATTCGATCAATGCAGCCAAGACCAAAGGATTGTTGATTTGTTTTTTGATCGCGGCCAGATTGAATACCAGTAACGCCGCATCTTCGTCCGTGAAAATATCATATGGCGGGCCGGTGAACGAACTGGAATCGATCAAGCTGGCCGAAAACGTGTCCCACCCATTCGCCAAGTACCATGCTTCCGCCGCGCCGATATCGCCCCCACCCGACGCCCCGCCATCGGAAGACCAGAATGTACCTTCCACACTAGATGTAACAATGATGGTGCCGGAGCCGGAGCCGGAATCCGGAGGGTGGTTGAAAGTAACTTCATAATGATAGGTGTAAGTATTCGTCGTGATCCCGGGATGGCTGGACGACGTGGAAGTATGATACGGCGGGAAGATCGGGTGGCGCGCGTATTTAGAGGAAGTTTCCGCCCCGGCAATCGGAAACGAAACACTGATCTGCGGCAGGTTGACCGAAAAGTTTCTTAAGTTATGAGTCTCCCCGACCCACCATGCGCGGAAACGCAATGCGGCTGCCGGGAACCCCCAATTAAAGCCGATAATATTTTGCAGCGGATCAAGACGGATCGGGGGCTGCGGTTCGGTCATTTCTTGCGCTTCCGGCGCTTCCGCGTCTTTTCAAGCGCGGCATCCAACGCAACATTCTGCGCCGGGGTGCCAAGTTCGCGAATTTGCTTGATGGCTTCCGCGTCGCCGTTCGCGGCGTCAATTTCGATTTGCCGCAGGGCGAGCGCACGCCAGCATAGTTTGACCGAATGCGGTACGTTGTCGTTATCCAGCAAGCCCCGATCCGTCACATGCCGCAGGATACAATCGGCATGGTCCACGCTCTTTTCCTTGGCCCAATGGATCGGTTCGCCGGGGTTGTGTTGATCGTTGCCGATCCGCGAAAGCCATGCCACATCGGCGAGCGCACCGGGGAAGTAATCCAGCAAGCCGCGTGCCATCGGAATGCCTTTGCGTTCCTTGGCGTCGGTGGGGAAGTGCGAAGCGACCGGACGGCCGGGTTTTGAGGGCTTACGTGCCATGGGACTCTCCCGTTGCATGATCCGCGTCGCATTGAACGCAGAATTCTCTCAGGTCTTTGCCGTGTCGGCAGACGTTGGCGGATTGCCGGATAGGCCGTTCGCAAAATTCCGGCGGATCACATTGCAACCCACCGCACGGAAGGCCGGTCGCCGGACATTTCGGCAGTTCCCGTTCAAACATTCTTGCCCCCGGTATAGCCGGCCAGGACGCCTACGCAAGTATCAATTGCGGCGTCCAAGGCTTCTTTGATCGTGGGGAATGGATGACCTTCGCCAGCGCACATTTTCCAGCCGCGCGCCGAGTCGACTACCGGATGCGAAATAATTTTTGGATCGTCGGTGACCTGAATCACCATGCGTCCGGCTTCGTCCGCCCATGCGACTTCTTGCAGCGTGCCGTATGATTGCGTCCGGTCATTGGCCGGCAGCGGCAGCATCGCCAACGTTATGGCACAACGCCGCACGTCGAATTTGTTCTTGGCGGAAATCGCACGCGGCACGCCGAAACGTTGATCGGCATATTGGGGCGAGTATTTGTCGCCGTGTAGTGGTTCGCACCGGAGCGGCGAAACACCGACGATATTATGCGGCCGGAGTTTTTCCGCCGCGTATTTGCGCCAATCGTTCGCTTCGTGGAAACCGCAATCGACGATGGGACCGGCGAGATAGACGAATTCAGGCGGAAAAACCAAACTCGACTCTTCGTGTAGAGCTTGTTCAAGTTCCTGCCAAGCTTGTCTTCGCGCCGGAATTTCTTTCGGTGGGGTGGGATATAATTGCAGCAACCCAAGTGCGGCACGTTGAAGGCGCGTTTGCATTGGGAAATCCTTTCAGCGCGGATACGGCAGATCGCCGTTTTCTTTGATCTTGGAATCTTCATAAGGCCGCGCAATCTCTTTATAGAGCTTGCGGAAAATCGTTTTCATCATGACCTTGGCGAAGCCGAATTGGCGGGGACAACGGTCGTCCAGTTCGGACACCGAACATTCCACCGCGCCGGCCAGATCGTTGATCCGTTGATAGCGCAATTCTTTCTGCGCCAAATAGGCGCGCATGATCGTTTCGACGATATCGCCGAACCCCGCGCCGGGATGCTCGATTACGGTCATGGTCAAGGCGTAATTAAGCTCGCCGCAATTTTCGGGAGCTAGAATGGTGGGGCCTACTTGCCCTGGAAAACCGGACTTGCGCCAAGTGTCCACGTCGGCGCGGCGAGCGCGGCTAATGTACGGCATCGCTAGGAACCTCTTTCGGTGGGATGGGAGGAATCACGACGGGCGGGCGTGGCATTGGCACGCGCGGGGGCCGGGGATTTTTGATCGGCGGCATTGTCATGGAAATTTTGTTTAAGCCAACGTCCGCCGCAAGGCAATTAGCAAATCACCTTGTCAAGTCCCGCGTCCAAGATTTCCAAACAATTTCCCCACCGACCCAAAGCACAAGACCTTCGGGCCAACGCGCGACGCGGACCACTCCGAATCGCGGCGTTTCGGTTTTCAATAACGTTTCGAGTTCGGGCGTGTCTTGTGCCGGAATTTCATTCGGTGGATCGTATGCGCCGGCCATGGCTATCGCTCCCGGAAAACAAAAAGCACGGGATAGACTGGCCAAATCGCCGCCGCAATGATCGCCACAGGGACGACAAGGCATTTCGGCTCCAAACGATATTGACGCCAGCCACCGGCCCCGCTTACGTCGTGATTGACGAAGATAGCGCCGACGATGAACCACAAAAGGACGAACAGCAACATGGTCATGGTATGCCCCCATTGATGCCAGCGAACACGGCGAAGGCTGCCGCCGTGAGACAGAATGCGACGAAAAGAATTTTGCCTAGTGATTGTTGCATGATCCGTTTTCCAAGCATTTGCCTTCATAGGCGCAGCCGGCGGGATTTTTGCATTGACTTTCCAATTGGTTCGGTTCATCGCGGCAACAGCGCCAACGGGCAATGCGGTGGATATCGGCGGATCGGTGTAGGACTAGCAGCCCTTCGTCGTTTGGCGCGGCGAAGCCACAGGCCACAGCGTCGGCAGCCGCTTCGCGGATATCCCCAAAGGCTGGACGATGTGGCTTGCCGTCAATGTGAAGCTGAAAGAGTTCGTGTTGCAGATTCCGACCACTATGGTTCGGCGTACTTGTCATGCTAGGCCCCTTGGGTTTGATTATCCTTGGACCGGAAGCTACCGAAACTTGTTTCTTTGCCAAGTACGTAGTTCCCCGTAATCCACAGGATAGTTACCTAGCGGACCGGCGTCCAGGGCGTCGGCGACATGGCGCGAGCTTGCTTGTAGGTGTCGGCGTACTGCCAATGGCGCGAGCGGTTGAGCCGCGACACGCGCGGCGTTTCCGTGCGGCGAATCCTATGCCCCGGCAGAGATTCGGCTTGCGCTCGAATGAATGCGATAGGGTCGATTGCTGCAAACGAAGCGGCGGCAGCGAATGCAGCGGCGGCCACCCCGCCAAGAAAACCACGACGCATGATTCAGCCTCCTATGCGATAGGGAAGCACGGGGCAATTGCCGCTGTAGCGTGTCCGCCACGATATCCGGTCGCCATCGCTTCCGGCCACGGCCGCCTTGCTTGTCCGCGTTCCCCTCCCCGAATGAGCGATAGTCAATCGGCCTATCGCTCATTCGGGGAAGGTGCGGACCCATTCTAACCGGCAGCGTCGGATCGTCGAATGGGTCCACTTGCTTGCGCCGTACTGCCCTGCTTTTGGCCGGCGGCGTCCGCAAACGAATTAGTCGGCGTACTTTTCCACCAAACGGTCGCGCGTGCCGGCCGTCAGCTTCGTGATCGAAATACGCACGCTGCCGGAAGGCAGGTGAAACCGCTTTTCGGCTTCGCGGGCGATTCGATTGGTGGCGGTTTTCAACGCCTTGACGGACCGCATATAATAGCCGCCGTCCTTCGGTTCTTTCTTGGCCATGATCGTTGCTCCAAATTGGGTTTTAGATTGACCGTAAATCTATTTCATATTTCCGAAGAGTTTTCAATTATCATTTGTAGTTTTCAACGGGGTAAGATACGCGGCGAACGTCAATTCTAGCTTTTTGCTAGTCAAGAAACGGGCTTCCAAGAAATCGGTTTCGTGCTGCAATTGGGCCAAAAGATGTGCAGCACGAACCGAAGACCACCCGGCGGGCTTCGCCAACGTCGGCGTCCATAGCCCCTGATAGGGAATTGGCGTCAATACCGTGGCAACCGCCGCAGACGACGTAAAAAGAAAACTTCGGCGAGTTACACCATTCGATATCATTTTCGAATCCCCATCAGATCGTGGACCGATACGTGATAGGGGCACGGTCCCGGCTCCGGTGAATGATCTTCAAAACGATACTCAACCACGGTGAATCCTTCCGGTGCGTACCGCTGCAAGAATTTTTGCGTTTGCGGCCAGGGCGTCGGTGGCCGGAAATTCCGATCTTTGATGGTATCCCGGCGCAGCGCGTCGGTTATATCCTTCCATACGCCTTCGTCCGAAAGCGCGCCATCCTGCACAATTCGGATTTCAAATTTGGTCATCCAAAATCCTCTTCACGTTCGCGCCGTTTCGACTGCGGCGGTTTATCAACCTTCATTTTCAAGGCGGCGATTATCGCGGCGACCGGATCGGGGCCATTGGCATGGACACTTTCGCCTACCGATCCACGCACCGACGCCGCCCACCGCTCGCGTTCCTTGGCGCTGTATTGTGGGATGACCGAAAGGTGGGTTAAATCGCCTTTCAAGCTCCGGGCGAGTATCAGCCGGGATAGTTCATCAGCCTTCGCCATGGCAATACTCCCACCCATCCGCGCTCCCGCCTAGCTGCCATGGGGCGAACGTTCGCCGCCTTTGGTGTGGGGCACCGAAAAGCTGCCAAAGCCATGGCGTGTCTTCCCACGGGCCAAATCGGGCTTCGTCCACCGCTCCGGGTTTATAGAAGCGCAGTCCAAGGCCCGGACCGGCGTCAATCCAAAGGTTGCCTTGCGAATCCCGAAAATAATTTCGTCCTTCGGCTTCCGCAGGAACTAACCCATAGGCCACTTTCATGAAATGAAGCTTGCGAGCTTGCCAGCCGGCAAGGAAGCCATCAATGGAAGCCTGCCGGTTCATAGGCATCGTATAATGTTTTGTTTGCCAGTCTTCCCATGCGCGATACGCGGCCCCGTGGCATGGGTCCATGGCGCATCCCGGTTGCTGACACCGAGCATGGGCATGGATATCGTCAACGCCGCACATTGAACATTTGCTATGGGGCATGGTTCACCTTTTCTTGCAGGGTGCGTTGCGGAAATAACAGTGGGCGCAGGATTTGAGATTCGGACAGCGAACGCACGCCGCGAACGGGGCAATGATGCACCCGGCCAGCCCGACCCACAGCAGGATAATCAAAAAGGCTTTCATGATCGCTCCCTATAGATTTTCCACAATATCAAACCACCAATCTGAAACCTTTTGAAGTTGTTCGCGCTCGCGCTTTTCACGGGTCTTGGCCTTATCCCATTTGCGGCGGTCAATCAACGGGTCCAAGGCGTCGCGGATCAATTGTTCGATCACTTCCGGCGACAAGGCGTCCAGTTCCCACGATTGATCGCCGAACTCGGCAACATATTCGGGCGCGCGGGTGTCACCCATCTTCGCCGGGTTCGGCGGTGGATTGTATCGCTCGATTTGATCGTAATTGAGCGCGAGCCGGCGAAGCTCAACTTTCATTCCCGTGAGCAACGCAAACTTGGCACGGTTTTCCCGCGACATATCCAGGCCGCTTGGGTCGTGATCGCCAAGGTGGAAGACGATGGGTATTTGTCCATCGTTGTTAGCTTGCAAAAATCGTTTTGAAGCTTCATATTGTGCCGATTGGGATACGTAGCCCCGGCAGGCAAAGAAGCGCACGCGATAAGCGTTACAGACGTTTTCGATCACACCGGCCAAAGCATCTTTTTCAATCCAAACTTCCGGCCGGTATTTCTGGCCTTCCCACCTATCAGTCCGGTATTGATTGGCTACGGCTTCAATGATATCGGCCGGCGAATTCCAGTGGTTCAATCCATCCAACGAACGCAACCGATCTTCCATCATGCTCCAATCGATCAGGCCAGCAAGCCGCGCCTCCGATACGATGTTGCCGAGTCGCTTATAGCTTTGCATGGTGTTCGCGTAATGATCTTCCTGCGCCGCTCCCGGCAACGATACCACGATCTTGCGCGAGACAAATTGATAATGAAGCTGGCGCAGCGTCATCGTGAATCCCTTGGTGTGCATTTCCCCAAGGATTTCGTTTGCCGCGTCAATGACGATCTTGGACGATCTGGAAAACCGTTTTTCAATGAAGGCTTCACAGGCCATAATACGATTCCTTTTTCCGCTTCACGCAAGTAATCATTTCCCACTATCTTTATGAAGGCTGCCGCATTTTCCACAGACGGCGACTCGCTTCCCACGAAAATGGGTCCACGTGGGCAATCGAAATGCACAAGTGCAAGACGTGGGCCACGTCGGACCGGAATACTCGGGCACGGCATTGCATTCATTATTGGAAAGAGATTTGATTTCCCATGAATCGTTCGTCATTGGGTCGCTGCCTTTAACGTGATCTGATTCGCCACGGACGGCTCTATTGCAAGAGGCCCATCCGCTCGCGTCACTGTGAGTTCGTATCGATTGTTGCAGCAAAGCCGGAATTGCTCGCCGCCGTGAACTTTCACAATCAGAATTTCACCGACGCGAAGATTGCGCGCCCGAACTGGCGTGACTTTGCCGGACTGCATGTTGAGAAAACCAACTAATTTCTTTTTCGGGCGCATAAGTTTGGCCTCCTATTTCCATAGGTGAATCCCAAACGGGCAAGATTTGCAATGAACACTTTGCCACGAATCGTCGTGGCGGAAATATTTATCATTGCCCAAAGAAAAATAACCAAGCCAATAGGCCAACGCACTAATATTTTTAGACGCCCAAAACTGCCTTTCATAACCTATCGCTCCCACTCTTCTTTCTTCGCCCCTAGGCTACCCCAATTAATTTTGCCATGCAAACGATTTTCAAAGCTTACGCGGCAATCGCGAAGCGGAGGCAGGGTTAAGACGCGGGCGCGGCCTTCAGATTTGGCGATCACGTCGGCGCGGTCGTCCGGGATTGTCCGGATAAGTTCGGTTTGCGCGCCGGGGAAGAGTTCGGAAAACTCTTTAACTATAAAGAACGCCGATCCACGTTCCGGCCGCTGATAGCGGTAATCCATGTTCTTGCAATACATATCGAAAGCAGTTCGGTAATCCTGCCGGAAAAACCACACTTCCTCTTTCTCCCAATCGCCGGAAAATGGGAAAGGCAAGGCCCCTTCCAAGAGCGCGTCGAAAAAGAAGTGTTGCAGCGGCGACATGGATTGCAACTTTTGTTCGGTCAACGCATCGGTGTTCGGCATATTGCGCGCCGGGTGCCACCCCTCCGGCAACTTCCATTTAAGCAGATCGTGCAGCAAGCGGGCGTACCCGGAATCGCCGGCCATGCGCAATTGATCGTACAGCTTGTTCCACTTGTCCACCTGCCGTTGCCATTTGGTGTTCGCTTCCAAGACAAAATAGCGCCGCGCGTCCATGGACGCCGGAATCACCCACTCGGCATTCGAGGCCATCAGGATATGAATATAGTTTGGGGCGGTGACGGCATCGCGCCCCTTGCCTTCGATTGTCAACATGCGTTCGGTGATTAGAGCTTTCATCTTCGACTCGGCCACTTTGTCATAAGGCTTCACGGCTTCGTCGGCGAAAAGAAAAATCAGGTCTTGCATATGCGAGTTGAAGCGGCCCACTAAAAGGTCCGGCGAGTGAATCGCCATGCCGTGTTGCCCGGCAATGCGAACTAAAGAGTTACCCCACGTTCCCTTGCCGACGCCTTCCGTCCCCTTGAACACCACCGCCGTTTCGGCCGGGCGATCTGGATAGCGGAACATGAACGCAGCCCAATTCATTACGTAGTCATAATAGGCTTGCTTGCCGCCGCATAGGACTTCGAAAATCATTTCTTGCAGATAGGACCAATCGCCGGTCCGATCCGGTTCCATGGCCCATCCGCGATAGAGATTCAGACAACCTTCGTGTTCGTTGCCGGTCGGATCGAAGATGACTTGATCGAATGTGCGGCGTCCGTTCCAATCGATCCACGCCTTGCCGAGCGGAGTTTGCTTGCCGGTGTGATCCGACATGACGCGGCGTGTTGCGTACATGCGTTCGAAATCGCTGGACTGAATGCGCAGCCATGTGTCGCGCTTTAGAGCCTTGTCATGGATGCACTTTAGAATACGGAATTTAGAGCCGTCCATGCCGGCCGAATATTCCACGTTCAACTCTTGCAGCCATGTTAGCTGTTGCTCTTTGTCGGGACCATCTTCGGGCGGATCAAAATCAAATTCGGTTTGATCGTCGGATTCGAATTCGTCGGCGGCCTTGCTCTTTGTCTTCTTGGCTTTTTTCTTTTTCACGTCGGCTTCGAAATCGTCGCTGCCCAATTCCACCCCGTCGTCAAAATCGGACATGGCGTCTTCGGCGCTGGCAACGATCAGATTGGATTGCCCGGCTTCCGCCAATGCGGCGTTGAGAGTCTTATATGTATAGCCGTCGCCGCGTTCGGCGTGCAAGCTATCCCATCGGCGTCCGATTATTTCCGCGTCGCTCGCGTACTTCGGATCGGAAATCGACCATTCGATAAATTCGGATCGGCCGTCGCCTCCCGTTGCATGATGCGCAGCCATCATCAAGGCCAGCCATGAGTCGTGATCCTGATAGTCTTCCGGGTCCAGCGCGTCCAGGGCGATGGCCAATTGCTCTTGGCTGTATTGTCCGCCACCGACTGAAAGCGCGCGTTGCGGACGTTGAATTAATTTTAGAAGCTCTTCCGGCCAAGGTGGCGCTTCGTCAAGCGGCGGATTCGTCGGGTCGAATGAATAAAGTTTGCCCGTATCCGGATGCACCGACCCGGCCGCCACGACCTGCCGGCCCTTGCTCTTGAATTCGACTCCTGGATAACCCTTGAGCGTATCGACCACCAAGAGCTTCGCCGGTTTTGTCCCGTAGTAGTGCGAGCCGCCGGAGCCGGTGATTACGCGCGGATATTTTTTCAGATCAAGTCCAAGCTCAAGGACTAGATCGGCGAGTCCCTTGTCCCCACCGTTTCGCGGATCAACGTCCATGACCATATCGGTGGGACGCAGCCGAACGCCCATGTTGCGTTGATCGGAAATGCAGCGATCAACCACTTGGCCCGGTCGCTGATTATATTGCTTGGTGGTCCAGTTCTTATCTAGGGGGCGCTTGCCGACGCGGACCTGCTTAGTCGCACCCGTCTTCTTATCGCGAATCTCACGTACTGCGTCCGGCCTGTAGAGGGGTATAGTAGGATAGTTGGAATAGAGACGGAATTGCTTTGGATCGATTCGGTTACGCATTCTGCACCCCTGCAAGTCCGACTTTTCGTCGGCATGGGCACGCTCTTTAGACCCAAAACGTCCCAAGGTCAACGGAACGATGTGGGTCACCAAGAAAGCCTTGCGCCGCAATATCTAAATAGATTTTTCACCCCGATTCACCGTCCCATATTTATTTCTGAGTCATCGCGCGCTAGAAACTAGGGTTGTATAGTAATGTACGTTATTATCGTATATACCTGGATTCCATAGGGGGAGTTGGCGAGGGTGTCGAGTGTGGGTCACCAAGGACAGGTAGGGGGTAGTTGTTCAATGAACATCAATATATTTTTGATTTTGCGAGCGACGAAAAGCGTGGGTCATCCTTGGGCCGCGACCCACCGATTTCGAATTTCCAACGTTGGAAAAGCCCCGGGGGTGGATTAGGTTCTTTCCAGCCAAAAACACAACGTGGGCAAAATCGGAGTGTGTACTATCTGACTGATTGACTCGCTTTTCCAACGTTGGAAATTCAACTTTGATTTTCCAACGTTGAAAATTCTTAATTGCCACTTCGAATTTCCAACGTTACAAATTCAACATGGCGGACGAATTCGAGGCCAAACGCGGGCGACCGGCGAGCGGGCAAAACCCGTCCGTGACCATGCGGTTTTTGCGCGCGACGATGGCGCGGATTGATGCCTACGCGGCCGAACGTTTCATCAGCCGCGTTGAGGCGATTCGGGAATTGGTGGAAAAAGGACTCGGCAATGGCGACGGGGAATAAAAGAGGGCGACCGGCGACCGGGCAGAGGCCCCACCTTTCGGTCCGCGTCGAAACCAAGACGATGGACCGAATGGCTGCGGCGGCCGATCTGGAATTCTGCACCGTATCCGAAATCGCTGGTACGAAGCTGGACGAAGTTTTTGGCAGCGATGGTCCGCCCGCACAACCAAGAACTAAGATCGTGGAAGCCCGCGAAAAAGAAAAAGAAATCGATATCCAAATTAAAGAGCTTCGCTATGCCGAAGAGCTAAAACAAATTTTGACAGTGGATGCGGTGATTGACCTTGTGTCCAAGGACTATGCAGTGGTGCGCTCGCGCATGGATGCAATCCCTGAATCCGTTGTGGGCCTGACTCCCGACCAAAAAGAGGAAGTCAAGGCGATGATTGCGGATGCATTCGCGGACTTGGCCGGCACTAAAAAGGAAACTTGGGATGACATGGCAGCCGAATCCTAGTGCGTTCGAATTGTTTCAGGTCAAGCTTGCGGCTTTGAAGACGCGAATCTTTTATCCCAAGCCGACGATGAACCTTCCGGATTGGGCAGATACACACCGGAAGTTGACCACGGCAACTTCGGCCGTGGGCGGGGCGTGGCGGACGGCCCGGTTTGAAGTGGCGCGCGGTCCGATGATGGCGGTTACCGAACGCGGCGTGGAAACGATTACGTGCATGGTTGCCACGCAAACGCTCAAGACCGAACTTCTTTTGAATACGATTGGTTATCATGCTCATATGAAACCCGGTCCCATGCTTTTGGTGGAACCGAAAGAAGACGTGGTGACTCAGTTTTCCAAAGAGCGGCTTGCGCCGATGGCCCGCGCAACGCCAGTTCTCAAGATGCTGACTAGCGACCGGGCGCGCGGCGGAAAAGATACGTTGGCCTACAAAGAATTCCCCGGCGGGTTTTTGGCGTTGGCTTATGCCGGCTCGCCCACCGAACTCGCCATGCGGGCGATTTCGGTCACGTTGCTGGACGAAATAGACAAGTACGAAACCACGAAGGAAGGCGACCCGGTGTTGCTCGCCGAAGAGCGCACGGCAACATTCAAAGGCAATCGTCTAAAGATTCGGTGTTGCTCGCCGACGTGGGAAGCCGACGCCGGCACCGAACGGGCGTCACGGATTGCAAAATCTTATTTGGAGTCGGATCAACGCCGGCCATTTGTCGAATGTCCACACTGCGGTCATTGGCAGACGCTAGATTTTTTCCGCAACGTGCATTGGCAAAAAGGTGACGATGGCGAACACTTCCCAATGACGGCTGCGCTCTATTGTGAGCAATGCGGAATCGAACCGACCACGCGGCAGCCGATAGAGGAAAAGCAATGGACTGAATCGCATCGGCTCCGCATGGTCACCACCAAATACGGAATTCGGTGGTTTCAGACTCGGCCGTTCGTTTGTTGCAAGGTGGCGCAGGAACCTTTGCGGACACGCAATTGGGATTGGGACGAAGAGGCCCAATGCGGTTACGCGCTATGTTCCGAATGTGGGAAACGCGCGGTGTCCAATCGGCACGCCGGCTTTCAGGCGTCCAAACTCTATAATCCGAAAACGACGGTTATGGAATTGGCGGAAAACTGGATTAATTCCAAAACCGATCCGGAGGCAAAACAAGTTTTCTATAATACACAACTTGGGATTCCCTATGCATTGCAGGCCATGCGCAAGATTGAGACGCATAGTCTGACGGAAAGGAAAGAGAAATTTGAATTTGAAGCTCCGGACGGGGTAGTGGTTGTTACGGTCGGGGTGGACGTACAATCAGGTGGAACGGCGAACGAAGGGCGACTCGAACTTGAGGCGACCGGGTGGGGCCTTGGGTTTGAATCGTGGTCGCTCGATTACCGGGTTTTTGCGGGCGACGTAGCACGCCCCGAACTTTGGGCCGAACTTGATCGGTATCTTTTGGAAAAAATATTTAAGGACCGCTTTGGGCGCGCGTTCCGAATTGAAGCGGCGTGCGTTGATTCCGGCGGTCATAGCACGGAAGCGGTTTACAAATTTTGCGCGCCCCGGATGAAAAGAAATGTTTGGGCCATTAAAGGCCGGTCCGAACGTGACGGAAAATGGGAAGTCGTTTGGCCTCCAAAGACGCGATATGATCCTAAGCGGACGCGCCCGGGGTTCAAGCCGGTTTTGCTTGGTGTCAATTCGGCGAAGGAAGCCATTCGTGAATTCTTGCTTGTCGATACGCCGGGTCCGGGGTTCGCCCACTTCCCACATGATCGTCCCGAAATCTATTTTGAACAATTGACGGCGGAACGATTGGTATTCGAGCATAAGGCCGGGCGCAGTATCAAACGATGGGTCATGCAACGCGGGCGCGCGAACGAAGCGTTGGACGCCCGGGTTTACAGTTATGGCGCTTTGCGTGGGTTGATTGAAGAGCGGAAATTTAATTTTGAGGCGCGGGCGAATATGCTTGCAGTGATTCAACCCGAACAAAGTAAGCCGGGTGGATTGTTGCCCGCGAAGCCGGTTCCACAAACCCCGCCAAATGGCCGGTTCCGCGTGGGCAAGTCTAGTTGGGTCGGTTGATTCCTTAATCGCCTGTAGGCTTCGCCGGGGTTATATTAACCTTTCGGCCGAAGGATTGCCCCATGGCGTTGACCGCTTTGCAAATTCAAGCGCGAATCGATGCGCTTCAAAAAGCCCGTGATACCGGCGTCCAGCGTATTCGTCACGGCGAGACGATTACGGAATGGCGAACGTTGGCCGAAGTGAATCAGATCATTGCGGATTTGAAAGCGCAGCTTGCCGGCGTCCAGGAAACCCCGCGTGCCCGAGTAAATTACATTCAGCAAGATTCGCGCGGCTATGGGGATTAACATGGCAACAACGGCCGGACAAAAATCAAATGTTATTCAGCTTGCATTCGACGCCGGCCGGTCCGGTCGCCGGCTGAAAGCGATTCCGACAACGGCGCTTGCAATCAATTCTCAAATTCGATCCTACGGAAAAAATGCGGTGGCGCGCTCGCGCTATCTTGCGACGAACAATCCGTATGCAGCGCAGGCGAAGGAAGAGTTTGTGGCGGCGTTCGCCGGCAATGGCATCAAGCCGTCTTCCCTTGTTTCCGATCCGGAGTTGAAGGATGAAATTCAAAACTTGTTTTTGGATTGGACGGACGAATCGGATGCTGATGGCTTGACCGATTTTTATGGCCAGCAAGCAATCATCGGCGGCGAAATGTTTGAAGCGGGCGAAATCTTTATTCGCATTCGTGAGCGTTACCTTTCGGACGGACTTTCGGTGCCTATGCAACTTCAATTGATTCCCGCTGAAATGTGCCCCACCGATTTCAATCAGATTTTGGGGAATGGCCGGCGGATCGAATGCGGAATCCAGTTTAATGCCATCGGCAAGCGTGAAGGGTATTGGTTTTACCGGAATCACCCCGGCGAAATTCTGAATGCCGTTCTTATAAACAATTCAGAAAAAGTTTTCGTTCCGGCCGATCAGGTCTTGCATCTTTACAAGCCGATCCGTGCCGGACAAATTCGCGGCATTCCGCATACGCTCGCCGGCATTATCACGCTGGCCATGCTTGATCTGTATGACGACGCCGAATTGGAACGGAAGCGTGTTGCGGCGTTGTTCGCGGCGTTCATCAGGCGGAAGCCCGGCGAGGAAGCCGACGCCGGTCCATTTGCCGGAGCGCCGACGACTCCGGTTACGCCGACTTCGAATCAAGTCAACGCCGTTATGGAACCGGGTGCGACGATTGAATTGGAAGATGGACAAGACGTGACGTTTTCCACACCGGCAGACGTTGGTGGAAATTTTGAAGCGTTCGAATACCGAACGTTGCTTCGTGCGATGGCTGGATTTGGTGTGCCCTATTCTCAGGGCACGGGCGACCTGAAACAAACTTCGTATGGGTCGCAACGCGGCGGCATGATTACGTTTCGTCGGCGTGTCGAAATGATGCAAAATGCAGTTATGATTTTTCAGTTTTGTCGTCCGATCTGGCGAAAGTGGATGGACACCGCGATTTTGGCCGGTGCGCTTCCGTCGCTGGACGTGACGGCTTACGTACAGAATCCCCGACCCTTTCGCCGCACAAAATGGATTACTCCGAAATGGGATTGGATCGATCCACTGAAAGACGTTATGGCCGAAAAGCTTTTGGTGGATTGTGGATTCAAGGCGCGGGACGATGTGATTGAAGGCATGGGCGAAGAGCCGGCGGACGTTGACGCGCGTATCCGCGCGTCGCAAGAACGCGCAAGCGAAATGGGGCTTGTTTTCATTCAGCTTCCGAACGGAGTCGTTATTTCCCCGGATGGCGAAACCTTAATTGCCCCTGCGCAGAATCCGAACAATAATGGAAACCAATCGCGGGCGGCCCCAAATGGCAAGGCCCGGGGTCGGAATAAAGTCCGGCGCTATATTTGGGATTGCTGACGATGCCGAAGACAAAAAAGCCGTCATGGTTTGGGATGCGGAACGCCGAAAACGGCGCGGCTGATATTTCGATTATCGGCGATATTGGCGGTTTCGGAATCGGTTTTGGAGAATTCAAGCGCAGTCTGGACGCACTCGGCACGCCGAAGGTTTTGAAGATTTCGGTGAATTCGGATGGTGGTGACGTTTACACCGGATTCGCGATTTACAATTCACTGATGCGGCATCCCGCGCGCAAGATCGTCACGGTTGAAGGGCTGGCCGCGTCCATGGGCAGCGTTGTGGCGATGGCCGGCGACGAACGGATTATGCCGCGCAATGCCACGATGATGATTCACAATCCGGTCGGGTCCATCAGTGGCGAGTCGCCGCAAATTATCAAGTTTGGCGAGTCGGTCGCAAAAATGCGAATGAACATTGCAACGGCTTACGCCGATGCTACACTGATGCCGGTGGACGAACTTTTGCGTATGATGGACGCGCAAACGTGGATTGGCGCGGACGATGCGCTGAAAATGGGTTTTGCCACGAAGATCGAAAAGCCGATGAATATTGCGGCTTATTTTGATGTTTCGCGGTATCGCAACGCGCCGAAGAGTTATGGCGCAAGGTCACGTAAAGGAGTCAATGCCATGACGAAGCGCCCCGCCGCTGCCACCGACGATTTCGAAGCCGAAGAGCTTTCGACCGATCAGGTCCGTGCGCAGGTTCGCGACGAAATGAAAACCCAAAATGCCAAGATCACGGCGCTTTGCAAGCTCGCCGGGCTGCCGGAATGCGCGCCCGAGTTCATCGCCAAGGATATGGCGGAAGCCGACGTGCTGGCCGAACTGGACGCCCTCAAGGCCGAAAAGAACGGTAGCAAAAAGAAACACGACATGACCACGGCGCGCGGTCGCGCGGCGGCCAAGGTGGACGCGCAACATGCCAAGCCGTCCGACGAAATCAATGCCCGGAATACCGGCGTTGTCGGTGGGGGCGAATCCAAGACCATTCTCGATCCGCTTGCAATTTATGCGAAGTGGAATCGCAAATCGGTTGCCGCGTAAGGCGGCCCGCCGGAAACCCGATCTGTAACGAAGGATCACGATCATGACCACCCCCCGCAAGACCGAAGGGCAACATAAAGGCGAATTTCTCGCCACGCAAAATGCGGACTCCTTGTCATTCGACAAGGGTACGCTTGCTTCCGGCTATTCCGTCGTGGACGGGCAGCCGCTTGTTTTCAGTGGCGAGAATGTCGTGCCGGCAACCGGCGCGGTCGCCACGGACGGTTCGTTGGACGAAGATTTCGCCGGCCTTGCCTTCGGCGACTACAACTCCGAAGACGGCGCGGTGCCGATTGTGTATCTTGCCCGTGTCGCCGAAGTCGTGGCCTCTTTGCTGCACTATCCGACCGTGAGTGAAGATCAGGCCGGCACCAATGCCGCGTTGGACGCGGCGCTTGCGGCCAAGTTCATCATCAAACGGTAATACGGCGCGTCGCCGATCAGACAGGCAAAAGGCAAAACGGAATTCGAATAGGAGCGTACAATGGACAATTTGATGGATATCTTCGGGGACGACGCCTTTAGCCTGATTTCCATGGTGGCAGCCGTCAACGATATCGACAACGTGCCGGGTCGCGCGGGTGAACTGTGCTTCCAGGGCGTCGGCGAGGGCGTGCCGGTGTCAACGATCACTATCGAACAGAAAGCCACGGCGCTTTCGGTCATTCCGGTTTCGCAACGTGGTGGCCCCGCTCCGCAAGAGACACAGGATAAGGGCAAGCTCTTCCCGCTGTTGATTCCGCATATCAAGGAAGAGGAAACCATTGGCGCAAGCCAAGTGCAGGGCGTCCGTCAATTCGGATCGTCCAACGTGCTGACGGGCGTCCAAACGGTCATCAGTCAGCAAATGGGCAAGATCGTGTCCAAGATGGACTTGACCTTGGAACATCATCGCTTGGGCGCGCTCAAGGGCGTGATCCGCGATGCCGATGGTTCGGCGCTGATGGACCTGTACGAAAAGTTCGGTGTGGACCGGCCGGCGGATTTCGATTTCAAGCTGACGGACTATTCGTCCGATGCGGCTTTCGAAGACGCGGTTCGCGTTAGTTGCATGAACGTGTCGCGCTATATGAAGCGTAACGCCAAGATGACCATTCCCGCGTCGGCGCGGATTTGGGGTTTCTGCGGCGACAATTTCATGGACAAGCTTATCGAGAATCCGTCCGTGAAAGCGACGGCCAATGGGTGGCAACGCGCCGAACAGTTGCTTGGCGACAACTACGCCAACGGTGTCTTTTACTTCGCCGGCATCTATTTTGAGAACTACGCCGGCACCGACGATATCACTGGCGAAGAGGCGAGCGACGGCGATATGATCGGCAAGGTGGGCATCGCGTCCGACGAATGCCGGTTGTTCCTGACTGGCGTCCCGGGCTTGTATGCCGAATATTTCGCGCCCGGCGATTTCATGGATACGGTCAACACCATCGGCCTGCCGCGTTACGCCCGGCTTGCCGTTGACAACGAATTCAATCGTTGGGTCAAGTTGCATGTCCAGCAGAATCCGCTGCCCTTGTGTCTGCGCCCGCGTACCTTGGTTCGCGCGCTGGCCGGCTAAGGCTCCGGCGAACTCGGGGACTAAATCCGGAAGGCCGCGCAATCGCAATGCGCGGCCTTTCGCATAGGACAGGCAATCATGATTACGACCCTTTCACCACGTCCACTTCCATTGAAAGGCCGTTGGCGGATTGAACCGCTATGGTGTGGTGAAACTGTTTTCATTGTTGCGGGTGGTCCTAGTTTGCGTGGGGTGAATCTCGATTGTCTAAAAGGCCGCAAAGTGATTGCGGTCAATTCCAGTTACGAGAAAGTCCCGTTTGCTGATTTGTTATTTTTCGGCGATGCCCGATGGTGGACGGATCACGCCGACAAACTTAAAAAGTTTTCTGGCCGGATTGTGACTTGTTCGGGTGCGGTTTCGAGCGATAAGCTTTTGAAGCTTCGTCGCGTTGTGCCGGGTAATGGGTCGCCCGGCTTTGCCGAAGATCGCGACGCGACGGCTTCGCAACGAACAAGTTTGCAAGGCGCTATGAATATTGCGTCCCATCTTGGCGCGCGACGGGAAGTCCTACTTGGTGCAGACATGGGTCGGGCGTCCGATGGCGCATCGCATCATCATTCTAAACATCGGTGGCCCGTGCGGCAGGGTAATGTGACATGGAATGAGCAAATGTCGCATTTGAAATTGATTGTTGAACCTTTGGCAAAACGGAAGGTGGAAGTTATCAACACAAGTTTGGTTAGTCGAATTCCATGGTGGCCAAAAATGTCTTTGACTGATTTTCTCGCAAAAGAAAAAATCGAACAAGAGGAGTCATGACCATGGGCGAAACATTCGTTACAGTTGTTTTCAACAATCTTATGGCTTTGATGCCGTTTGTGATCGTGCGTTCGTATCAACGCGGCGTTCGCTGGCGCTTTGGGCGTCATGCAATTTCTTTGGAACCTGGAATCCATTTGAAAATTTGGGTCTATCACCAAATTGAAGTTTCGGACGTGACGGACGAATTCATTGAACTTCCGATTCAATCCGTTGTGACCAAAGACGAAAAACTTGTTTGCTTTTCCGCGAACGTCGGGTATCGAATCGAAGATATCGTGAAGCATTGGGAGAATGTGCAAGACTTTGTGGAATCGACGCACGGGGCGGCCATGACGCATCTTGCGGCAAAAGTTCGGGAGAAGACTCTTTCCGAATTAGTGTCGGATTTGAAGTCATTGGAAAAATCCTTGGAAAACACCCTTACAACCCGATTCAAGGCGTGGGGAACGAAGGTAATCTGCGTTGGCTTTACCAATTTTGCGGAAGTACCGACGCAAATTCGGTTGTTCGTCGGGGAAACAAAGCTGATGCCGCATAGTGCGACGCATTAGAGAGTCTTAATTGCCCGGACCGCAGATCGGTCTAAGATGGGAATAACTGATGGAGTCGGGTCATGGCTAAAGCAAAAGTGCAGGATTTGCAGTGGGAGTTGATGCGCTCAATGGCCCCCGCGACCCGGGTTCGGGCCGTATCCGGCGAGGGTGATATCATCGCCCCGAATGGCGCAACGCTGTACGTCGGAACGAAAGGGAGCGTTGAATTCCGACCTTACAAAGGCTCCGAATTCGTGACCGTTCCGAACTTGGAAGGGTTCGTGCCGATTCGCGCATACGCGGTACGGCTTGGCAGCGATACGTCGGCGACCGATATCTTTTTCGTATGGTGATCTAATGCGAGGGCGCGGACGTTCGCGGCGACGGACCGATTTAGCGGCGATTCGGTTTGCAGCCGAGCCGGCGTCCGACTTCCCGTCGTCCATGCCGTCTTCGGAGCCGGCGTCCGACTTCCCGTCGTCCATGCCGTCTTCGGAGCCGGCGTCCGACTTCCCGTCGTCCATGCCGTCTTCGGAGCCGGCTCCGTTGGTTCCGGCGATCTGGAATTCCGCCGACAAGTCGGCGTCGATTACATTGACCAATGGCGATCTAACGGCGGATTCCGGAGCCTATGGGTTCACCGGAGTCCGGGCGAACCTTAGCAAGACGGCGGGAAAATTCTATTGTGAGTTTTCCGCCAACGCCATGGACGATAATGACTCCGGCATCGGTGTGGTACTGGCGAGCGCGAGCCTAGGCGGACTGCGCAAAGGCGGCGCGGGTCCAATCGTTTATACAACGGTCATCTATAGCAACTTCGGTGGCCCCGGATCGGTGTTGACGAACATCGTGGGCAACACTCTTTGCATGGCCGTGGACTTGGACGCGCGGAAGGCATGGTTCCGCACGAATAACGGAAATTGGAACGGTAGTCCGTCCGACGATCCGGCGACCGGCGCGGGTGGAATCGATTATTCGAGTTACATATCTGCCGGCGCAGCGATGATGCCGGGCATGGCGGCGAGTACCCCGAATATTGGGACAACGGCGAACTTCGGGGCGAGCGCCTACAGCTATACCCCGCCATCCGGATACGGGAATTGGGAAGAGTGACATGGGAATTGATTTTCAATCTCTATTATACGAACCAATTTACACTTTGCAGGGTGTGACCGTATTACTCACACTTGGTAATGGTGCCGAATATGATTCGCTTACGGCGTTGGACAAAACGACTGGAGTCGAAGTTGGCGACCATGCGGAAGTTCCGACCATTCAACCGGCCGCCGCGTTTCGAATCAAAGAGCTAATCGACCGGGGGTTAATCTTGGAAGATTTGCTTGGGGCAACGTTGGAAATGAACGAATGGCTTTGGACGGTTCGGAATTACAAGCTTAAGCCGAGTCCCAATGGCCAGGACGACGGGGAAGTTTTCTTGATCTTGGATGAACGGCGAAAGGTGACGCCATGACTCCCGGTGTTTATGATTTCGATCTTGTTCGCGGAACGACTTCGCCTTTCGTCTTTCAATTGAAGACGACGGATGACGCAGGCGTTGAAACGAACATGCCTTATGAAGATGTTCGGTTGACCCTGTACGCTAACGGGGAATTTTTGTTTCGGAAATCGCTCGCCGACGATACGCTTGAATCTGATTCGGATAACGCCGAAATCATGTGGACGCCGACTGTTGAGGAGTCGCGTTTAATTCCGCAAGGCCGCAATACCCGTTACGAAGTTGAAGTTCGGTATGCCGGCGGGCAAGAGGTTTATCTTGTCGGCGTGATTACCGGACTCGGAGGGCTGAATGATGACTGACGTTGTAGTAAAGGTCATCAAACGAATTGTGAATCCCATTCCGCCAAAACCGACCGGCGTAGTGAAGGTAATTGCACGCGGTCCGCGTGGGCCAAAAGGTGAAGACGGGGCAACGTTAGTCGGCGAGGGCGCGCATATTTACCAAGGGTCCGGCGTGCCCGATTCCGCTCTTGGGGCGGATAATGAATGGTACATTGATAGCGATACCGCTGATATGTATCAAAAACAAGACGGGACATGGGAATATATTTTGACGATCTTAGGCCCGCAAGGTCCAGCGGGTCCGGCAGGCGAAGACGGGCAATTGCTTGTCGGTGAGGGCGCAAATATTCTTACCGGCGATGGGGTGCCAAGTGATTCTATTGGCACGGATGCCGATCTTTATCTTGATAATGTCGGGGATGACATTTACAAAAAAGTTTCGGGCCATTGGGAATTCCAAACGAATATCAGAGGATCGGCAGGCCCCGAAGGAATTCAAGGGCTGCAAGGTAATCCCGGATCGAATGGGACGAATGGATGGACGCCGGTTTTTGCCGTTGTCGTGGACGGCTCGCGTAATGTGTTGCAAGTTGTCGATTGGACAGGCGGCAGCGGTACGAAACCGGCGACCGGAAAATATGTCGGGGCAACAGGTCTTGTTATTCTGATTGCCGATGCGGTCAATATTCGCGGTGCGCAAGGCGCGGCGGGCGCAGCGGGTGCGGACGGCGCGGATGGGGCGGACGGCCCGGCCGGAGCGGACGGGGCCGATGGTGTCGGCAATGCTTGGCGTTCCGGATCGGGAGCGCCTTCGGATTCGCTTGGCATCAATGGCGATCTATATTTGGACACCGTGACGGACGACGTTTATCAGAAAGCCGCCGGCACCTACGGCATCGTTGCGAATATTAAAGGTGCGGCCGGCGCGGATGGTGCGGACGGCGCGGACGGTGCCGATGGCATCGGCAATGCGTGGCGTTCCGGATCGGGAGCGCCTTCGGATTCGCTTGGCATTAACGGCGATCTATATTTGGACACGGCGACGGACGACGTTTATCAGAAAGCCGCCGGCATCTATAGCGTCATTACGAATATTCACGGGACTGCCGGCGCGGATGGTGCGGACGGCGCAGACGGTGCCGATGGCATCGGCAATGCTTGGCGTTCCGGATCGGGAGCGCCTTCGGATTCGGTCGGTATCGACGGCGATCTATATTTGGACACCGTGACGGACGACGTTTATCAGAAAGCCGCCGGCACCTACAGCGTCATTACGAACATCAAAGGCAATACAGGCGCAGACGGTGCAGACGGCGCGGACGGGGCCGATGGCGTCGGCAATGCTTGGCGGTCCGGGTCGGGAGCGCCTTCCGATTCGCTTGGGATCAACGGCGATCTATATTTGGACACCGTGACGGACGACGTTTATCAGAAAGCCGCCGGCACCTACAGCATCGTTGCGAACATCAAAGGTTCGAATGGTGCAGCGGGTGCAGACGGCGCGGACGGCGCGGATGGTGCCCCCGGTTCGGCCGGGACGACTCAAATCGTTGTCGAAATTGATGGGAACGGAAACGTAATCACCACAGGTTTGAAAGGATTTTTGCCTCTTAAGTTTGCGGGTACGATCACATCGGCAACGCTTGTGGCAGATCGCGCGGGGGCCATCGTTGTCGATATATGGAAATGCACTTATGCGCAATTCGACGCGGGCGCGACCCATCCCGTCACGGGTGATAAGATCACGTCCAGCACACCGCCGACAATTACGGCGTCAAATACCAAAGCTCAAGATACAACGCTTGCTAGTTGGACCACGACTTTCGCGGATGGTGATCTGTATGGGTTCAATGTGAATAGCTGTACTACGATTCAAAAGGCGTGGCTTATTCTTGCGATTACCCGGAGTTGATCGGTGGCAGTTGCATTTCAAAATGTGAATGGTACAAATTCGTCGGGCACGACCGGCACGACGGCTATGCCAACGGGCATTACAGCGGGTGATCTTTTGATTTCGGAATTTTTTCTTCCGCTCGATAAAACTCTTTCGATCAGCGGAACCGGATGGGAAATTATAAATCAAATTAATAGTGCCGGCGGGAATTATACGTATGGCATTGCGCGCAAAATTGCGACGGCAAGTAACCCGTCGCCAACGTGGTCTTGGGATGGGACCAATACTCAATTCGCGGCGAATTGCTGGCGCTTCAATGGCGTGTATGGGAATGCGCCGATTGGTGCAGCGCGGATTGCTTTAGATGGGTCCGGATCAAGTACGGCGGCAGGTTGCGCGGCAGTCAAAGCTACATCAGCCGCCGCTTATATGGCTTCCTTTTGTTCCGTGAGTACAAATCAAATAGTGCCGACTCCGACAAACTATACAAGTCGGAATGAATTTCATTCAAGTAATCCGGTTGTGTCATCGCAACGCATGTCGTCCAGGGCACTTACGAATGGGGGCGATGATTCCGGTAGTAGCGTCGTCACAATCACAGCCGCGAAATGGGGTGCAAGCTTAATTGAAATTCGTTCGCAAGCGCCGGATAAATGCCGAATTCGAATGGTGTGGTAGGGGATCATGACCGACAAACGCGACCTTATCTTGGAACGGCTTGCCGCTTTGTTGCAAGAGTGCGTGGACGATTCTAAGAGTTTTTTCAGGAATACGGATACGGTTCCAGAAAAACGTCGCCCGGCGATTTTGATGGTGGATGCGGACGAAGAGCTTGACCCACGATTTGCGAATCCGCCGGGGAACCGGCTGCCGAATGCGGCGCAGATCATGGCGGCGAAACCGCAAACATTCCTATATCTGGACGGAAAACCGGATTTTGTGGATGGCCAATCCACCGACGAAAATGGCGTCGGAAAGAAGCTGAATGCCTTTAGAATCAAGGTACTTCGGAAGGTCTTGAACGATCAAACCTTAATTGATCTATGCGTACCCGGCGGCATAAAATACGATGGATTCATGACGGGTCTAGCGTCGGGTCGTTCACTAGAGGGCGAGGCGCAGTTACATTTGACCTTCGCATACGCGCTCTTCCCGTCGAAACTCTAACCGGAGGCTATCCAAATGCCCACCGCCCCGAACATTGAAAACTATTATATCGGCAAAGGCAAAGTGTCGTTCAAGAAGACGGGCGAGTCCGAATATCGCGACCTTGGCAACGTCACGACTTTCGAGCTTACGCCGAATCTGACGACGCTCCCACATTTTTCGTCACGCGAAGGCGTTAAGACGAAAGACCGAACCGTTGTGACGGAAAAATCGTTGACCGTCCGGCTTGTCACCGATGAATGGGACGTGGAAAATCTGCGGCTCGCGCTCTTGGGCGGCGAAACGGAAGTGGATTCCAACGGCCGCACCACGTTTGAAATTTTCAAATCCAACGCGGTGTCCGGTGCGCTTCGCTTCGAAGGTACGAACGAAGTGGGTCCGCGTTACCAATACGATCTGAATAAAGTGGACTTCGTTCCGCAAAATGCGGTCAATCCACTGTCCGAAGAGTGGGGCACTTTGGAATTGCAGGGCGAGGCGGCGAAAGACGCCGGATCGTTCGGCACCGTTACGCTCTTGGGCGAGGAAGCTTCGTCCACGTAACCGCTTCGCTGCAACACCATATGACAGGAAGGTACAAGATGGTTGCTTTGACAGATATCGCCCCGTCCACGCGGACAGTTCCCGTGGACGGGAAAGACGTTTCGGTGTTCGGTGTATCGGCGCAGGGCATCGCGTCTCTTCTAGGTGAATTCCCGCAACTCCAAAAAATATTCGTCGGCGAGCAAGCGCAGCTAACGCCGATGGGACTTGTGCAGGCGGTGCCGGAGGCGGTGGCTTCCATTATCGCGGCGGGATGCGGACAACCCGGTGATAAAGAGGCGATCAAGGTTGCGGCACGGCTTGCGCTGCAAGCGCAGCTTGATTTGCTGAATGTCATTATTGATCTGACGATGCCGGCGGGTATCGGCCCTTTCGTGGACGCTCTAAACGCGGTGTTCGTCAAACTCGGGCTAGGCGACCTTACCAAGGTGCCGGGTACGAAATCGGCGTAGCCATTGAAGCCTTGATTGCCGAAGGGCATCGGCCGTCAGACGTTTGGAGCTACACACCGCGCCAGATCAAGGCGTTCCAATTCCTTGCCGTCCTTCGGCAGCGGAAGCGGGACGCCAAACAATTGACTCTTCAAACGCTCGCCGCGCGTGGCAATATGCGGGAGTTGGATAAAGAGTTTAAGAGGTTGACGCGGGAATGAGCAAAACCCTAACCATCATCCTGGACGATATTTCCGTCTATATGGAACGGGCGATCAATGACATGATCGATCCGGTGGCGAAGGCCGCGACGAAAGCCGTCTATACGGCGGGGCGGAATACCCAAGCGCGCGGACGACATGCCATTGGAGCGTCCGGGCTTACAACGAAATGGGAAAATGCGTTGCGATTGCGGGTCTATCCGGTCGGAAAGGACTCGGTGAATCCGGCGGCGTTCATTTATCATAAAATCCCTTTTGCGGGTGTTTTTGAAACCGGCGCGACGATCCACGGGAATCCGCTTTTGTGGCTGCCTTTGGCCACGACGCCGAAGACTGGAATCGGAAAAGGCCATACAACTCCAAAACTTTTGCAATCAAAAGGCATTCACCTTTTCACCATCAATCGGTCGGGGAAGCCGCCGTTGCTTGCTGCCGATATTCCGGCTTTCAATCCGCACGCTCGCCGCAAAGAGCGTATGTCTTTGTATAAGGTTCGGGCTGCCTTACTTGGCAAGAAGTCCGCTCAAGGGAAGGCCGTTCGCGCGGTGCCCCTTTTCATTGGCAAGCCTAGTATCACGATTCCAAAGAAGTTTGATATTGCGGCCATTACTGCGTCGGAGCGCGACCGGCTTGGGCAATATTACGTTGTGAACTTGAATGCGTTAGGATAGCGCCATGGCCAGCAACAAAACCATAACGCAACGTATTGCCTTCGAAGGCGGCGCGGAAATGAAAGTGCAGCTTTCCAATATTGGGGAAGCTGGCGCAGTTGCATTCAAAAGGTTGAAAGATGCGGGCGACGCGGCGTCGGGTTTTGGCGCGCGGCTTATTCCTGTTTTGGATTCTATCAAACAAAAATTGAAAGACGTTGGCGACGCCGCCGGTCATGCGAAGGAAAAAATTTCTAATATGGCGGAATCGGTTCGGAACGTAGCGAATCGAATTGCTCTTATCGCGACGGCCGCGATTGCCGGGGCAACAGGGTTTGCAATGCTGGTATTAGGTGCCGGTAATGCCGCCGACGAAGTTGGCAAGGCAGCCGATGCGGCCGGCATGGGCACAACCAAATTTCAAAATTTGCGCGATGCTCTATCGATTCTTGGGGCTGAAAGCGGCGGGGTGGGACGGCTTATTGACAAAATGAACCGGACCCTTGGCGAGTCTCAAAAACAAGCTTTGGAGACGGCTAACAAGCAAAGGAATTTGACCGAACAATTCAATCAAGGGAAGATGACCGGCGAAGAGTATCTAAAAAAGCAGCAAGAGATTAACCGGGAAGCGCGCGAGCAAGTGAACGTTTTCAACCGCCTTGGCGTATCTGCCGCCACGGCGATGGACGATCCGCACGAAGCTCTTTTGCAATTTGCCGATGCGTTGAAAGTTTTGCCGGAAGGGATTGAAAAATCTTCCTTGCGTGCGGAGATTTTTGGAAAAACGAATAGGCAATTGGCCCAAGCGTTGAACGAAGGTCGCGATGGGTTGCTTAAATACGAAGCGGAAATGCAACGGATTGCGCCGGCCTTTACAACGCTGGAAATTGCCGTTGGGCAAAAACTGCACGACGCCTTTGAAAAGCTTACGTTGGCGGCGACTCGTGCCAAGGATCATTTCTTACTTCTATTCGGGCCGGGTCTGACTCAGATCATTGATGCGTTCACGGAAATGATTGTTGATAATCGGGACAAGCTGATGGCGTTCGGGCAAGAAATGCTCAACACCATGCAGCCGATTCTAAAAGATTTTGTGGCGTTGCTGCAAAATAAAGAAATTGATCCGGCGGGTTTTATTGCGAAGATTCGGGACGCCGTGGTTAAACTCGGCACCGATGTTAAAGCAGCTTTGGGCATCGTGGTTGCCGCGTGGAACGGCTTCGTTGCTATTCTGGATACGGTAGCGCGCGGCATCAATGCAATCTTTGGTACGAATATTTCCGGGCAAGCTCTTGCGATTGTCGCGGTGATCGGTGTCTTAAGTGGCGCATTCGCGGCCGTGGCCGCGACGATTTCGGCGGTGATTGCAATCGTCGGTGTCTTGGACGCGGTTTTGGTGGCTGCGTTTGGGACCGGCGGCGCGCTGATGATCGGCTTGGCGGCGCTTGGGTTCGCCATTGGGTTTATCTTAGGCCAAGTCTTGCCGGAGGCGGCGCAGAAAGCCGTCGCCGTAATGTCGGAAGCTATTTCCGGCACCGTCCAGAATTTTCAGGAAGTCTTCGCGTTCCTTGGCCGGGCGGCGCAAGCGGCATGGGACGGCATTGTTTTGGCGGCCGAAACCGCGTGGAACGCAATCACTGAGTCGGTTACTAGCTTGGCCGGCGGACTAGCGGCAATTTTCGGTGCAGTTTGGGGCGCGATTACGGAAGGTTTCCGATCCGCCGTGGATGCGGTCAAAGGATTTTTCGAAGACCTTGGCAACACGGCACGCGGAATTTTTGAGGGAATTAGCGGGTTTATCCAATCGATTATTTCCG
>Ga0209324_10000162_pt1 | contig 43594 bp, 54 predicted proteins | sample Rifsed19ft3_FD_184015 | JGI IMG/M metagenome (GOLD analysis project Ga0209324, IMG submission 184015) | Soil microbial communities from Rifle, Colorado, USA - sediment 19ft 3 (version 2) | ecosystem: Environmental > Terrestrial > Deep subsurface > Rock core/Sediment | place: Rifle, Colorado...
TATTTTCAAAGAAACTGTTAAGGTAGTAATTACTCCACTTCTTACCTCATTATCGATTCTAAATTATGTTGATATTGATTCAGAAGCGGAGATGATTGGATATGGAGTAGGAGTAATTCTTCTTAATGTTGGAATTTATTTTGCAGGACCCGCCATTATCATTCATAAATTAAAAAGAACAGAAATTTAAGTAACAAATGAGGTATTATTATCATGCCAAATGAATCTGTTACTAAAGACGAACTTTTATCCTTCCTAGAAAACGAAGTAAAATTTCGAATTGATACTATTGTTGAAAGTGCAATTGAGATGGCTGAAGAAGTCCATGCTGGTGTAAAACGAGAAGATGGCGCATCCTCATTTTTACAAACTCATACTTGGCCTGTTACCTTGGAAGTCATTAAACATTATCAATCAGAAAATAAGCTATTAACCTCTCTTCAAATTGCTGGGGCAATATTACATGACTTTATGGAGGATGATGAAAAGATTTTAGATCTCTACGCCTCAAAGACCTATGGTTTTGATGCATACTTTCTTCATAGATTTGGAGATTATGTGTATAAGATGATTATGACATTAAAAGTTCAACCACTAGAAAATTTTTCTGGTACTACTGACGAAGAGCGTAAATCCCAACGATTCCGTGAGTATTGTAATATTCTTGCAAATGCTCCCTATGACATTAAGACGATAAAACTTGCTGACAGATTAAATAATATGCGATTTGTTGCAGAAATTCCTGGAAATGAGAAAATACAACGTTACATTCGAGAAGCAGAAGATTTCTACATTGCTTATCCTCTTCTTACACCTCGTATGGATAACTTTTATTCTAAAATACGTACTGCATATGAAGATCTAAAGAAAATCAAAGTTAGTGCATAACTAAATTTTTTCTGATTTATCCGTACTTGTAATGGATTCCTTTTTCTCCACGTGGATGTTTCCAATCTGTTTCCTGAGAACAGGTTCCACATTCAATACAACCTTCATGTATGATCATTACTTTATTATTTTCTTCAGTATAGCATTTAGTGGGACATAAGGTAATCATTTTTTTCATATATTCACTGGTAGGCTTTAGAACTTTGATATGCGGAACATTATCATCATTGTATGATAGCTTTGCAACTCTGTCTGCAAGAGAAGGAATTGATGGGGAATAATTTGTTTTCATAGTTTCACCAAGCCTCTCAGCAAGTTCAATTGGAACTTTAACGTAGGTTTCCTCTGATTCTATCAAAGGAAGTAATTTCTCATATCCTAAAATATTTGCAAATCTTACCGCAATGCTACGTAATGTTCCACTCGACATCAATTTGAGAACTGTACCATATTTTGCACTGATAATATCTGTCGGAACATCTTTTGCTGCATCAAGAAAAATTTTCAAATAATCTTTGTCAATCTGCTTCATGTCTGTTGTATATGGGCTGTCTTCAATTGATTTTGTATACCATTCTCCTAGATAATCAGTTGAGAAATTGTTGTGGTCAATTGCTCTTGCTATTGCATCGGATGCTCTAACTGCGTCATCAATTCCAACATTAAGACCTTCAATCCTAGGACCAACAAAGATACCTCTTCCAGCCGCATCACCAACAAAAAGAATATTTTTGAAGTATGGTTTTTTCATTCTACAACGTTTTCCATCTGGAATTAGCTTTGCACCGTATTCTTCTTCAACATAATCGGTTCCGAAGGTTACTCCATATTTTTCCTGGATCTGTTGATTAATTGAATCAAGTTTTGTCTTGATATCTTCTTCAGTTTCATATTTCCCACTTTTTATTAGATCATCTTTTCCAGTTTTTGATAAGTATGCATCTCTTATCTCATTCCAGGTTTTGATTAATCTGGCAACTCCAAACTTTATTCGTAGTTGTTCTTCTGGAGGCAGATTCTTGTCAATTTCTGGTTTTATTGGAACTTTATCTTTAACCAGATCACTAACTAATGGATTTTTTAGAAGAGCATCAATTGACTCATGAGGTTGAATTGGGTTTTCTAAAAGAGTATTGAAGTGATAAACTGCACCCAAAGATAATGTATTGCGATTAGTATAAAGAAATCCTCCTCCAATATGATTTAAAGTAACATCTCCTGCAAAGAGATGCGCTACACCTTCATCAGAGCTTATGCCAAATCTTTCATTGATTACTTCTTCAGGAAGTTTTATGATGACCTTAACACCTTGGTAAAGCTGAGGAGGCGAAAATTTTTCTCTAGCTCCAGTGATTTCAGCTATTTCCGAATTTACCCCATCAGCTGCAATTATAGCTTTTACTTCAAATTCATCTAATTCATCAGTTTGAATTATAGTTGTCCCACTTTGTTCATTATTTTTTAAGGAACTTACATGAACTCCTGGAACAATTCCTCCACCACATTTTTCAGCACTCTCTAAAGCTTGTTTTGCAAACCATGAATTCAATTTATTTAACAAAACAGAATATCCAAAATTTGCTTGATACTCATGAGCTTTAGTAAGGTCCATCGTGAAAATCTTGTCTTTAGAGGTTGATTGTAAAAGATATTTTGTTATTTTTCTTTCATAAGGTGCATCTGAGAGAAAGTTTTCGTATATCTCTTCGACGTTGTTTACTTTTCCTTTTTTAGGATTCTTAGAATAAAGAATTCCACCTGAGAGATTTTTTGTTCCTACCTTTGAACCTGCCTCTAAGAGGATAGCTTGTTTTCCTAGCTTTGATAGTCTTCTAAGTGCTGCTAATCCAGTTGAGCCTCCACCTATAATCGCTACATCATATTTTTCCAGATTTTATCACCAACTAAGCTTGTGCTACCTGTTTTTCCTTTTTTAGTTCTTCAATCAATAATGGAATGACATCTTCCATTCTTCCTTTGATAAAAATATCACATTCGGTTTTGATGGGAGCTTCTTCATCAGGATTTATAGCAACAATAAATCTAGAATCCTGCATCCCCCAAACATGTTGCATAGCGCCACTTATTCCAACTGCAACATAAAGTAGAGGACCGGTTCTACTTCCACTAGTTCCAATCACTCTATCGGGAATCATATATGTCGATTCTAAAGATTGATTAACAGAAAATGGTTTTTTAGAAATTGGAAGTGTTACACCAATTCCTGCGTCTAGTTGCCCTGCAAGATTCTCAATTAGTTTAATATTTTTTTCAGGATCATCTTTTATCCCACGACCAAAACTTACAATTGCTTTATAACTATCAAAATCTACTTGTTTTTTTATTATTTCTCTATTGAGAATTTTAATGCGAAGATCTTTTTCTTCAAACTGTGGAACAAATTCTATTATTTTTCCTTGTCTACTTGAATCTGGTTCTATTGGTTCAAAAACTCCTGGAATAAGGCTGCAGGCTTGGGGGAAATAATCTCGTGGAAAATTTGGATTTTTATTATCCAGACATAAAATGGTTGTCCATAGGAAACCTGAAAAATCTGGCCTGTACATTTCAAGAGTTTTTTCATATGTTATAGGATTTCCAGCTGTTTTATGTTGATGTGTTATCTTCAAGTCACTGATTATTAATTGGTTAATGTCTGACGCAAGACCTGAATCTAATTCAACTAAAACTGTAGAAGATAAATGTCTGCCAATACTATCAGCTCCAAAAAACATGTACCTAGGTTTTTTAATTTGACCAGCATATTCCTCTTCAATCTGATCAGCAAGTTTTGAATCTTGAGCAATCTGGCTGATAACTTTTGTATAAATTGTATTTCTTACATCTTTTAGTTCAGGATTTTCTGCAATAATGACTGCATCTGCACCATATTGAATGAGAGTTTTTGAAACTTCTTTTACATTATCTCCAAGTAAAATGGCAACTACTTTTTCTTTGGATGAATATTTTTTATTGAATTCATCCATTAATCTTCTTGCTTCTCCTAACATTTCTAGACTAACTGGAATAAGCTTTCCATTTTCAATTTCCATTACAACATAAAGATGTCTATACTTCTCTTCACTCATTTAATCACCATAGCCAATAAGGCCTCTCGCATCTTAATTACCACTTTTTTAATTTCTTCAGGATTAGAACCATCTACAACGGTTACTTGTCTTGTAGCAGTACTCTTTGGCACCCTTTCCACTTTGTAAACTATAGTAGGTGAACCAGGAAGACCAATTAGGGTTGGATCAACTCCTAGTTGTTCTGCATTGAAAACTTTGAGATAATTTTTATAACCTTTAGCACGCATCTGTGCTTCTTTTTTATATTTTTGAAAAGCCAATCTTTCTGATACTGTTTTATAATTTGATTTGAATGAGGGATCAATTGCGATAAAAACTGGTAAAGGAGCTTCAACCTCTTCTATAACAACATCGACACCTTGCAAACTGACCAATCTTTTGGCCCTAACTGTTCTTTTCTCAACATCAACATCATAACTAATAACATTACCAAGAAAAGTAAAACCTAATTTCCAGGCAACTTGAGGTCCTGTCTGTCCTGTCTCACCATCAGAAGCTCGATGTCCGGAAAATACCAAATCAAGATTTTCTTCAATTTTTCCTAATCCAGCTCTTATAGCTTCAGCAGTTCCTAAAGTGTCTGCTCCAGCAAAAGCTCTGTCACTGTAAAGATGCAGCTCCTTTGCATCACTGATTTCTTGGGCTTGTTGAAGAGCCAAATCTGCAATTGGCGGTCCCATTGTACCAATGAAAATATTTGCTCCATACTTGACTTTAGCATAAAATGCAGCCTCAGCTGCTATAGCACTATGTGGGCCAAGCGTGTTCTTTGTTTCGGCTCTATTAAGGGTCCCATCTGGATTGTAACTCACATTTCCCTCAGAAAAATCTGGTTCTAATTTTATGATTACAGCTATATTAAGCGGTTCCATATTTTGGTCAGTTCAAAAGTACAGATTTAAGTTAAGCGGTATTTTTCCAAAAACATGAATTTTTACTCCTCAGAAGGAATAAAGTAAAATAGCCAAATTGAGAAAATAGTCTATGAAGAAAGAATATGTGATTGTACGTATTGATGCAGCCCCAGATGGTGCCCCCTACGTAATAGTTTCTCTATCCTCAGCTAAAGATATCAAAGAAGGAAACCAACCTCTTTCATCTCCCTTTGGCTCTAACATCATGGGATTTTCGAATATGGACGATATGATGAAGGGATTAAATAAAATGTTATCTGGTGGGATGGGTGGTTTATCAGGAGGCGGCATGACCTCCTTGAAAATTGATATGCACGAGTACAAGGAACTTGGACTTTCAGTAGGAGATAAGGTCTATCTAGATTTGACCAAAGCAGAAAGCCTTGGCGTATAATCTGAATTTTATCTCACAATTTCTGATCTTAAAATTTCATAGGCTCTAGATGCATCCTTTTCATTTAGAACAATAGTGATATTATCCTGGCTAAAAAAAGCATTAGCTGGTTCTATTCCATTTGAATGAAGTACTCCAGCAACATAGGAGGCAACATCATTTCTATCCTGTTCGGGTGGAATGAGAATTTTGATTTTAGCTAAACCTGTACTAAATTTATCCTCTGCATTACCAAAAGCCCCAAATAATTCTCTAATACCAGCCAAATCTTCTGTCAAAACTCTAAAAGAATCTGCTAATCTAAAGAATTCATAATCTGGATTTATTTCTGAAAATTTATTCATGAGGGAAGCAGTATCTTCACTTCCAAAATCATCAGTTGAAAATTTGATACCTAAAATTCCATCAGTTAACGAGAGCCTAGCATTTTTGAGAACCGATTCTTTTTTTACTTCATCTTTTTGTTCAAAAGAGTCAGAATATCTCTTTATTGCAACAACAATCGTATTCAAGTTGACTTGGCCTCCAAGATGCTTTTCTACAACTGGCTGAATTTTTACAGCTAAAGCCGTATAGTTAATCAGATCCATTTTCATACAATCATATATTGAACGATTTTGTGTGATTATTTCCCTAACAGCATCAGGGACAGAAGCATTTACTAATCGCATACTAAATTATTATATAATGTCAATTATATTAGGCTTATGTAATATTTCATTAAATTCATCATAATCTTTATATAATGTCATAAATATTACATCTTATAGGTGAATATGACAATGTTCTTTGATGACGAATTTGATAGACTCTTCAAGAGAATGTCCAGATCCTTCATGAATCTAGATGATGTCTTTAATGAGGCTAAAGAAACTGGAGACATTCAACAGTATGGGCCATTTTATTATGGTTATGCTATGACCATTGGACCTGACGGAAAACCAGTAGTAAAAGAATATGGAAATGTAAAACCAGGTTTACTTCCAACATCAGATACTAGAGAGCCTTTAGTGGATATACTAGTTGATGAAAAAGAGAAAGTTCTCAAACTTGTAGCCGAAATGCCAGGAGTAGAAAAAAAAGACGTTAAGGTTGTTGTAGAAAATAAAGCAGTTCACATTGATGCAGAACATGGTGAAAAGAAATACCATGCAAAAGTTTCAATAACTCAAAAAGTGGACGAAAATTCTGCAAAGGCCTCATACAAAAACGGAATTCTGGAATTAAGGTTTAACCTAGTTGAGCAAGAAAAGCCAAAAGGCAAAACTGTGGAGGTAGAATAAACCTCCTTTTTTTATGGTGATAAAATATGAGTGAAATTCAATTAAAAATTGAGGAAATTCCTCAACAGCACGTTGGAAAAGGTAGAGCAATAATTGATCCTAAAATTATTGAAGACACAAAATGGGATACAGGCCAAATTTTAGAATTAACTTATCATAAGAAAACCCATGTTAAGCTTTGGCCAGGATCAACTGAAGACTATGGTTCTGGAATTATCAAAATAGACGGAATAACTAGGCATAACATTGGTGGAGGTATCGGTGATAAAGTTACTGTAAAATCTGTTGAAGCTGGAGAAGCTGAACAAATTGTTTTATCACCCACAGAAAAATTATCTATTGATGAAGCACAACTTCACGAAGTGATGATTAACACTTATCAAAATCATGTTTTTACAATTCATGATTCAATTGTATTACCAACCCATATGGGGGGCAAAATTCAATTTATTATAACTAATACAAAACCAGTTAAACCTGTAATTGTTACTGAAAACACTATTTTCAAACTTGGCTCTATGACAAAAGCCGTTGATACTTCTATACCAAGAATCACTTACGACGAACTTGGGGGTTTGAAAAACGAGGTTCAAAAAATTAGAGAAATGGTAGAATTACCAATGAGACATCCTGAATTATTTGAAAAAATAGGAGTTGAAGCTCCCAAAGGTGTTTTATTATATGGCCCTCCTGGAACTGGCAAGACACTTTTAGCAAAAGCCGTTGCAGGTGAGACCAATGCTAATTTTACGTCCATAAGCGGACCAGAAATTATGGGAAAATTTTATGGTGAAAGCGAAGAAAGACTAAGAGAATTTTTTAAACAAGCAGAAGAAAATGCCCCAAGCATTATTTTCATTGATGAAATTGATTCAATTGCGCCAAAACGAGAGGAAGTTTCTGGTGAAGTTGAAAAACGAATAGTTTCACAACTCCTTACTTTAATGGATGGAATGAAAAGTAGAGGTAAGGTTGTAGTAATTGCTGCAACAAATAGACCTGATTCTCTTGATCCTGCGCTTCGAAGACCAGGAAGATTTGATAGAGAAATTGAAATTGGAATTCCTGATGATGAAGGAAGATATGAGATTCTAAATATCCATACTCGTGGCATGCCACTTGAAGCAAAAGTCGATCTTAAAGCCATATCAAAAGTAACCCATGGATTTGTGGGAGCTGACTTGGAAGCCTTAGCCAAAGAAGCCGCAATGCGATCATTAAGAAGAGTTATGCCTGAGATAGATTTTGATCAAGAAAAAATTCCTCAAAAAATATTACAAAAAATTATAATTACAAATGAAGATTTTCGAGATTCATTAAAAGAAGTTAGGCCTTCTGCATTACGTGAAGTTATGGTACAAACCCCTAATGTGACATGGGATGATGTAGGGGGATTAGAATCCCTCAAAGAGGAATTACGTGAAGCAATCGAATGGCCAATTAAACACAAAGAAGCTTTTGAATATGTTGATGTTCAAGCACCAAAAGGAATTTTGTTACATGGTCCTCCAGGTACAGGTAAAACTTTGATAGCAAAGGCAGTTGCAAAAATGACTGAATCTAATTTCATTAGCATAAAAGGTCCTGAATTATTATCAAAATGGGTAGGAGAATCTGAAAAAGGTGTCAGAGAAATTTTCAGAAAAGCAAGACAAGTAGCTCCTTGTATAGTGTTTTTAGATGAGGTAGATGCGCTAATTCCAAGAAGAGGAGATAGCTCTGATTCACATGTTACACAAAATGTAGTTTCCCAAATCTTGACAGAGATAGATGGATTAGAAGAGCTTCACAATGTGTTGATAATTGGTGCCACTAATAGAATTGATATAATTGATCCTGCAATACTTAGACCAGGCAGATTTGATCGTATTATTGAGGTGCCATTACCAGATTCAAAAGGACGTGAAAATATCTTCAAAATCCATACAAAGAAAAAACCACTTGCAAAAGATGTAGATTTAGGAAAATTAGTTGATCATACAGATGGTTTTAGTGGTGCCGAAATTGCTGCAATAGCAAATAGGGCTGGTATTACGGCTTTGAAGCGTTATGTAAGTGGAAAATCACATTCAGTAAAAGAAATCGAAATTACACAAAAAGACTTGATGGATGCTATTGAGAAGGTTAAACCTAAACTCAAAAAAACAGAGGAACCTCTTGCTCAAACTATCAAATAGGATAAATACTAATCTAGGATGAATGATAAAAATGACATTGAAACTATATCTTGATTTTGAACCATGTGATGAATGCAAGACTATAATGAAAGAGTTAGCTAGTCCTGAAATAATTTTTGGAAATGAAGATTTGCGAAAGGACGAATCTGCTAAATTTCTACGACATCTCACGTATAATCATAGTGAGGTAGTTCAAGCAGTAATGAAGGATTTACCAAAACAGAAAAGAAGTCAAGAATATGATTTTTTTAAATAGTAAACATATACCAAAAAAATTTACAGTGAGAATAATTGAATAAAGAAGCAATTCTATATGAAAAATTACCAGATGACAAAGTGCGCTGTACTGCTTGCGCAAGATATTGTGAAATAAAAAAAGATCAGATAGGCCTTTGTGGTGTTAGAGGCAATAAAGATGGAAAGTTGGAGCTTTTTGTTTATGGAAAAGTTATTGCGGGACATGTTGATCCAATAGAAAAAAAACCAGTAACTCACTATTATCCAGGGTCTAAAATATTTTCAATTGCAACTACTGGATGCAATTGGCTTTGCAAGTATTGCCAAAACTCTGACATTAGTCAGAGAAGAAAGGTAGAGGGCGTTGATATGACTCCTGACGAAGTTGTCACTACTACAATAAAATACGGAGCTCAGGGAATTGCATACACATACAATCAACCATCCATTTTCATAGAATTTGCACGCGATTGTGGGATAGCTGCAAGAAAAAAAGGATTAATGAACATTTTTGTTTCAAATGGTTACGATACTCCTGAAACTGTAAAGATGATGGGAGAATTTTTGGATGCCATAACAGTTGATTTTAAGGGAAGCGCAGAACCTGAGTTTACAAGAAAATTTATTGCTGTTCCTGATCCTAAACCAATTTTTGATACTCTTTTAGAAATTAGGGACAAGACTAAGATTCATGTTGAAATTACAGATTTGATAGTTCCAAAAGTAGGTGATAATTTAGAATATGCCAGAAAGCTTTCAAAATTTATTTATGATGAATTCGGTCCCGAAATGCCAATTCATTTCTTGAGATTTCATCCTGATTACAAAATGATGGATTATGAACCAACACCTGTTAAAACACTAGAGAAACATTATCAGGTTGCAAAAGAAGAGGGTCTAAAGTATGTCTATCTTGGGAATGTTCCAGGTCACCCATGGGAACATACCTATTGTTCAGAGTGCAACAAGATTGTAGTCAAAAGATTTGGTTTTGATATTCAAGGGTGGAACATGGATAAGGATAACAAATGCAAATTTTGTGGAAACCAAATACCGATTATTGGACCTCTACATAAAAATTATAAGCAAAATAGATTTCAATTTGTTTCTTGAATACCAATTGCCCTAACTGGTGAACCTGGAAAGCTTAGAAGATTTTGGGAAATAGTAAGGGTCAGATCTATTAGTTTCACAATGAAAAATATTCTAACTAACTAATCAGTTTTGATACTATAATGAAAGGTTAAATATTGTCTACTGAAATTCTGAATGTGCCAATAGCATATGTTTTGTTAAATTCAGATTTAGGCTCTGATGAAACAATAATTTCAAAAGTAAAGGAAATACTTGACAATGAATCAAGCATTGATTATGAAGTTCAGGGTGTATATGGAGTATATGATATAGTACTGAAGATTAGCTCGGATAGTGCAGATAACCTTAGATCAGTAATTACTAATAAAATCCGAAGAATAGACAAGGTTCAATCAACCCTTACTATGATGGTTATAGAAGAACAAGAAAAATCATAATTTTCTAATCTCATCCACCACTTTTTGAATTTCTTCTTCAGAGTTAAAAAAATGTGGAGAAGCTCTTAGAATTTTTTTATCCACAATTTCACGAACAGCAATAACAATCTTTTTCTTTTCTAATAATTCCACAATTTTTTGTGGTTCTTGACCATCTATAGAAAACGAAACAATACCAGTTCTTTTAGATTGTTCCTCTGGTCCAAATAAAGTAATTCCAGATATTTTTGATAATTCCTCACGCATCTGATTTGAAAGCTTCATAATTTTACTATGAATATTATTTAATCCAAATTGTAACATGTAATTTATTGACGCCTCTAATCCCACAAAACCTACGTAATTACGAAATCCTGTTTGAAATTTATCAGGAATATCTTTGTATACAAGATTTGTCTCGTCATAAACCATTGCCGATTCTCCACCTATGGAAGAAGGCTCAAGTAATTTACTAGATTCTTTTTTACAATAAAAAATTCCAGTACCCATAGGACCGCACAGCCATTTAGAACCATTAAATGACATAAAATTACTTTTAGTTTTTTTAAAATCATATTCACCAAAACATCCAACTGTTTGCGCAGTGTCTATAAAATATGGTACATTATTTTTTTCTAAATATTCACCTATTTCTTCAACTGGAAGGATTGCTCCAGTATTATACAAAGCATGACTCAAGGCTACACATTTAGTATTCTTATCAACCAAATTATGAAGTTCCTTAATATCAAAAAAACCATTAAGATCTGTTTTCAAACTTTTTAACGAAAGTTTTTGTGAGAGACGTAACCATGGATAATAATTCGCATGGTGTTCATGTGCCATACCTCGAATTACAACATTTGATTTGGAATCAAAGGATAGGCCAGTTGCAACCATGTTAACTCCATCAGTAGTGCTTTGAGTGAAAACGATCTCTTCAGGTCTGCAATGTATTAAATTTGAAATAGTCCTCCTAATTCGAATTAGCTTTTCTTTCAAAAATACATCTGAATCAATTGAATCAGGTCCCTTTGCACTATAATTTACCAAAAAATTCTTCATTGCCTCTATGCTCAAAAAAGGCATTAAGGAAACTGAAGCGTTATTCAAATAGATTTTCCCATCTTGTGGAAAATCCTGCATGAAATCAGTTGAATCCAAATTCATTATTATATCAGATAATGACTCGTTTAGCGTTGGATAAAAATCCTAAGCAATATTCAGATGAAGGCCTTTCTAGTATTATGAAAATCATTGAATTGAATACCCTGAATTCGATTATGTTTTCTGATCCTTTTTTAAAAACAATTTTCTTAAACAAATTAATTTTAAAGACAAATACTCCTATTTTTTATCTTGATTTTGATCTGTTGTATAGTGGGTATGTAACTTCCAATATCATTTCTTTACGAAATGATGTAACTTTGTATCGCCCTACTAAAGACGATTGGATTAAAACACTCAAAACAATTTTGCTAAAACTTTCTGAGAATAAATCTATGTTAATCATGGATTCGTTAAATGGTCTTTTTAATCTACATAATGAGAAAAAAGATGCTGGTAGATTGATAAATAGTTACATAATGCTTTTTTCATGCGTTGCAAAGATGAGCAATTCATGTATAGTATTGTCCAGCATTACAAGAAAAAAAAATGATGAGGGGTGGGCATTATCTATAACTGGGAGACATGTAATAGAATCAAAGCAGATGACTAGAATCCAACTTGATCAAATAAATTCAAATATAATTGCAAATGTGATTGGTGAAAAAGACAATACAAAACAATCTATTAAAATTCCTATTCAATCAGAATTAATCTAATTCATTTTAATCAAACAATTTCTGATTCTAAAGTCATAGAATAAGCTGTTAGCGATCTAAATTTCTAACACCGTTATGAATTTTCTAACGGCGTTATAATCTCTATTTTTTGAGCAAGTTATATTAAGACCAAAAGCTTGGATTTGTCATTATGCCAGTAGCAATACTTCCAGACATCAGCGAACAAATGTGCATTGGATGCGCTCTATGCGTAGAAATTTGTACAACTTTGGGACCAGATGTTCTTAGAGTAAAACCAGTCGAAGGCTGGAAGAGAGGTAAGGCATTTGTTTTCTATCCTGAAAGATGCATCTCTGATGGTGCATGTATTGGAGTTTGTCCAACAAAGGCAATCTTCTGGATGAGACCAATGGACTTTACCGTAGGACAACCAGTTCCACTCTACAAGAATTCAGTCTTCGTAAAAGGTTGGACTGAACTAATCGACTAAAAGTTCACCTTTTTTAATTTCTTTTTTCTTATAATTCCAAAAAATTGTTATGTTTTTCGTTGTGTAAATATATGGAAAACCTAATTCCTCTTTTATGAGTAAACCAGGAAATTTTTGGCGTAAAATACATGGGAAAGTTACAAAAAAACCAACGAACTTTTCTTGGTTAATTGAAAGTAAATTAGCTGGTTGTGGAATGCCTACAACTATCAATGAAGTAAATTGGGTTCTCAATCAAGGCATTAAATCGATTGTTACAATGACAGAAAACGCATTGCCCGAATCTTGGATAAAAGATACAGAGTATCTGCATGTACCAACAGAAGATCTTAATGCACCTGACATTGACAAAATCGATGAGGCAGTTGATTTTATTCATGAAAGAATTAGCAACGATGAACCTGTTATGGTTCATTGTGCTGCTGGCATTGGAAGAACTGGAACCATTCTTGCATGTTATTTAATAAAATATCAAAAATATTCTGCAAAAAAAGCAATTGAAAAAGTACGAAAAGAAAGACCTGGTTCTATTCAATCCGAACGTCAAGAACTAGTTGTGGAATTATATGAGAAGCACGTACATTAGTACTACTCTGGAATAGATTGAGTTACTATTTTTCCATCTTTTACTTTGATAAACATGAACCTATTGTCTTTGAAGATTAAGGTTATACCACCTTCCTTATCTGGTTCTTCTACCTCAAGTAATTCTTGTCCTCTTAATCCATCATATTTTGCCATATTTTTTTACCTGAAAACACTACTTATATCCTAATTGATTTTGATTTCAATTTCCTTGGCGTTGAATTTAGTACTGAATGGCTCAGTGTAATCATGTTTCTGCCATTCAACGTATGCTTCTGCTCCAATTACATGTTTTCCATTTCCAAGCTCTGACGCTTTGAAAGTTATCTTCTCATCAAAATCAAATAATTCCTGTCTTACTTCTTCTTCTGTAAGTCTAATGAAAGGTTCAAAGTTCTTAGCAACTTGAACCCAAATCCTTTTCTCCTTCATGGGATTTACTAGCTTTGGATTTCGAGTCCAAAAAAGGGAAGCTTTTCTATATGCATCAATAGGTTTACCAAGTTCATGTTTTCTTATTCCACCCGTTAGGAGTTTTACACCATATTTCAGTTTGAATAAATTATCATTTTTGTTATAGGCCCTTGTCCAATTTTTCTCATTAAACGCCTCACGAAGAGCACCTTGAATTGAAAACTTTACATTAATAGTTATTATCTCATCTGAAGAAAACTCATCTTTGGTCTTTATCAAATTGATATCTGAAATGTTATTTTTTTCCATTTGATCAATCGCTCATAATGATTTATATCTACAATAAGTTCTTTTTCGAATGCGATGGATGCTCAGATAATGAAATCTTCTCCCAAGGAGGTTAGTCTTTCTATCAAACAATCAGATATTGGAACATTATACATTGTTCAACATGAGCTTTTAAAAGAAAAGAACATTGATTTTGCTGGACTAATAATAAAGCATCCACTTACTAACGAATGTTGGATGAGAGTAAATTCTACAAAAAGCAATCCATTAAAGGAAATTTCAAATGCAACAGATGCAGCAATTAAATCCGTTAATGAATTAAAAAAATTATTTAATTCAAAAATTAAGGTAAATTAAATGAAGTTTTGCCCCAAGTGTGAGGTACGACTTAAAAAAAGTAATACAAGTTCTACCTTAAGTTGTCCAAAATGTGATTATTCTGAAAGTGATTCAAAAGAAAATAAAAAAGACAAAAAAAATGATAGATCAGAATTAAACATCTTAGATGAAAACGAAGGTAAGGAAACTTTACCTTCAATAAAAATAGACTGTGAAAAATGTGGGAATAATGAAGCGGTATGGTGGATGTTGCAAACTCGTAGTGCTGATGAACCGACAACACAATTTTATAGATGCACAAAATGTAATCACACTTGGCGAAACTACGCATAACGTTAAATTGAACATTTAAGAGAAGTGATTGACTTTGGTATTCTCAGCTAAAACTAGCGGCTCTGATGATCTTAAAGCAATAATTTCAGCTATCTCTACATTAGTAGAGGAAGCTACTTTTGTGGCAAATGCAGAAGGAATTACCTTTAGAGGTATGGATCCTTCTCATGTAGCTTTAATTGATATATCTTGGCCAAATTCAGCTTTTGAAAAGTACGAGTGTGATAACGATATCAAGTTTGGAGTTCGAGTAGATGAATTTTCAAAACTTATCAAACGAGCAGAAAAACAAGATAGTATAGAAATTGGCATTTCTGAAGATAATATGCTTCTGGTTACAATAGGGAAAAATAAAAAATACAAAATGAGATTAATTGAAAGCTCTGCATCAGATACACCTCTTCCTAAAATTCCATATGATGCCAAAATTGGATTGACGTCTAGTGCATTTGACAAAATTTTAGGAGATGTTCAGGTAGTATCAGATTATTTGACAATTAAAGCAACAACTTCAAAAGCTGAATTCTCTGGTAAAGGCGATTCAGGAGAGGTTTTAATTGACCTCGAAAAAGGAATGGAACAATTAACGGATATTTCTGTAAAACAAGAAAGTACTGGAACCTATAGCCTGGAGTATCTTAATCCTGTCGTTAAAGCAGTTGGAACTACTGCCGGTTCAGTAACATGTGAGTACTCAAGTGCCAAACCACTAAGAATTGAGTTTAAGGTTGCTAACATTGGCAGAATTCACTTCTACTTGGCGCCTCGTGTGGAAAGTTAAAGCATTTAAGGATTAATTAAAACAGGTTATACTGATTTGAAACTAGTAGTTAAGTTTGGAGGAACCTCAATTTCTTCTGCTCAAAAAATCAGAGACGTTGCCAAATATCTTCATTCATTATCAAAGAAAAATCAAATAATTACTGTTTGTTCTGCAGTAAGCGGTGTAACAGATGATCTTATTGAAATTTCAAAATTAATTCAAAAAGGAAATAAAGATCAAGCAAATAAACTGACAAAAAAAATTATCCAAAAATATAATCAACTGGCCAAAGATTCAATTAAAAAATCTCAAAATAGAAAAAAATTATTAGATAAATTAGATTCTGTGTCTGTTGAACTTGAAGAATTGTTACATGGTATGATTCTTTTAGGAGAAGTAACACCACGCTCTTTGGACTATTTAATTTCATTTGGAGAAAGACTATCAATTAATCTAATAGCTTTTACATTACTTGATTTAGGAAGTAAATCAATTCCGCTTACTGGTAAAGAAATTGGAATTGTAACTGATTCTAATTTTGGTGAAGCACGACCTTTAATGGATACGACTAGAATTCGTGTTTCAAAAACCACTGAACCACTTTTAGCTAAAAAAATCATTCCTATAGTTGGAGGTTTTTCAGGTGCAGATCAACATGGAAGCATTACAACCTTTGGTAGAGGTGGTTCCGATTACACAGCTACAACTATAGCTTCTTGCATTAACGCTGATGAAATTTGGCTCATGAGTGATGTAGATGGTTTAATGACAGCTGATCCAAAAATTGTAAAAAATGCTAAGGTACTCAATGAAGTATCATACGTTGAAGCCATAGAAATGGCTCTCTTTGGTGCCAAACAGATTCATCCACGTACATTTGAACCACTTCTTTCAAAAAAAATTCCAATGAGAATACGAAACACATTCAACACTGAAAATTTAGGAACATATGTCACTGCATCACCTGATATTGCTACAAAAAAAACTGTCAAGTGTGTAAGTGCAATTCGTAATAATGGCTTGATTGATGTTCGAGGTGGGAGTATGGTGGGTGCTCCTGGTACTGCAGCAAAAATTTTTTCAACTCTTGCAGAAGTCGGTGTAAACATTATGATGATTTCTCAGAGTCCTTCAGAATCTAGTATTTCGATTGTTGTGAAAAAAACTGATCTGGATAAGGCTGTTAGTGCACTAGAAATGAATCTATTGGGCAAAATAATCAAAAAACTTGAAGTTACAACAGATGTTTCAATTATTGCTTTAATTGGTTCAGGAATGAGAGGAACAGTTGGAGTAGCTTCAAGAGTATTTGCTGCTGTTGAGAAAAAAGGAGTTAATGTTGTAATGATTGCACAAGGTTCATCGGAATTAAATATTGCATTTGTAGTAAAGGACTCTGGGTGTCAATCTGTAGTACAGGCTTTACATGATGAATTTGAGCTAGCTAAAATCAACTGATTTTCATAAACATAACGAATCTGGCAAAAAGGATTTATGTGAACAACAGATTCGAATTTCATTGAATAAAATTATCATTATTATTGCTTTAGGTGTAGTTATTACAAGCATATTTGCAATTCCTTCTTTTACTGAACAATTCGTCGATGCAAAGACAGTGAAAAAAATTCATTTTACAGAAACCATTACATCTTCACAAGATCCAGGTCAAGGCCACGAAAGTCAACAACTTGCACTTATTTTATCTCCAAATTCAGGAACATTATATGATGGTTCATTAACCTATACTGCTAGTCAACCAGTTCAGATTGTTGTGCTTCATGAAATTTTGAAAGAACAAGCAAAAGGTCAGCCTACTTGGACAGTAGATGGGAAAACGGTATATGGCTTGACATTAATTGGTCCAGCAACCACTTCAGGAACTACTGAATTTACTGGTGGAGCCCTAGCCTTACACTCTATGAATGCTGAATCATTTACTGCTACCGTTAGTCTAGATGGATGGATTAGAGGACAACCTACAGAAGTAATAATGCAAAAATTAGAAGTACAAAAGGAAGAACCATCATTAAAATTATCCAGAGCAAACGTGCCAGCAAAAATTCCCATGCATATGGGAAAGTTTGAAGGAAAACCACTCTATTTCATCATAACTGATACTAATGATAAAATCCATGCAGATCTTATAACAGAAAAACAGAATTGGAAAGTTGAGCTAGCACCTCCACTTGAAAAAACACCAAAATCTGTTTTAGAAGAAGTCTATATGTTCAAAAATGGAATTGCTGGAGATGGAATTCATAGTTTTCAAGAGGAAGTATTCACTAGCACTCCCACACAAGTTGACGAGTACAGTGCATTAAGATCGGTTATCGACGTTTCGTGGAAAACTGGTCAAAAAGCTGAAGTTTTAGAATCTGTGGAATCAATAAAAGAAGCAGAAAAAGCAGGAAGAATAGAGCTTAAACAAACTGATGTGGTGATTAACATGCCACAAATTGTCTGGCCAGAAGGTAAAATGATTGTAAAAGAAGACAAGACTTTGACAGACGAAACTCCATATGATGGAGGTCAAGTATTGGATATCAATACAGAAAACATGACAGTCACTTTCATAGCCCATAGAGGTTGGGGTCCTAATGGAAGTACTATCTATTACATTGTAACTGATGCAACACCAAAAGGTCCCGCTGAAATGATGGGAGTAACAAATGCGCCAACTTCTGCAAACCTTATTGCAAATTCGGCAGCAGTGGATTTGTTCCAGTTTATGGATGGAATAAAGGGTTCAGGACCACTTGGGTTCCAACCAGGAATAGCTGCTGCTGCTCCCGGAGATGAAAATTATAGTCCCATGTGGAGAATTTTTATCATCTCCTGGAATGAACCTGAAAATGCATCAGTCCTTGAGACAAAGTCAGATATAGATGAATTCAAGTCAGAAGGACAAATAACAGTGAATCTTGCAAGACCAATGAACAGTGATCACATAGTTAATAGTCCATTTATTGATCCATTCCAATCAACTAACTCAACTTCAGAAAAGGGATAAATTATCAGATAAAGAGTTTTATGATATCTTGAGTGGGAAACTTTTCATCGTTGGTGTCGGACCAGGACATCATGATCATATGACTTTTCGTGCAAAACAAGCAATTGAAGAAAGTGACACAATTGTGGGTTACGATACTTACGTCAATTTGGTTCAAGATCTTCTTGCTGACAAGGATGTTTACCGATATGCAATGACGCAAGAAGTAGAACGTGCACAACAATGCATTGACCTTGCCAAAGAAGGAAAAATTGTTTCATTAGTTTCAAGTGGAGATCCAGGAATTTATGGAATGGCTGGATTAATCTATGAAACCCTAGCCGAATCTGATTGGGATCCTAAAACTGGTTTACAAGTTGAGATTGTTCCTGGAGTTTCAGCTCTAAATTCATGTTCATCAATTATTGGTTCCCCATTAATGACCGATTTTGCTGTTCTTAGCATGAGTGATCTTTTGGTACCTTGGGAAATTATTGTAAAAAGAGTAGAAGCTGCAGCCCAAGGTGACTTTGTAATTGTAATTTATAATCCAGCAAGCAAAAAACGCATTCATCAGCTTCAGGATACTAGAAAAATTCTGTTAAAATACAGAAAACTATCTACACCTGTTGCAATAATAAAAGGGGCTTATCGAGAATCTCAAACAGTAGTTCTTACAGATCTGGAGAATCTAGAAAAACACTCAGATAAACTAGGAATGATAAGTACAGTTATTGTTGGAAACTCTTCAACATATAATTACAAAGATTTAATGATAAATCCTAGAGGTTACAAATCAAAATACAATCTTGGACAAACAAATCCTGAATTAAAGACACCATAATCAATAACTTATCAAACGCTTTTTTTAATAGTTTTAAAAAGTTCGTCACTAATTGTCAATTTTTCACGGATAGGGCTAATAATTTTGATTAAATAATTACCTACCATTTGTTTAAGATCAGATGGATGTAACTTTTTTTGGGAAAAATCAGATTCTAATTGAGAAGAATCCGTGTATATTACATTCCCTCCGAATTTTTCTGGGCGTTCTACATGAATTTCATTGAATTCATGAAAAATCACATGTTTTGTAATTTCTAACAATGGATTATTATCAGTATTTCCTTCTTCGCACCAAGCTTTTTTGATTTTAGATCTTATCTCATTATCAGAATCATGTATGAAAACTCCTGAATTTGGATCAGTTTTGCTCATTTTACCAAGAATTTTTGACTCCTTTGAAGCATCAGATGGTTCTGAAAGTCCTGGGAGAAGTTTATGATGTACTGCAATGGGCACTTTCCATTTCATTTTGGGAAAAATTTCTCGCACTAACATGTGGATTTTACGTTGATCCATTCCAGCATGAACAATATCTAAATCTAAAGAATGAATATCTACGGCTTGCATAGGAGGATAAAGTAGTTTAGCTAGATCTACTTTTTCTTCATTTTCAGAACGACCCATAATTGTAAGTGTTCTCATAGTTCTAGCAAGTGACATATGCTTTGTAAATTTCACAAATTCAAACCAATAGTCTTTTCTAGTATCATAAAGCTCAGAACCTAAAACGATCTTAACTCCTGGGCAGACAAGTTTGAAAGCATCAGCATAATACTTTGAAACTTTAGAAATTGTATCCCAATCACCTCCCAGTTTATCATTAATGAGAGTGTGCCAATCTGCCAAAAATACAGTGCAATTAATTCCAGCTTTAATGAAATCATTAATCTTAAACCCAGTACTAATCAAACTACCAAGATGTAAAAAACCAGAAATTTCTAAACCAATGTAGTGCTTTGGTTTAGAATTTGTTTTCAGTAACTCCATTAACTCATCTTGCGTTACTATTTCTTCGGTGGGTGGTTTTGCAATTAAATCAAATTTTTCAGTAACATCCAAATCAAAACAGATTTGAAATGTAAGCCTATAAAGTTACGTATCTAAATTCTTTCTTGGCTTTGTACTAAGATAAAATGCATGTGAACTTATTATAAATCCGACAAGGAACATTTTTGTTGCAAAGATTAGATTCCATGGTCTGTTTTGATCTGGGTATGCAACAGTTAACGAATCTATATCTGGGACCCGACCATCTATTATTCCTGCAGTAATTTGTGCATTAAGTACTGTAAAATTATACAAAACTTCGTATAAACTAATTATTACAAAACCTAATAACATTAGCTGCAGCAACGCCATCTTCCAAGTCATCAACTTGGTCGTTTTTTTCCATCCAATTCTTGAAACACAATACCAACCAATAATAGTTGAGAAAAAAAGCCAAGTTGTAAGCTTTGCAAAATTTTCAAAAGGAATTTCGGTCTTAACTAAAACTTCTCCCATGATATACGTTCCATTTTCTTCCCATTCAACATACATTGCGTAGAATCCATATGCTGTTATTGAAAGCATTAAGAAAGCACAGACGTAAAAGATGTAAAGAAAAACCTTGTATCCAGTATCTGTTTCTTGTAAATGACGACGTTCCATTTATGCCGTTTGCCTGAGAAGGTGATATAAAAATTCACTGAAAATTCAAATGAGGTTTATTAAAGCAATTGATATCAAATCTGCTATGAAAATTCCAATAAATATTCCTATTCTTGGCAAAGAAGAATTGAATGAAGTAACCTCAATTTTGCGAGATGGTGTTCTTACCTCTGCTGCAAATATAGGAGGAAAGAATGTTCAAGAATTTGAAAAATTAGCGTCTACTTTTGTTAAATCAAAGTATGCAGTTGCAGTAAATTCTGGAACAGCTGCATTACAGGCAGCCCTATATGTTCATGATTTAAAAGCTGGTGATGAAGTTCTCTTACCATCATTTACTTTTGTCGCCACTGCTAATGCAGTAATTTCAGTTGGAGCTAAACCTGTTTTTGTTGATATACTAAAGGAAAATTATACTATGGATCCAAACGATTTGAAAAAAAAGATTACAAAAAAATCTAAAGTGATTATACCAGTACATCTGTACGGAAACGTAGCATATATGGATCAAATAATTGAGATAGCTAAAAAAAACGGCTTAAAAATTATTGAAGATGCTGCACAATCTTTAGGTTCTACGTATAGAGGAAAACATACAGGAACATTTTCTGAACTAGGTTGTTACAGTCTATATCCTGCTAAGGTTATGACTGCAGGAGAAGGGGGATTTATTGTAACTAATTCTAAAAAGCTTTTTGATAAATTACGTATGATCCGAAATCATGGTATGTTACATGGTTATGATACCAGGATTTTTGGATTGAATTTGCGTCTACCTGAAATTAGTGCAGCGATTGCGAAAATACAAATCAAAAAATTACCAAGTTTCTTAATTAAGAGAAGAAAAAATGCTAGAATTCTTTCAGAGTTGATTTCAGATCTAGATATTAAAATACCAAAAGAAAGAAAAAATGAAAAAGTTAATTGGTACCTGTATACAATTGAAACAAATAATCGAGAACAGGTATTGAAAAAATTAAATTCTAAAGGAATTGGTGCAGCTGCTTACTATCCTATTCCTGTACATAAAACTCCCTTTTACAATAAAAAAATAAAATTACCATCTACAGATTGGGCTGCATCTCATGTTTTATCATTACCAATTCATCCTTTAGTTTCTCCTAAAAATATTGAATTTATAGCAAAAACTGTTCGTGAATCCTTGACAAGATGAACATTATAGAAAATATTTTTGGTGAAGTCTGTAAAACTCTATTTCCCATTCATGAGGAAGTATATTTAGGAAATTCAAAATCTTCGATTTCGATATGTACTTTATCAAGCATACATTTGTTGAAAGATATTGCAAATTCAGAATTAATGAATAATATAGCCTTAGTTGGAAGACTACTTTCTGAAAATAAAGGAATTGATTCAATTATTCGTTACGTTAATTCAAATCCTTTCATGAAAACAATAATTCTTTGCGGACAAGAAGTCTTGGGTCATAAACCAGGATATTCACTATTAGCTTTATACAAAAATGGTATAGATAGTACTGGTAGAATAATTAATTCATCTAGTCCTGATCCAGTTCTTAATGTTTCATCAAACGAGGTCCAAAAATTTCGAAGTAAGGTTAGAATAATTAATAAGATTGGGGTCACAGACTTGGAAGAAATTACAAATTTAGTACAATCAATTAAAGACTAATATCCATTTCTTTGTCTATCTCTATTTATTTCGTTTTTTCTTTTGTATTCATCTAGAATAGCATCAGGAGTTAACTTCAACTCCAGTGATGCTTGGACTACAAAATGCCATATATCGATTAACTCCTCTCTTGCTTCTTCTTCATTAAATTTTGTAGGTTTCTTCCACCACTTCCAATTAGTAGTTCGTTGTAATTCAACTGCTTCATGAATTATAGCAGTACATAAAGCGGCTATCCGTCCTTCAACATCACTTGGATATCTATTAAGATTCATCATGTTTTCAAGACCCTTTTGAAGAGCAAAAATAGAATCTAACCTGTCTTCCATAAAGACGGTTTTAATTTAACACCTATAACTTTTCAGAAACGAATCATTTTCTCATATTGGTTGACTCTTTCTAAAATTTGAGATTTTTTGAGATTCAATAAACCATCTAAACCATATTTTTCTACAACAAAAGACCCTAAAACATTGCCATAAATGACAGCTTTTTTAATAGTTGAAAGATTTACATTTTTTTTACTTGCTAAATAACCTATCATAGCCCCTGCAAATGAATCTCCTGCACCTGTGGGATCTACTATATCTTCAAGTGAAAAAGCAACTGATGGAAAAATTACATCATCATAAAAAAGAAGAGAACCATGTTCTCCTTTTTTTATAACTACATATTTTGCCCCCCAACTCATCATCTTTTTTGCACATTTTATCAAATTGTGTTCTTTTGTTAGAAGTTTAGCTTCTTCATCATTAATTACCACTGCATCTACTGCTTTAATCATTTTAATTACTGAAGGCTTTTTGTTGGCAATCCAAAATTCGATAGTATCACACATAGAAAATTTAACTTTATCAAATTCCTTAATCAAAGCAACATTTTGTTCAGGATCATTATTTGCAAGATACACATATTCAGATTTTCTATATTCCTCAGGTACTTTGGGTTTAAAATTTCCTAAAACGTTAAGTTCAGTTTTAAGTGTGGTTCTTATGCTTAGAGTTTCATCATACTTTCCATCATAATGAAAAGTCTTTCCATCTTTAACAGTAAAACCTCGTAGATCAAGATTTTTCAAAAGAATGCTATGATATTTTTTTGGGAAATCTTTTCCTACTACAGCAATAAGACCAGGCTTTACAAAATAACTTGCTGATATACTAGCATATGTTGCTGCGCCACCTAATACTCCCTTTAACACTTTATTTGGGGTTCGTATTGTATCAAGAGCTGTTGAACCAAAAACTGTTAACACAATTTTCTCAAACTAATTTTGATGTATAAATTCTCTTGCTTGGTCATCAGAAGGATAGTAGATGAAAGGAATTTCTATTGAAGTAAAAAAAATATCATATTTTGTAATTCCACTAATTTTTACTGATGATGACTTGTACTCTTGAATTTCATCATCTTCAAGATAAGTTCCCTTAACAGTTGTTTTACTCAAAGAAGGAAGAACAAAGGGCTCAAGTACTCCCTCAGCAATTTTTGTATCCTCAACCATAATGGTAAAGTCAGTTTCCCCAGCATTTAGTATTAACAAAGAAGGATTGCTAAATTGTAATTGTATATTATAGATTGAACCGGAATTATTTTTTTCCAAAAATTCGTTTTCAGTAACAATAACTCCAATATGAGATACTGCAATATATTGAGAATATCCAAAAATACCTACTACTGCCAAAAATAATACTATCAGCATGGCTTTCCTAGAGGCTCTCATAAAATACCTTTCAGAAATTAGTTTTTTAATACAAGAGGAAAAAAAACCCTATAACATGTGTAAAAGTTTTGATATCTTCTTTAAGCTACTTAGAGCTAACAGAATAAATCAATTCTTACCTCAAAAAATTAGATGGCAAAAATAAAGCTGAAATTTGGAGAAAATGAAATTGAGATTGAATCTAGGGATTTTTATGTTGATAACAAAACCTTAGGTGATGTTATTGATAGTGTTACAATGCATATGGAAGAAAATAGAGCTAGAATAATCTATGACGAAAAACCCTCAGAACAACAAATTAAAAATCAAAATACTTACCAATCAAATGTAAACTATTTGAGAACACTTGAAAATGCTGAAGTATATGAACCTGAGTTTAATGCTCCGATGTCTATATTTGCTGATGAGATAAAAGATAAGATCCATTTCTTAGAAAAGAAATCATTTTTTAATCAACCAAGAACCGTATCTGATACAGTAAGTGAACTTAGAGAACATGGTTGGTCTGCAAGCCCACTTCTTGTATCTAAAATACTTTCTAAGATGGCATTCAATAAAGAAATTTTAAAAAATTCTCAAGATAATAGGAGCTATTATCTGGCAAAAGAAGCTCTATTAACTACTTAGATTTATAATTGCAAATTTTGCAATCGTCAAATACATCTCCTTCTAAATGATCAAAGTGTGTGTTACATTTCTTACATGTATGATGCATGTCAAAATAACCATCATTTTCAACATTGCCTACCCCATTTGATTCAAGCTCAGTACTTTTACACTTGATGCAATGGCAACCACATTCCATAAAATCAATTTCTAGTGTATCCAATAATGTATGTATAGTTGTGGGGTTCTTCAAGAAACAGTGGCTAAAAAAAGAGAAATACCACTAGAAATTGATGATCATTTTAAGTTATTTGGAAAAGAACCATGGGAAGTTGACTATGGTGAAAAATGCCCTATATGCAATGTAAGAATAGATGAATATGGATTTTGTTCATGTGGTTCTAGCGGGGATTAATCCTGTTTTTTAATTGGAGTCCAATAATTATAGCAATTCCAATAAAAAGTGGAGATAATATTGGAAATTCTGGTACCACCGTAGTTCCTATGATTTGTATTGTTCCAGAAGTTTCTGGTCTGATGTTTAACCACGCATGAGTTTGATTTGAAAAAAATTCATGTTTTAAAATTTTTTGATCATTAAGATAAACTTCATAGGGACTCCACAGAAGATCTAAAGGAACAATTAATGTTATCAATTGATTATCTTCTTCAACGTCAAAGCTAATACTTTTTGTAGATTGATCAAAATTTAATGAAGAAATATCTGTTAGTGATCTAATTCCTACAATAAACTTTCTATCTTCCCACTGGACTTCATTTGTGTTGGTTGGTTGATCTAGAGCATATTCAATAATAGCACTACATCCATGACAGGTAATACCCTTAGCATTTTGTAACATAACTGGACTATTATTTACATAAACTAGATCTAAACCTTCGGGAAGAATGAACGTCGTAGTTTGTAAGTAAAGGAAATCCCAAGTCCACATACCATCTTTTACAAATAGTACATCATCTAAATCATATTCTATAATTACATCCTCCTCTGATGAAAAAATTGTAATCCCTGTTGTACTTTCAATCCCTGTAGTTCCATATTCAACGTCATTTCCTTTGATATCAATCACTTTTAGATTTGATAGTGTTCCTTCAATCGTGTTGATTTGTACAACGTTTTTGCTATCTCGAATTTCATGAAGAACATGAACTTCACCTTGTTCATTTATTGTGATTTTAACTAATTTTTGGTCAGCAGGGTCTCCTAGGGTAATCTGAGCTGAAACTAGAGGAATAGATGAAATGAGAACCAACGCTATTAATGAGCAAAAAATCTTCTTCAACAGGATCGCCTATTCAATACTAATACGAAGCATTTTTGCTTCCTCAAAAGGACAATCATTTTCATCTTTTTGAAGATTTACTATTTTATCAGCAATCCCCATTCCTTCAATTACCTCTCCAAAGGCCGTATATTGTCTATCAAGAAATGTACTATCAGTTGTAACTATGAAAAACTGAGAACCAGCACTATCAGGATCCATTGCTCTTGCCATTGAAACTACACCGCGTAGATGTGATCTGGGATTAAATTCTGCCTTTATAGTATATCCAGGACCACCTATCCCCCACTTTCTCTTATCTGGCTGCTTTGAATTAGGATCTCCTCCTTGAATCATGAATCCAGGAATTACACGGTGAAATAAGGTACCATCGTAAAAACCTGATTTTGCCAATTTTATAAAATTCCTTACAGTTTCAGGAGCAATATCTGGAAATAAATTTAAGACAATTTTTCCATGAGTAGTTTCTATAACTGCTTTGGTCACTTTTTGAATTATTTTCAATTTTATCATAAGAGTCTTTGGAATTTTTTGTAGGTAACACACAAATAAAGAATTAACATTCTTTACGACGAGATTTTAGAAATAATACAAATATTTCTTAGTCTAATTTTACGCATGATCTAATATTGATCCCTGAAATTTATACATATACGAAATCATACAGAAAAAAATAGTCTTATATAGAACAACTAAAAATTAGTATCCGTGAATCGCACAAATCAAAGTACGATTATTAAACAAGCCATCAATTCTTATCTTGACAAAGGCCTTACTGATAAGCAAGACATTTACAGCAAAGTCGTAGAAGAATTAGGTGTACCAAGACCAACTGTCAGAAGAGTTGCAAGAGATCTAAGAAATGAGCTTGTAGAAAAAATTCAGATTTTACAATCAGAGATTCCAAAACCAACTGGAACTTATACTGAAGTTATTGCAGAAAAGTAAGGATAAAAAGCCTGGATTTCCATTTTTTCTTCTTATACCTTAATATCAGAAATTAATTTCAACATTAACTGTTATATTCTAGAATTTTTTGAGTTAGATTATGGGATACTTCCGGAACCATCTAGCTACCTTGATTATGGGTGTTTTCGCTGCTATTCTAACTGGATTATGGCCTGTACTTGTTGATATTGCACCAGTTCTTAATTTTGTCTTCATAATGGCTATTCCTATTGCATGGTTTATCACATTCATGTGTTGGATTGTTCAAAAGGGAACAGATTATTCACACAAGTATAGTTCTGGCAATGTAAAAAAAAACCACAATAATCCACAATCCACAGTCATAAAATACACCTCAGATGGGAAACAAGTTACTACAAGTCAAATAAACGAAGCAAAAACAGAGCTAGGTAACAACCTTGATGAATTAAGACATTCTGTAAAACTAAAAGATAGTGAGATAGAAAGACTCAATCAAGAGATAGCAAACCTACAAACAATGGTACAAATTGAATCACTCAAATCTGAACTTGCTAATCTTAAGATGCTAGCATCTAAAGAACACACAAAGCGTAAAACAAAGAAAAATTAGTCTTAACTACAATTTTTACAATGATGTATTTCATGGCTATTTTTGCAGCTGGGGCAGCTTACGGCACCACCAAAATGACATTTACACTCACAAGAATCTTTTGAGATATCTTCTACCATCTATCTAGAATAACTCATACGTCATCTTAATATTTGTCTATTTAAGAATAAGTTTGAGATGTATTGCTATCAATTAGGAGCAAATTTTATAAATTTATGTTTAAGGAGAATAAATCATGATAAATAATAAAATAGTTATTGGATTTCTTTCAGCAATAGTTATTCTGACATCTTTGATGTCAATTTCTATTCCATTTGCAGAAGCTCATCCACATACTGGAATCGTTCAAACTGATAATCATACTCATGAACCAATTACTGAAATAATTCCACTTACCGATGGAATTGGAATTGAAAAAACAGTTCTTTTTATGCATGCTCCTGCAGATAATACATTACCATGGGGATTTGTTGAAGGAAAAATTGCAAATCACGTATTAGATTATCCTGTAATAATACAAATTTACGATGAAGATGGAGAAGCAACTCACTTTGCTCAGACTAATGTTGAAGATGATGGTTCTTACGAATATCGATTTAGAGTAAGGAATGTAGACAATGATAAAGTAATCAATATTTTTGAAGGCGATTATATCGTGAAAATTTTCAAGGTAGTATATCTTGGAACTAATTCTAGTCAAGTTTAGAAGCAAGAGCTAGTGTATTATCAACTAATTCTCTCATTTTGATTTTCGCTTCATCATCTGATACTTTTCCATCTTTTAGCATATCTACAGTCATAAAAACTGCTTTTGGATTGGTAATTACGTGAAAATATGACATAAGTTGTGTTAGGTGGGTTTGAACAGCAATAAAACCAATATTTCCTGAAGCTAGGATTGCTAATCCTGCAATTTTACCTCCAGTTTCTTTATAGTTAACATATTCAAAGAGATTTTTTAATGAAGAACTAAAAAATGAATTGTAAATTGGCGTTCCAATCAGCCAAACATCAGCCTCAGTAATATCTTTGGTTGCCTGTTTAGTAATGTCACTATAATTCCCATCAGGTCCTTCATAACAATCAATTTTATTCTTTGAAAGATTGATAAATTTAGTATCTTTATTTTTTGATTTTGCATAATCATAGATCTCTTGCATGATAATCTGCGTATTAGCTGTTTTTCTTGGGCTACCAGAAATTACTATAACCTTCATTAGACTGTTGACAATTTTTAGTGTATTTAAACCAAAACTTGGAAAAATCTAATTTTAATTAAAATCAATAAAGCGGGCTTGGAGGGCTTCGATCCCTCGACCTGTAACTTAGGAGGCTACTGCGCTGTCCATGTTGCGCGTCAAATGATGACTCTGCGCTACAAGCCCAGCAAAAAACATGCAAGTAATTATTTAAGCGTAATCAAGATTTGCTTTAATCAATTCATGGATATTATTCCAACTAGAGTTTTGTTTTTTTTCCCATTTTTCATAAAACACCACATCCTTAAGTTCAAGTCTAGGAAGCCATTTCGAAGTTTCAAGATCTGGTCTTGGTGCAAATTCAGAAACATGACCTAAGCAAACATACGCAACAGGTATTACATGGTCAGGAAGCTCTAATATCTTTTTGAGCGATTCATTAGACAAAATACTTACCCAGCCCAATCCAATTCCTTCTGTTCTTGCTGCCAACCACAGATTTTGAACGGCGCAACATACACTGTAAATTCCTGTCTCTGGAATACTAGATTTTCCTATTACAAACGGTCCAAATCTAGATGGATCGTATGTAACGCAAACATTGAGCGGCGAATCAAGTATTCCTTCTAATTTGAAAGAAAGGTATTTTGATTTTCGAGGTTCCTCTACAAATTGTGAAGAGCGTTCTCGTTCAATTTCAAATGACTCTTTAATTTTCTTTCGTGTTTCATAATCTTTTATCAATATGAAATTCCAAGGCTGAGAAAATCCCACCGAAGGTGCATGATGAGCAGCATTTAGGATTCTAGATAAAATTTCGTCGTCTATAGGCCTAGATGTAAAATGTGAACGGACATCTCTTCTTGAAAAGATCGCCTTGTAAAGACCATTTTTCTCTTCATCAGAAAAATCTACATTCATACATTTTTGCTTAATCTCTGTTTTATCATGTTTTCTTTTGTTAAACGTTAATAATGCCTCCAAAAAGTCTTGTAGGTCACGGGCCGATGGTCTAGCTTGGTTAGGATACTGCCTCGACACGGCAGTGGTCGAGAGTTCAAATCTCTCTCGGCCCATCTTTATTTAACCAAAAAACAATTATCCCATATAACTCTGAAATTCTTTTTCAACTAAGCTCCAGGCTGTTTCAGCTGTGATGGATCCTTTAACACTATACTTGACTGATTCGCCCCTGGTTATTGATAGGTATTCTTGAGCATTGGCATCAGATAAAACTAATTTAAAAATACTTTTTAGTGGAATTTCAGAACCTGGATAAAATGCTGCTCTGCCAGGCATTGCAATATCTTCAGTTGAATATTGACCAGTGCCAATTAATCTATCGTTGGCGTATAGTTCGTATGAAATAATTGCTACAGTGAATGTTTTATCACTAGGATTTTTTACAAGAAATGTTATTTCTAATTTAGCTTGATTTTCAATACTGTTAACATCTATAAGTTCTACATTAGACAATTTGATTTCTACCTGTTCTAACTCAGGATTATCAAGACTTGCATAGTATACAATTGCGCCCATAATTACTAGCAATCCTCCTATTGCTGCATAAAGAACCATTTTACCTTGTAATAGTGACAAATCATTGAGTTGACAAACTGAACAACTAAAAAACTTTGTCAAGAGTCAAATAGATAATATTGCTTGTTAAACTCTGATTTAAAGTGGCAATAGAGCAGGCAATTATAACTTGGATCCATCTTACATCCGCAGCAATTTGGGTAGGAGGTTCTTTATTTATTGGAGCAGTCCTTGCACCCATTCTAAAAACAATGTCCTATTCGCTTGAAGAACGATTACAAATGATGATACGGGTAGGAAGAAGATTTAACATAATTGCCATACCCTCTTTAATTATTTTAATTGGTACAGGAATATACAATTCATATTCATTTTTTAATAATTTTGAACTTTTGTTTTCAACTAGTTATGGAAATTTACTAACCATTAAAATAATTCTTGTAATGGCATTAATTATTACTTATATTATTCATGTTAGAATAATTAGGAAAGATATTGAAGAACAAATTATGTCTAAAAAAATGTCAGAACAACAAATAAAAAAACTACGTTCAAAGATAATAATTCTTGGTGAAATCATCGTAATTATTTCAGTTGGGATTTTGTTTATGGCCGCTTTATTGAATAGCAGTATCTGAATTTCCTATAATTCTCACTTCAAAGCCATCATCTAGTTTACCTATTCCATATTTACAACCTGTAATTTTTGAGGTAACATACAAGTTAGTTTCTAAATGCTTTGTAATTTCTTTTATTCTGTAAAACGATGTTTCATTAACCAAACTTGCAGGCAAAACAAGCATATCAGAAAGATGGTTATCAGCTCCCAAATAACATCTTATGAAATTTTTTGAAATACTTTTAGCAAGTTCTGCAGTTGTATCTGTCAAACCATCAGAACCTACTATAGAATTTGAATCGTGAGCGTATACTAACATACTACCTCCCTTGTTTAACGCTGTCTCTTTTTTTATTTCTGATTCTACTGATAAATTAGCATCTTTCAAAAGATTCTCAGCTTCTTGTACCTCATTTTTTATTCTATCTAATGACAAATCTGAATATGAACAAAAAAGTTTTACAGATTTGGTTTGTCTTTGAGTAAGTGAAATAGGTTTTAGTTTTTCAGAGGGATAAACTTCTAACTCTACTAGTCCTCCACCTCTTGGATAATAACCCCTCTTTTTAATCTCCATTGAAAAATTAATTCCCATTCTAGAGTAGGCTTCCTTCAAAACATATTTTGTATAATTGCTTGTTGGGCTCCACGGAACATCTGTTCCGCCAATTATTGATAACTTTAAGCTCTTTTTTGAAATAGAAATAGCAGGAATTAGAACCTGCAGAATAAGTGAAATACTTCCCGCAGTACCAATATTTTCATCTATTGTCTTACTTTCTACATTTTTTGGAATAAACTTGATAGCTGTTGATCCAACATTCAATCCATCTACATCAGCATTACAAATTTTTGCTAGCAGTTTAATTGCCGTTAAATGTTGAGGTCTTAACCCTGGAATTTTTCTTTTTTTTCTAATATTTTCAATAAGGATTGGCTTTTTTGTTATGCTGGAGAGAGTAACTGCACTTCTAACAATTTGTCCTCCTCCTTCACCATATGATCCATCAATTTTTAAAAAATCCATAAAAGAATATCATCATCTACTCCTTATGATAGTTTTTTAAAGAATATGCCAGAAATGGCAACATGAACGGTCTTTTAATTGGAAGATTTCAACCATTTCACCTCGGTCATATTGAAGCATTAAGATTTGCATTATCGCAAGTTGATAATCTTTGGATCGGAATTGGGAGCTCAAACAAACCAACCGAAAAAAATAATCCATTTACTGCAGATGAAAGAAAGGAGATGATTTTATCATCAATTGATAATTCAATTTCTAGTCGAATTCAAATTTACTATATCCCTGATTTTGAAAATCATAAAAAGTGGATAGAAAACATAGATTCGATTGTACCACATTTTGGGGTAATTTTTACAAATGATGAATTGACTCAATCTCTTTACTCCAAACGTGGAAAAAAAATTTCTTCAGTACCATTCAGAGAACGAGAAACTCTTTCAGGTACTAATATCAGGGAAAAAATTATCAGCGATCAAAATTGGCATGACCTTGTACCTGAAGGAACAAAAACTGTGTTGCAAAAAATCGGTGCTAAAAACAGATTAAAAATTCTTTAATTTTAAATAAAGCACCTATTGAATACCTTGTCAGGCGAAATTATTGGAATATTTAGTGATGTTACCTGGACCAACCAATGTACCTGAAAGGGTAACCCGAGCAATGTTTACTCACATGATAAATCATAGGAGTTCTGATTTTGTAGAATTATATGAAGATGCTGTTGAAAAAACAAAAAAAATTTTTCAAACCAAGGGAGATGCAGTATGTCTTTCAGCATCAGGAACAGGTGCTGTTGAAGCAAGCGTTGTAAATCTAATAAAAAAAGATGATAAGGTAATAATTCCTGTAAATGGAGAATTTAGTGGCAGACTAGCACAGATGTTAGAATGGGCAGGTGCTAATGTTATTAAACTCGAAACCCCTCCAGGAGAAAATTCAAGCTTTGATTCAGTTAAGGAAGCATTTGATAACAATAAAGATGTAAAGGCATTCTACTGCGTGTGGAATGAAACTTCTACTGGAACCATGATAAAATATCTTGATAAAGTAAAAGATCTTACATCACGAAATGATTCTTACTATGTTGTTGATGGTGTCTCAATTGTAGGAGGAGAGGAACTCAAAGTAGACAAATGGGGAATTGATATTGCTATGACTGGTTCTCAAAAAGCTTTTGCTGCTCCTCCAGGTATTTCACCAATAGTAGTAAATGCAAGAACCAAAAAATACATGATGGAAAATCCTCCAAAGACGATGTACTTCAACTTACCAAGATATTTCAAATATTATGATGAATCAAAACACACACCATTTACTCCCGCTTTACCATTGCTGTATGCTTACCGTGAAGCTCTTGACATAATGTTAGAAGAAGGACTAGATGCAAGAATTAAACGACACAGAATCTGTTCAGGTGCACTTTATTCTGGATTGAGTGCTATTGGATTAACCCCATTTGCAAAAGAAGATTCAAGGTCCACTGTAGTTATTGCACTAAACTATCTAGAAGGATTAGAAGATAACACTTTTCGAAATACACTAGCCAAAAAATTTCGAGTTTTAGTTGCCGGAGGTTTTGGAAATCTAAAAGGTAAAGTTTTCAGAGTTGGTTGTATGGGGGAGGTTCATAGATATCATGTTATGAGAACAATATCTGCAATTTCGTCGACTCTTGATATGATGGGTTACAAAACAAACACAGCAGATGCTCTAAAAACTGCTGAAGAAAAACTCAAGGATCTCTAAAAATCATGTTAACTTAATATAAGGAAATTCGAAGAGCGATCACGTTGACTTTCAATAAAGGTTCATTAATCTTAGTAGACTACACTGCAAAAGTAAAAGACACTAATGAAATTTTTGAAACAACAATCGAAGCTGAAGCAAAAAAACACTCACTTCATGATACTAACATAAAATACCAACCAAAACTTGTTTCGGTAGGCGAGTCATGGGTAATAAAGGGACTTGATGAGGCCTTAGCTAATTCAAAAGTTGGTGATAAAACTACCGTTGAAGTTACACCAGATAAGGGGTTTGGAGAAAGAGATCCAGGGAAAGTTAGAATGATTCCTTTGCGAAAACTAGGAGAAGATGCTGATAAGGTCTCAGTTGGAGATACAATAGAAATTGATGAGAAAAAAGGAATAATACGTTTTATTGGCTCTGGAAGAGTACAAGTTGATTATAATCATAGGTTTGCTGGAAAAACAATTCTTTATGATGTTAACATCCTCAAGTCTTTAGAAACTGACGACGAAAAAATTAAAGGAATTCTAAAACGTCATATTCCCGTTGAAGATTCAAAATTAGTTTTCACAAAAACTGGAAAATCCCTTGATATCAATATTCCTGAAGAATTATTTCGTGCTGATGGATTACAAATTATGAAACATTTCATGCAATCAGATATTTTCAAATTTGTTCCATCTTTAGAAAAAATTAACTTTTTAGAAACTCATCTAAACAAATCCTCTGAAACCCAAATGAAAGAAGATACCAAACCTACAAAAACAGAAAAACCAGTTGCACAAAAAGCAGCTTAAGCTAAAGAACCTTAGTGCTTTTTGCAAGTGCAATTGCCTTTTTTGGTGTCATGTTAACTTCTTTTAGAATAGTATATCTCTCTGGTCTCAAATCTTGAGCAATTGTCATAGCTTTTGCTAATGTTTCTGGCTTTAGACCAATTTCTTTTGCAGTAGTTGGAGCGCCTAAATTTTTTAATGTCTTGACAATTTTTTTCCAATCCTGACCTTGTAGCTTTGCCATCATTATTGCACCTAGTCCACATTTTTCACCATGAAGACCAACTCCTGGAGCAAGTCTATCTAATGCATGTGAAAATAAATGCTCTGCACCGGAACAAGGTCTACTACTTCCAGCAATACATGATGCAACTCCAGCACTAATCAACGCCTCAACTATAACCCTAACATCAAGTCCCTTTTTAGCATAAATATCAGAATTTTCCATCAAAATTTTTGCACTCATAGAAGCAAGATTAGCTGAATATCTTCCAAAATATTCACCTGTTTTATCTCGTCCAAGCTCCCAATCTCGAACAGCAACTATGTTTGCAAGCAAATCACCACACCCACTCGCAAGCAATTTTTTCGGAGCTTTTTTTATAATGTCAATATCAACAAATACACCTAGTGGAGCCGTAGCTACAAGTGAATGTGGTTTATCTCCACGAATTGATACAAACGGACTAGCTATACCATCATGAGAAGCAGCAGTCGGAAGACTAACAAATGACTTTTTTAGATTAAATGCAATCATTTTTGCTATATCTACTGATCTTCCTCCACCAATTCCAATTATGAGGTCACTATTGTCTTTCTTTACATTTTTTTCAATTTCTTTAATAGAACTAATTTCATTATTTTTTGCAATATGCCAAACATATCGAATTTTTGATAAAGTAAGAGCACATTCAATTTTTTTCTGAATAAATTTTTTTACGTGAATTCCAGAAACTAAAGATACTTTTTTTGGATTATTAAGCGATCGAAGAAATTTGCCAAATTCACTGATATTTTTTTCTCCTACTACAATTAGCCTTGGCAGCTCCATAGTATGTGACTGAATATGATTCGTCTTTTTTATCACTCCTTATCACTCTGACCAGCAAACAAAAAGTTATTTAAAAGGGTGTTGTACCTTTCATATTATCTCTAATAGGTGTCTTTTTGTCGAATAACGTTGAAGAAAAAATACTACATGGAACTACCACAGTAGGTATCAAAGCCAAGGATGGCGTTGTGCTTTGTGCAGATATGAGAGCAAGCGCAGGCTATTTTATTGCAAATAATAACACAATGAAAATTCAACAAATAGATGACCATGCAGGAATGACCATGGCAGGAGGAGTTGCTGATGCACAAAACATCACCGATATTCTACGATATCATGCAAATCTACATAGAATTCAAAAAAACGAACCAATTTCCATCAAATCTTTAACCAGACTCACGTCACTTATTTTCCATCAAAACCGTGGTTATCCATTTATGGCTGACATTTTAGTTGGTGGTTACGACAAACAAGGACCAGCATTATTCAATATAGACATGTTTGGTTCTGTTGAAGAAAAGACCTACGTGACAACAGGCAGTGGTTCTCCAGTTGCTTATGGTCTATTAGAAGAAGAATATCGTGATGACCTTAATGTAGAGGATGCAAAGGTAATAGCACTACGTGCTGTAAAAGCAGCTATTATCAGAAATATTGGAACAGGTGATGGAATCAATGTTTCAATAATTGACAAAGATGGATTCCGTCTATTATCTAAAGAACAAAAGAAAGCCATCATTAACCTTTAGTGATTTAATGCAAAGAAAGCAACAACAGAAAGAATTACCTCCAGGCCAAAGTATTATGGCATCAATACTGCAAAGTATTCCCAGAGAAGCAAATGTTACAAAAATTGATTACGAAGGTCCAAGAATTGCGCTTTATACAACATCTCCTAGGTATTTGATGGAACACAATGAAATCATTTCAAATCTTGTTAATGTTATTAAAAAAAGAATTGTAGTCCGAACCGATGAGTCTATAAGAAAATTAGAAGAAGATGCAAGAAAAATTCTCACTCAGTGTATTCCTAAAGAAGCCAATCTTCAAGGAACTTTCTTTGATACTGCAACAGGTGAAGTATCCGTAGAAGTAAAAAGGCCATGGTTATTACAAAAAAATGCAGAAGCCTTCAGCCATGCAGAGGTTACAGAAAAAACTGGTTGGAAGCTTCGTGTTCGTAAAGCAACTACTAACCCATCAAGCACAATTCAAGCCATAAACTACAATCTGAAGATTTCATCTGCTGATCGAGGAAAACAACTCAAGCAGGTTGGTGAGAAAATCTTCCGTCCAAGATTAACTCAAAAATCTGAAGTTTCCTTATTGACGCTAGGTGGATTTGGTCAGGTTGGACGTTCTTGTATGCTTTTAACAACTCCAGATAGCAAAATTTTGATTGATTGTGGAATCAATCCAGGAGCAAGAAGCCCAATGGATTCTTTTCCAAGACTTGATTGGGCGAACATAACTTTGGATGATCTTGATGCAGTTGTGATAGGTCATGCACATCTTGATCATACTGGATTTTTGCCTGTTTTATGCAAATATGGTTACAAAGGTCCTATCTATTGTACAGAACCCACCCTCCCTATGATGAATTTAATTCAGCTTGATGCAATCAAAGTAGCTTCAGCACAAGGAAGAACTCCCATGTATGCAGACAGAGATGTGAAGCAAATAATGAAACAAGCAATAACTATTCCATATGGAACAGTTACTGATATTTCTCCTGACATTAAACTCGTTTTAGCAAATGCAGGACACATACTGGGTTCAGCCCTTTGTCACTTCCATATTGGAAATGGCGATCATAATTTTGTTTATTCCGGAGACCTCAAATTTGCAAAAAGTATTCTATTTGAGAGTGCAAGTTGGAATTTTCCAAGAGTTGAGACATTACTAATTGAAAGTACCTATGGAGCAAAAGAAGACATTCAAGCTAGTAGGCAAGAAGTTGAATCTTCTTTTCTCAAATCTGTTAACTCGATATTAAAAGATGGAGGCAAAGTTCTCATTCCAATTCCAGCTGTAGGTAGAGCTCAAGAAATTATGATGGTAATTGATCAATACATGAAATCCGGAGAGATGGTAGAGGCTCCAGTTTTCTATGAGGGAATGATTGCCGAGGCATCAGCGATCCACGAAGCATATCCTGAATATCTAGCTCGAGAACTAAAACAGAGAATTTTAGAAACTGATGATAATCCATTTGATTCTGAATATTTCACAAACGTAGAACATCCAGATGCAAGAGAGGAGCCATTACGTGAAGGAACTCCCTGTATTATCATTGCTACATCAGGAATGTTAGAGGGTGGACCTGTACTCGAATACTTCAAAAATATCGCTCCTGATAAAAAGAACAAAATTTTATTTGTTTCTTATCAAGTTAATGGAACACTTGGACGAAGAGTTCTAGAGGGTGCAAAACAAGTATCACTGATAGGTAGAGAAGGTAAAGTTGAAGTTGTTACTATAGAATGTGGAATAGAAAGACTAGATGGATTCAGTGGTCACAGTGATTATAACCAATTAATTTCCTTTGTCCATAAACTAAGACCAAAACTTAGACGAGTTCTTGTGAATCATGGAGAAAGAAGAAAATCTGAAAATCTTTCAATGTCTATTCGTCGAATGCTTAGAATACCGACTCATTATCCACAGATTCAAGAAGCTATAAAATTATTTTAAATCGTAATCTGGTTTCCAGATCTTTACCCCAGGTGGAGTAACAATAATTCTTTCTTCACCCAAGCGAGCAATATCTGCATTAGAATTTTTTGCAATTGTGTAGAGTTCTTCTACAACTTTGCGTAACTTATCTACATCCTTTTGTGCCAAAGGAGTAACTCTCAAAATTAGTATCATTTCTTTTTTTATGTCCTCTTTTATTGTGTGGATATCACTGGGATCTCTTATCGTAATTGCCTTGAGATAGGTAGGGTTCTCTTGTTTTTGCATCTAGTGAAAGATGCGATCTACTCCTTCAAAAAGTCTTGCATGTCAAGAGTCGTTCACACACTAGTCATTACGCCTAAATTCTATATTTCACGTATGCTAGTTCTTCAATAGCCTTAGCGAGGATTTCAGTTTTTTTGCCATTTAGTTCAGTAATCACAATACTTGATTCAGATTTCGGTGCATCTGAATAACGTAATGTGATTTGTGCTGCAAAATCCAAATAATCCCCATTATTTTTTCCCCGCAAAATAGAAACTGGTCCAACATGATCACGAGCTTCGAATAGAACGTCATCAGGTAGAGCAAGAGACTTTATCATTTCGTTTTCATTATGATTTCGTCCAACAACTAACTTTGTGGATTGATCTAATCTAAAATGTCTTCCAATCTTTAATAAATCAATATCATTTGTAGTTGGCGTTTCAATGTGTCCAAAGAGATCCTTTGCTCTTAATGAAAAAGCAGGATCTGTAAGTAAGCAACCGCCACCAGCATTAGGAGGATCTTCTATTCCATACTCTTTTGCAAGCTCTAGCTGTCCTTTTCTTGATCTACCACTAATCATTCCTAAATTCTCTCGTTTGATCAGACCATTTTCTTCTGGTTCTGTTTTTGCTAATAGTGCTGCAGATAGTGGTCTAACAATTTTTCCTTTAAGATCTGATTCTTTTTCAATTGTTCTCAAAGCTGGACCATGTTGACTCATTGGTCTTTGTCCTAAAACTTCACCTGAGATTATAAACTCTGCTCCAATTTCTTCCATATGTTTTTTTGCAGCTTTGAACATCATCGTACGACAATCAATACATGGATTCATACCAGAACCAAAACCATGTTTAGGATTTTTTAACATCTCAATATACTCATCACCAAGATAAACTGTTTTTAGATCTACTCCAAGTGTATCAGCTCTTTCTCTAATTTCAAATCCACAACCTCTACCACAATCAAAATCACAAAAAGGCGTCTTTATTGCAACAGCAGAAACTTCAAAGCCTTGCTTTTGCATCATCTTTACTGCCAGTTGACTATCTAGTCCACCTGAGAGTAATGCAACTACCTTCTTTTTTTTCTCTGTATTTTCTGTCACAGATAGCAAAATCGATTTCCACTATACAAACTTTGCAGCAAACATAAATTTAGAAAAGTAATATTTTGTACAATGAACAATCGCAGAAAAAACCTTCTCAAATATTCTCAGAAAATAGAATGTGATACTGTAGTTGCCTTTGAGCCTGAGAATCTCTTTTACATGACTGGCTTTTGGGGTGAGGCTATAGGATTACTTGAGAAGGGAGGAAAAACTACGATAATCTCTCCAGAGCTTGAGGTGGGACGAGCAAAGTCTGAAAGTTCGGATTGTCAGGTAATTACCTCTGAGCGCGGCCAAGGCTTGATTTATGAGCTTGTAAAAAAAATAAAAAACAAAAAGGTGTGCACCGACTGCCAAAACTATCAGATGATGGAATCTCTGAAAAAATCGGTTCCTAAGATAAAGCACTCTACAGAGCCGTTTTATGATGCAAGAATTATCAAAGATTCTCAGGAAATTGCTGTTCTTAAGAAGGCCTCAAAAATTATCGACGAAATGTTTGAGCTTTGTACTAGAAAAATCAAAAAAGAACAACGCGAGTCTGAATTACAAGCAATTTTGATGTCATATGCTATAGAGCATGAGATGTTTGATACTGGCTACAAATCAACTCTTAATCCTCTAATCATTGCAGGAGGTCCAAATGGGGCATTACCTCATGCCCAGGTGACCAAAAGAAAATTTGCAAACGGTGATCTTATCGTTGTGGATTTGACGTTACGATACAAGGGATATGTAACTGACTCTACTCGAACCTTTGGACTAGGTTCAGTTTCTTCTGAAGCAAAATCAGTATATGAGATTGTTAAAGAGTCACAGAAATTGGGTCTAAAGGCTGTAAAACCTGGTGCATCCTGCAAATCAGTAGACGATGCATGTCGAAATTATATTAAAAATCAAAAGTATGGCAAGTACTTTATTCATTCAACCGGCCATGGAATTGGTCTTGAGGTTCATGAGCTACCTAACATTAGTCCAAAAAGTACTGCAAAGCTTGCAAAGAACATGGCAATTACTGTAGAGCCGGGAATATACATTCCAAAAAAGTTTGGTGTAAGAATTGAGGACTCGTTAATTGTTCAAGACCGACCAATTCTATTACACAAATTCACAAAAGATCTAATTAAAATTTAAAAAAAGTATTATTTTAGATCGTAGCTTTTTCCATTAGTTTCTATCTCATACCGAAGTGCGGCTGGTAATTCCGCATATTTTTTCTCAACAAATATCTTGAGCTGGTCATCTGGAACTTGTACTGCTCGAAGTAATTTCCCTCGTTGATGTGCATATGCATTTTTCCAAAAGCCAGCTCCATCAAAGGTGCTAATTTTTGCCGATCTTTTAACAGTCAAACTATTCTTCTCTCAATTTCCTTTTTAATTAATTTAGCAATTTTTTCTTTGGTCTTCCATCCAGAAGCTAGCACTTTTTTAGAATCTACTATCAAAACCTCATTGTTTTCTGGATTTTTTCTATATCTAGGAGAACCAACATCATTAGCTACCATCAAATCAGCTTTACAATCTTTCATTTTTCTTCGAGCTTCATTTTCTAGCTCCTTTTTAGAAACTCTAGCCAAAGCCTTGAACCCAACTAGAAAAACATCTTTTTGCAGCTTTTTTACTTGATCAATAATTTTTGGAACTCGAGTAAGCTTTACAATCATTTTCTGATTTGTACTCTTAATTTTTGAATTACTTGGCTTTTCAGGAGTGTAATCAGAAGGAGCTGCTGCCATTATTACAATATCAAACTTTTTCTTCATCTCATTTTTTACAGCTAGTAACATATCTTTTGCAGTCTTAACAGATACAAGTTTTACTCCGCTAGGAGGTTTTTCTCGTCCTGGACCATACACCATAGTAACTTTAGCCCCAGCTGATATCAACTCACTAGCTAACAAAACACCAGTTCTACCAGTACTTTGGTTTGTTATCACTCTAACTGGATCTAAATATTCTATAGTTGGACCAGCTGTTATCAAAACTTTTTTTCCGTGTAAAACTGAAGAAAATCCAAATTTCTTTAAAACATGTTCTAATACATATTCAGGTTCAGCAGCTTTAGCTTTTCCTTCTATCATATTTGGAGAAACAAAATCAATTTTTTTCTTCAAAAATGTAATATTTTTTTTCACAGCAATATTTTCATACATTGATTCATGCATTGCCAAACACATCACTAAAGGAATCCCAGATCCAAATCCTACTGTTAGAACTGTAGCTATTGGCGTATCATCAATTCCACTAGCAAGTTTTCCCAAAGTATTTGCAGTACATGGATATACAATAATTAAATCTGATTTTTTATAATCAGCTACTGCAATATGCTCTAGATTACCAGTTAATTTCGTTATGACAGGATTACCAGTTGCCCACTTGAAATATGCTGGCTGAATTAATTTAGTTGCAGCATCACTTGCAACACATGTAACACTAGCACCATGTCTCATTAGCAATCTAGCTAACTCAATTGATTTGTAGGCAGCAACACTTCCTGCAACACATAATACAATTTTTTTACCAGAAAGCTCAGCTCCATCAGAACCAACTATATCCAAAGAAGGATGTTTTGGTATTTTTCTAGCCAATTTCCTCTCGTAGTGCATCTAATTCAGACTTTTCCATTGAAAACCAGTTTTCTTTTCCAGGAAATCGACCAGATTCTACATCTTTTTTGTATAATTCTACAGCCTTTGTGATCTCTTTAGATAAAGAAAGATATCTTTTGACAAACTTTGGCTTTAGTTTATCATACATGCCTAGCATGTCATGAATTACTAGTACCTGTCCATCACAGTTCTTACCAGAACCAATGCCTATTGTAGGCACAGAAACACTCTCAGAAATTATCTTTGCTACCTCAGAAGTAACCATTTCTAGTGTAATACTAAACACGCCAGCCTCCTCAAGGGCTTTAGCTGATTCTATTAGCTTCTTTGCAGACTCTTTTGTTTTTCCTTGAACACGATACCCTTGAGATAACATTGTAGTTTGTGGTTGTAGTCCAATGTGACCCATTACAGGAATTCCAATATCTACAATAGCTCGAATAGTGTCAGCCATCTCAATACCACCTTCAAGCTTTACTGCATCTGCTCCTGCCTTGATTAATTTACCAGAATTTTTTATTGCATCTGAAACATTTGCCTGATATGACATAAACGGTAGATCCCCTACAACTAGAGCATTTTCTCTTGCACGACTCACTGCTTCAGTAAATATCTGCATTTGAGTCATTGTTACTGGAATCGTATTATCATATCCTAAAACAACCATTCCTGCACTATCTCCAACTAGTAAAACATCAACTCCAGCTCTATCACATAGTAATGCTAGGGAATAGTCATATGCAGTAACTACAGAAATTTTCTTGCCAGCTGCTTTTTTTGCAATAATATCTCTAGGTGTCTTATGCATGAGGCAATCTCCTAGAAAGATTCTTTTTTATTTCTAGAACGCAAGCTGCAAGATTTTTTTTGTTGTTAAATGGAGTTTTTTGAATTTTTTTTGATTTACATTCTAAAATTAGTCTATTGATCGCACGAACCACATTATCTACAATTGTAATATCAGCAGTCTTTGCAGTTCTAGATAGTGGATTAAGATCGAATGTGATCACCTTCTTTCCAGCCTTTTTTAGTGCTTTGGTGCGATCTCCGTCTTCCAAAGGAACTAAAACAACATCGGCTTTGTAAATTCCATTTTTATCTACAATTCTTCGTGCACTATCAAGACCTAAAATTCTTTTAGATGACTTTGAGTCTACACCTAG
>Ga0209324_10000165_pt1 | contig 43480 bp, 51 predicted proteins | sample Rifsed19ft3_FD_184015 | JGI IMG/M metagenome (GOLD analysis project Ga0209324, IMG submission 184015) | Soil microbial communities from Rifle, Colorado, USA - sediment 19ft 3 (version 2) | ecosystem: Environmental > Terrestrial > Deep subsurface > Rock core/Sediment | place: Rifle, Colorado...
ATTCATTGCCTTAAAATCTCTCAAAAGCAATGCCCCTATTATTCGGGAATATCTCACAAGCCCCCCTCTATGAAGCATGAAACCAAAGATTGCACCGATAATAAGTCCACTCAGTATCTTCATCTTACCCCCCTCCTAAACTAACCACAGAACACAGATAACACAGATTTAACGGATGGACACAGATTTCTAAAGAATTAGAAAATTATTTATTTTTTTATTCGTGTTTTATCTGTGTAAATCTGTGGCTAAATATTTTTTGTCTTTTTCTTTGTCATCTGTGGTTTAAGGCTTTTTATAAGTCTGCGGGAATACTCTTTATATCCCCTATTGGCAAATCTGCCTTTATCGACCAATCTTCCATAGAGCCACCATAGACTCTCACCTTTTCAAATCCAAGCATCTTCAGCACCATAAACCCATATGTTGACCTGCCTATACCCCAGTTACAATAAGTAACAATCTCTTTATCTCTACTGATACGGTATTTATTGAGTATCCTCTGTAATTCCTCAGCCGACTTAACCGTAGAATCACCTGCAAGTTCAACCCACTCAATATTTATAGCCCCTGGGATAGAGCCACCTCTTTTATTACCGGCTGTATTAGTTCCAATATATTCAGCGAAGGAACGCATATCAAGAATCGTTATATCTTTCTTATTATCGAGTATCCAACTCAATGTAACTACCATCTCAGGCTTTGGTTTGACCTTAAAATCAGCCCTTTTAAGCATCTTTGTTTCCTGAGTTACAGGATGCCCATCAGAAACCCATCTTTCATATCCACCCTTTAAAATCTGCACATTGTCATGTCCATAATATTTAAGCAGTGTCCAGATTATACTCGCATCAGGAAAGGTAATACTGTCATACACAATGACCCTGCTATTTGCACCGATACCCGCCTCACCAAATACCTTTTCAGCCTTTTCAGGAGAGATGGCAAAACCATTATTTTTTTTATACTCTAAATCTTCAGGTGTGCGAAAAACGGTTTTAGGTATATTTACAGCATTATGGATATGTGCCTTTTGGTATTTCTCGGCTGACCTGGCATCTACTATTACTACATCAGGGCTATTGGTGGATGATGTTAGCTCCTCACTTTCCACTAAATAGCCTGGCAGGATTTTAATCTCTACACTCCCCTTCTGCTCTTCGACCTTCTGACAACCTGCATATAAAACCAGAAGGATACAGATCAGAAAGAGCTTTAAAATTCTGGACATGATTATTCCAAGCCCCTTGCCCGTCCATATTACAGACAAGCCTTTGACATCTTACCTCCTCCTTCCAGAGGTAAAAGGTCATTCACCATTATCTTATTCCCCTTTAGGACACCCTTTATAGCCACCTGTTTTCCAAAACCTGAATTGAATTTCCATTTAGGAACCTCATTAGCCTCCAGATGGTATACAGTTCTCTTCCCAGTAAAAAGCACCAGAGAAGATTGGTCATACCACTCTAAATAACATACGGGTGTCTTTAAACACTTTTCCGTAGTAAGAACACCCTTTGCTACAATAATATTACCTACATCTTCACCCATTGTTATAGAAGGAATGAACAACAACCCTGATGTCATAAAGAAAAGAAGTAAAAGTATTTTCTTTTGCCCTTTCATATTTTCACCTCCTATGCACTTTTTATTTTTTTAAACATCTTCTCATGCATTGAAAGCTGTTCAAGGAGAACCTCTCGCATAATTTCAAAAGCTTTTATAACCTTTGGATTGGCAATACTGTAGTAAATATTTACACCATCTCTCCTTGTTTCAAGTATCCCTCTCTGCCTCATCAGTGATAGATGCTGCGACAGATTTGCCTGGGGTATCTCCATAAGGCTTGAAAGCTCATTGACAGACTTTTCTCCATCACGAAGGAGGTCTATAATCTCAAGCCTTTTGGGATTACTAAATATGGTGCAGATGCCAGCATGCATCTCAAAAATTCGTTTATCCATTTCTCCCTCCACATATTTCATTATATGCTAATAATATAATATACTAATATAAAGATGTCAAGTATTTTTGGATGAAAGGAAAATTATAAACCACAGAGTCATGGAGACACAAACTACAACCTACAACATAGAACATAGTTATCAGTTGTTAGTTGTCAGTTATTGGTTATTTCTCTGTGCCTCTGTGTCTCTGTGGCTAATCAGGTCTTTGTTCTGGAGTTATTAAGAGGTGAGATTTAGATTTGGCAGTTTTGCGCCACACTTGAAACAAAAGCTGTCTCCCATTTTAGCCTTTGTGCCGCATCTTGGACAGAATATAAAATCTTTGTCGGTTATTGGTTCGGCGGATTCAGGAAGAATTTCTTTTATCATCGCCTCATCCACTGTAGTTTTTTTCTTTCCTGAATCATCAATATCTTTCAATATATGCAGTGCCTCTACCTCATATTTTTCCTTCAATTCCTTATAATCATCTTCTGACAGCTTGCCTGTCCTGTAATCAAAGTCAAGGTCTTTAATAGAAGTATATACTACCTCTTTTTTATGGATAAGCTCCCCTAAAGCCTCATTGACTCCCGACTCCCGGCCCCTGATTCCTGACTTTTTAAAGATGGGATATCCTACAAAAAACATGGCTGATATAAATATCAATATCTCAAGAGATATAATCACTCAAAATCCTCCAACTCTTTCTTCAATAGTCTTTTGTATTTATCCTCTACTTCTTCTGTCTTCTGACTTCTGTTTTCTATCTTCTGCCTTGCTGTCCATTTATCCATAATTTTCTTCATCAACAGCCCTACAATGATTATTGCTGCAAATGGGGTAATCCATGCAGTCAGATTAAATCCCTTCTTTGGGGGTGCCGAAAGTATTTGCTGACCGTGCTTCCCTACAAAATAACTAATAATCTGTTCCCTCGTCTCTCCTTTCTGGATTTTTTCAATTAGCTCTTTTTTTAGGGGTATTGCAAAACCGCAGTCCTCATGTGGACAGGTCTTGACTGTAGAACCGCACCCGCAGAGGCACATGAATTTGTCAGAAAGCTCATCAAATACTGGCTTGTATTTCTCATCAATAGTTACTGCTGATACAGTGACCAGTGACCAGTGACCAGTGACCAGTAAAAAAAATAGAAACACACCAACTACTGCCCACTGCCTACTGCCTACTGCATACTGCATACTTTTATTTGTTTCTTGCCTCTTGCCTCTCATCTTTTCCCCTTCCAATCAGGAAGCATGGCTATAAATGTCCCCACCCCTATAACAAGTCCGCCGATCCATAGCCATTTGACTAACGGGTTTACATGAACCTTGAATGTGGCCGGACTATCCTTCTGAAAAGGTATGGGAAAGCCTGCAAGAATAATATAAAGGTCCTCTTTTAGTCCTGAGATGTTATACACCCTTGAAATAGGCTGCTCGCTTGTCTTATAAAAATCCTTTCTTGGCAATGCGGTTACTATATTCTTTCCACCCTTTTCCACATCCATTGTGGCAATAACCTCAGCCTTTGTTGGAACTGGTTCTTTAAGGTCTAAACCTCTATATACAAGTTTGTAATCTCCAATAGTCATAGCCTCCCCTTTATTAAGAGTAGCCTCTTTCTCAACATTGTAAGATGTGCCTGTAATTCCTATATACATTAAGACAACACCAATATGGATTATATATCCACCGTATCTCCTCTTGTTTTTTCTAATTAGAGTAACTAGTGCCTTTACAAACCACTCTCCAGTTGTCTCCATCCTTGCCCTCGCCCCTTTATAAACCTCCATAACTATTGTAGTTATAACAAATATTGATATTGTAAAAGACAGCCATGCCAGAAGATGTCCTGTACCAACAGGCATAAGGGCTATGCCGCCTATAATTGATACTATAAATGGTATTAAAAAGTTTCTCTTGAAATTACTTATGGATGCCTTCTTCCATGCTATAAGAGGGCATATACCGACAAGAAGCAAAAGGGCAAGTCCTATAGGGATATTTACCTGATTAAAAAATGGGGGGCCTACTGTCACCTTCTCACCCTTTATCGCCTCTGATATCAGAGGGAACATTGTCCCCCAGAATGTCGCAAATGCCGCACCAACCAGTATAAGATTATTAAATAAAAAGCTGCTCTCCCTTGAAATAATGGAATCAAGTTCATTATTACTCTTTAGAATGGAAAGCCTGCTTACAATAAGATAGGATGAAAAAACTATTACAATAATCAGGAAGGCAAGAAAATAGTATCCAACAGGACCCTGACCGAATGAATGGACAGACTGGATAACACCGCTCCTCGTAAGGAAAGTTCCAAATATAGTCAGAGAGAATGTTAATACGATAAGAACCATGTTCCATACCTTAAGCATATCCCTCCTCTCCTGAATCATAACAGAGTGGAGATATGCAGTACCAGTAAGCCACGGCATAAATGAGGCATTCTCAACCGGGTCCCACGCCCAGTATCCCCCCCAGCCTAAAACCCTGTAAGCCCACCATGCACCAAATAGGTTTCCCATGCCTAAGAAAAACCATGAGAAGATTGTCCAGCGTCTCGTAGTCTTTATCCATACATCGCCGAGATGGCCTGTTAAGAGTGAAGCCATTGCAAATGCATAGGGTATTGTAAAACCAACATACCCCATGTAAAGTGTGGGCGGGTGAAAAACCATGCCGGGATTCTGAAGCATGGGGTTCAAGCCGCTGCCGTCTTCAGGCGGATAAATCAATTCAAACGGCCTTTCCGCAAATGTCATCAGGACTAAAAATAGACACTGTGTTACAGAGATTATAGATATGACATAGGGCATGAAATCCCTGTTTTTATTTTTGTTCTGTATTACAACTACAGCGGCGAACAGTGAAAGGAGCAATGACCAGAAGAGGAGAGAGCCCTTCTGTCCTGCCCAGAATGCAGATACAGTATAAAACAGGGGGAGGTCTCTATTGGAATAATTCGCTACATATTCAATACTAAAGTCCCTGTTTAAAAATGCATATGTCAATATTGCAGAGGAAATTGTAATGAGTCCTGCTGTGACAAATAGAGAATTCTCGGCACTGGCAACATATTCGTCCCTCCCCCTTTTTACACCAAGGATTGGGACTATGGCTGAATATATTGAAATACCCAGTGATAGCAGGATACACAATTCACCAATTTCGTTCATATAACCTCACAAAAATTCAGTCTATAGTTAATAGTCATTAGTCGTCAGTCGGTATTCAATAATTGACTATCAACTACCAACTGTAAACTGATTTGTTGGATGGTCTTTGCCGGCAGACTCATACTTGGATGGACAACTTGTAAGGAGGGTATGTGCCTTAAAAACACCTTCACGGGTATATTTTCCTTCTACAACAACATCCCTGCCATTTTCAAAGAGGTCAGGGATTATACCTTCATAATGAATAGCTATATCTTTATTGCCATCGGTAATCCTGAAATCTACCTTTAATGCAGTAGGGTCCTTCTTTATTGAACCACCCACAACTTTGCCTTCTACCCTTACGCCCTCTCCATAAACAGAATCCCCTTTTGAAAGCAATTCACCAACTGTAAGGTAATATACTGAAGTCTTGCTTATGCCGGTTACAACAAGATAACCTATAGCTGCAACAATCATCACCGACCCAATTGCAAACTTAAGCTGTTTTTTGTTCATAAAACCCCACCAATTTCATTAATTACATAGGAAACCTGTATTTGTCAAGAAAATTTCACCCCTCTTTAATTAAAGTTGAATTTTAAATTTCTTATTGATAATATAAATTTTGACTTTGGGGGATCGTCTAACGGCAGGACGGCAGACTCTGAATCTGTCTATCTAGGTTCGAATCCTAGTCCCCCAGCCAAAAAGAAACAAAGATTTAATTAGCCACAGAATTCCAAATGTGAGGTTAAAATATTTAACATCTCCCAAACCTTCATCCTCCATAATCTTTTTTAATCCTTTCTGGTCAGGGAATTCTATAACCGAATCGGGGAGGTATTGATACGCATACCTTTTGCCTGAAATAATTCCCCCTATAAATGGCAGGATTCTTTTAAAATAGAGGTGATAGATTTTCTTAAAGGTTTTATTGGATGGGTTTGTGAATTCAAGTATGACAACCTTTCCATTTTTCCTTATGACCCTCCTCATCTCCCTTATCCCTCTCTTTATATCAGAAAAATTCCTGACACCAAAGGCTGATACGACTCCATCAAAGTAATTATCCTCAAATGGCAGACTCATAGCATTTGTTTCAAGGAGTGTGATGCAATCTGAAAGCCCCTCCCTTTCAATCTTTTTTCTCCCTGCGTAAATCATCTCAGAGGTAAAATCTACTCCGACAACCTTTTTTCTCTTTTCCCCCTGCATTAGAATCTCTATTGCACAATCCCCTGTCCCTGTTGCTACATCTAAAAAGAAACCACCTCCTGTTTTCAAAAGCTCTCTTACAGCAAATCTTCTCCAGTAAACATCCCTCCTCAGACTCAAAAGTCTGTTTAAAAGGTCATATCGGTGAGCTATACCGGAAAACATCTCTTTGACAAAAGTATCTTTATTTTCCTGAATTGGCATAAAATTATTTTAGCATGAGACTATTTTTATGGTAACTTAAAAGCAACTGGTAGTAAAACTCATTGTCTCGCCTCTGAAGTATGACTTTAAACTTTTAACTTTTATTTTTACAGTATGTATTGTAACATTAATCCGCATGGAGAGATGGAGCGAGCTTGAAATTGAAACTGAAGAAAGAAAGAAATTCCCGTTTCTTCATCTTTTATTACTGCTTATTACCTTTATAAGCACAATGCTGGCAGGGGCAATCCAGGAAGGTATAAACCCCATAGCCCAGCCTCATTTAATATATAAAGGACTTCCATTTTCTCTGACCCTTATGCTTATACTGGGGACACATGAAATCGGACATTATATCGCCTCAAAAAAGAATGGCGTAAGTGCCACACTGCCGTATTTTATTCCCGCACCATCACTCCTCGGAACATTTGGGGCTTTTATAAAAATGAAGTCCCCCATACCTGACAGAAAGGCACTTTTGAAAATAGGCGTCTCTGGACCTATTGCTGGTTTTAGTATTGCACTACCTGCAACAATTATTGGGCTTTGGTTGTCTGAAGTAAGAGAGCCGTCACAAATGAAAGGGGGTATATCACTTGGCTCATCACTCCTCCTCTCCTTTTTGACAAAAACCATACTTGGAGTTACAGATGATTCTGCCGATATTCTCCTTCACCCTGTAGCATTTGCAGGCTGGATAGGGCTATTTGTAACAGCATTAAATCTCCTTCCTATGGGACAGCTTGACGGGGGGCATATAACATATTCATTGTTCAAAAGCTGGCATAAGTATTTTTCATGGCTCATCTTTATCTCCCTCATTCCGCTTGGATTCCTTTGGGAAGGCTGGTTTTTCTGGATTGCGGCTGTATTCGTTTTCGGACTGAGGCATCCGCAGTTGATTGATGAAACAACACCGCTTGATAAGGGAGATAAGATTCTTGGTGTAATTGCAATTATTATCTTTATCATTACATTCATACCAATCCCATTCAAAATTTGATTTATGCTACTTGTTGGACTTACCGGAGGAATAGCTACAGGAAAGAGTCTGGTATCCGAAATACTCAGGGGATTGGGGGCTTATATAATTGATGCTGATAAAATTGCCCGTGAGGTGGTAGAGCCTCAAAAACCCGCATGGCTTGAGATAGTAGAGTTTTTTGGCAAGGATATTATAAATAAGGATAGGACAATAAACAGGAAAAGGCTCGGTGAAATTGTATTCAATGACCCTCTCAAAAAAAGGAAATTGGAGGAGATAGTCCATCCAAGGGTGATAGAAGAAGAGAACAGGATGCTTAAAGAATACTTGAAGATAAAGCCTGACGGTATTGTGATTATAGACGCAGCCCTTCTGATTGAGGCAGGAAGTCATAAGAGAGTGGATAAATTAATTGTAGTCTATGCCGATAAAGAGACTCAGACAAAAAGATTAATGGAGAGGGATGGATTGAGCCGAACCGATGCCGAGAAGAAGATAGCCTCCCAGCTGCCCTTAGATAAAAAGGTTAAAATGGCGGATTTTGTTATAGATAATAGTAAGGGTATTGAAGAGACACAGAGACAGACTATTGACATTTTTAATAAGTTAAGAGATAGAATATCAAATAGCTGCAATTATTGAGATTTCTTGTAAAATATGGACACTAAAGAGGATTGTCTATGGAGATGATTGATATAATCGCAGAGCTAAATTATTTGAAAGAAGAAAAAAATAAGGTTACAGGCGAAGTGAAGGAGCTTCTTGACAGGTTTGACAATACACTTAAGCATAAGGAGAAAGAGAGGTTAAGTTTTGAAGATGAGATATTAAAGCTCTCCGGGAATAGAGACGAGACAAAGGAAAAATTAAGGTCTGTAACAAAAAATATCTTGGTTTATAAAACTAATCTTGCCAAGATTAAAGAGCGATCGGATGAACTTGATAAAAAAGGCATGTCTATTAGAAAAGATTACGAAGAGCTTTTATCCCGCCCTATGGCAGATATGGTCACCCTTTCCTCTTCCGAATCGCCAAACATTGGGTCTGATATCAGCAGTGTTGAAAAGATGGAATTTGCCAAAACTAAAAAGGCATTTATAACAACAGCAGACAATATATTTGGTAAATATGAATCGGAGATTGAAGAGATAGAGAGTGAGAAAAAGAAACTGAAAGAGATTGAAGACAGCATTATTAAAGAAGATGAGGAGGCTAAAAAGCAGCAGGAGATACTAACTAACAGCCTCAAAGCATATTCGGATGAGATAACCAAATATAAGAATGAATTGAGGTCTTCCATTATTGAAGAGATGAGAATAATTGAAGAGTTTAACAGGGTTATAAAAAACATTGATAGGGCAGTTATTGTATCGGATGAGGTCAAGAATATTCTGAATAAAGTGCCTGCGGCATCTTGATTTTAATCTGAATTATGCATTAACCACAGATGAACACGGATAAACACTGCTCAAACAAAAACTTATTATAATTCTTACTTCCCTTAAAAAGTGAAATATATTTTTCTTTTAATTCATTGAATAACCTGTGTTAATCTGTGTTTATCTGTGGTTTCACGCATTTTTTGGGTTTAAGTAATTTCTTATGAACAACCAATTTCACCAGATACCTGAAATCTCAAACGCACTCTTTGGCAGTAATGTTAAATTGCTTCCTTCTGTAATGGCGAATTTAAAATGCTATAATATAATAAAGTGGAAAATATGAAAATGAAAATGAAATCTTTAATGGTAAAAGAGCATCAAACGTCCTATCAAATTGCAACATTACATCGGGAAGAAAATCAGTTAGAACCATTTATAAACAAAATCATCTGTAGTGATTCAGAGGAACTGCTAAAAAAAATACCGAGCAGCTCTATTCATCTAATTATAACCAGTCCTCCATATTTTGGTTGTAGGATTTATGGTAATGAAACATTAGGCAGAGAAGAATCCCCTTTAGGCTATGTTAATAATTTATTAAAATTTACAATTGAATTAAAAAGAGTCCTGCATAAAGAAGGATCTTTTTATTTGAATATTGGTGATGTTTATTTTGGAACCAAGGGTTTTATAAGAAATAAGGGAAGATATGCAAGAAAAACAGACATCCACTATAAAGAACATAAAATAGTAAAACCTGATAGTAAATATCTTCAATACAAACAACTTCTAATGCTTCCGGAAAGAGTTGCTATCGGCATGCAAGAGCAGGGTTGGATTCTACGCAATAAAATAATATGGGAAAAGCCAAACCCCGTGCCTTCTTACTCACCGGATAGGCAATATCCTGTTTATGAGCATTTTGTACCATTTTATGAGTAGTGGAACAACAGCGGTTACGGCTTAAATTATAATCTAATGACTAAAAGAATAATAATTGGATGGGAAAAAGCTATTCTCGAAATTTTTGAGCAAAATAATGGAATTGTAACTCTCCATGATTTGTATAAGAAAGTTCCTATCTTAATAGGTGAATCCATTTCTTTAGATTTTAACCACACCATTAGAGCTTATTTAAGGAGATTAAAAAGTAGTAAAGGGTTAATTAAGCAGATTGGACTTTCTACTTATGCTTTAGCAGAAACAAGATACAATAATCATTTTTATGAAGAAATTAAATCAAATGAAATTAATTACAATTATTTTATAAACTTACCCAAAAATAAGATTCACGGTTTTATAGAAGGAATGTTAATTGAGATTGGAATTTTCAATAATTATGATACTTATACTCCAGATAAAAATGTTATTTTCAATGGGAAAAGATTAACAGATTTAGTTAGATACTCTTGTTTACCCGATTTTTCTTATAAGGAAATATTAGATAAGGTAAAGCAAATAGATGTTATTTGGTTTAAAGATGGTTTTCCTATAAAAACCTTTGATGTTGAAAATTCGACGGATTTCACAAAAGCATTTTTAAGAGCATATCAATTAAAGAGCTTCAAAACACAATTTTATGTGATTGCCAGTGAAGATAAAATAAACATTTATGAGGATAGAAGAAAAATAAAACCATTCAATGAAATTAAGAATGATATGAGTTTTATATCTTTTGATAAAATATTTGCTGAATACAAAGATGCTGTTATTCATAATAATATTAGAATTAAAAGCATATTATTAAATTAGCCAACTATGGATTTAAAAAAGATTTGTAAGTGGTTTGTCGAATTGAACACAGAAAAGAAAAAGTTGTTTAATGACTATTTTATTGATGACATTGTTAGATATTTAGAGATAGATGAGATACACAATAACGTTAATTTAGAAAAAATATTAAAAGAAAAATGTGGCTCTGAATACCTGCAACTTATTAAATGTAAAAGCAAATCAGATGTTAAAAAGTGGCTCAATAAAATTACCAGTTATATTGCCAAATATATTGATTCAGAGCAAATAATAGCTGATTTTTTTTCAAAGTGAATTTAACTCGATTAATAGTGTCAGAATTACTAAAAGTAATGACCAAAACTTTAAGATTGATTTTACTAAAATTAACAGTTATGACAATTTCATAGAAGGCAAAAGTGAACAGGAAGATATACAATGACCAAGCGAGAACAAATCTAAAATATGAGCTTAAAAATTGAGCAGAAATTAAAAAATAATTTTTTTACAGAAGAAAAACCCAAAGTTTATGCAACAGGTGTTTTTTTAGTGCCTATGGAGGTTACAATAGAGGGAGGAAAACAATATGTGTGGGTTGTTAATGAATTTAATGATGATACCTATGATGAAGATGGCAAAATCTGCTCACCTGCTATTTGTACAACCCAAAAAAAGAATCTAATAGGATATTAAACATGATAGCAGGCATAGGAGTTGATATTGTAAAGATTGAGAGGATAAAGACGGCGGTTGAAAGATGGGGGGGGAGGTTTATGGATAGGGTATTTACAGAGGATGAAAAAAAATATTCCCTCAGCAAATATAATCCATATCCACACCTCGCAGCCCGATTTGCTTATAAAGAGGCATTGGTTAAGGCACTGGGGACAGGGTTCAGGATGGGGATAAGATGGAGGGATATAGAATTGGTAAGAAATGGAGACGGCAAACCTGAGGCAAAACTTAAAGGAACTGTAAAGAAATTTGCTAAGCAGAGAGGAATTAATAACATCATGGTCAGTGTATCGCATGATACAGATTATGCCATTGCCTATGTAACATTAGTCAGTCTGAAGAAACATGCCCCTGAATGAATCTATTGCTTGTAGCTTATGTTTTTAGCAAATCCTTCAAAATTAATTCTACACAAAACTCGTTCTTATAGGAGTCTCTATTGAGCAAGGAAAAATTTAAAGAAAAAATCATTTCCCTTATCCATAAGTTTGAAAAGGACAAAAATCATTATCTTTCCAAAGAGTATCTTGAGGCACAGGTAAGACAGGACTTTATCAATCCATTCTTTGAAGCACTCGGTTGGGATATAGAAAACATAAAAGGTCTTTCCCTATTTGATAGAGAGGTCATCCTTGAAAAAGGGGAGACAACAGGAAGACCTGATTATAATTTTCGCATAAACGGCTCTACTAAATTTTTTGTTGAGGCAAAGGCGCCCTCTGTCATACTTGATAATGTCAACCATATCCTGCAAGCTAAGACCTATGCCTATAGCACCAAAGAGGTATATTTTGTAATACTCACTGATTTTGAAGGATTCAAACTCTTTGATGCCTCCCTCAAGCCAAACCATAAATTCCCAGGTGAAGGGCTTATCTTTGATTTCAAATACACAGACTATATTGATAATTATGATTTATCTTATCAACTCTTTGAACGATGATTTTCAATTCCTTAAGTACCGGTTTTATCACCATATTATAAACCCCATCAACATCCTTTTTCCCGAAAGCACAGGCAACAAAGCATTGAATTTTTCTCATAAACAAATAATTGTGGCTCATTTATTTGATATTGTTTCGCAAAGCATTATTTTATTAAACATTAAACAAAATATTTTGAGTTTCCCTTAATTTTGGCTAAAATTCAGATATACTTATAATATGGTGTTGATGTTGCAAGCTTTCCAAAAAATTGGGCAAACTATAATCCTATATACATGCCAATTCCAGATGAAATCCCGGTTGGTTTACTATCAGCTTCTTTTTTGTTATAGAGGCAATCTTTGCCAATAATTCAATGCTTGGGAGGCGATTGTCTTTTAACCCTTCAAGACGACCTATCATGGGCTGGCTTATGCCCAGGGCATCTGCGAGTTCTGATTGTGAGAGACCTGCATCTTCTCTTGCAATTTTAATTTGTCGGGCAATTGCAACCCTCAATCTGGCTTTGTCTAACAGGATTTTAAATTCGTGGTCTTTTTTCCGCCTTTTAATAACATCTTCAAGAGAATAAATATCTTTTTTGTGAGTATGAATTTTCATATAAATAACCTCCCTGATTTTTAGTTTTTCAATACATCCTTCATACGGTTAAGCGCAGTTTCAATTTCATGCTGTGGTGCCTTTTGGCTCTGCTTTTTATAGGCATGGAGCAAGACCATTGTATTTCCTTCAATAACTACATAGAATATTCTGGTCTGCGAAATCTTAATCTCTCATAATTTGCCCTTAATCTGCCTCAGGGATACCAATGGGGCTTGTAATCCATATTGCTTTATATCTTCTAAGACAGCATATATCATGGCACTTTGCTCTTTTGGTAATTTATCTATATAGTCGCTAACCTGTCCGAATAATTTAATTACCATAAATTTACTATAACCTAATGGTTATAGGGATGTCAAGGAAAACAAAGCGATTATTTTATCACCAGCCATGTTACCAACTCAAAATCTTCTCCGCCTTTAACCTGCCTTGTTTCAGGAATTAGCCTGCCGCCCCTACCTGCAACCAAGGCTCCTACTGCTTTTTTTTAAGATCTTTGATATTTTATGAATTGTCTTTTCAAGAAGATTATCATATTTCCCCATATTGCTGCAGTTTACTGTTTCTGAGCAAAAAGAGTTAAATCTTGAAATATCATTTTTGGGTTTACCGTTTAACCTTTGGGGTATTATACTTATGAGTATATAATATGTAAATATCTTTTATGTTTGTAACTACCCATATTATTAAGTGATAAGATTGCTTCGTCACTCCGCTCCTCGCAATGACATAGTGGGAGGTTTGTGTAATTCGGAATTAAGAATATTTTTTTTAATAATATGATGACATCAAGCGAACTTGCAGGATATATAGATTTAACACTCCTAAAACCTCAAGTTACAACGAAAGATATAGAGGCTTTTATCCGTGATGCACAGAAATATCCATTTGCATCTGTATGTATCCCGCCGTACCATGTCAGAAAGGCTGCTGAGATACTGAAAGGGAGTCATACAAAGGTCGGGACTGTTATAGGCTTTCCTCTGGGCTATCAAACAACCTCTGTAAAACTTTATGAAGCCCGTGAGGCTGTTGAGTCAGGTGCAGATGAGATAGACATGGTGATGAATATATCCCGCTTCAAGTCAGGTGAACTATCCATGGTTCAGGATGAGATTTCAAAAATAGTATCTTCCCTACCAAAAATAATAGTAAAAATAATAATAGAAACCTGCTATCTAACAGACGAGGAGAAAGTGATTGCCTGTGAAATGGCAATAAAGGGTAGGGCTGATTTTGTCAAGACATCTACTGGTTTTGGTCCTGCTGGTGCAACTGTAGATGATGTAAAGCTGCTTTTAAATACTGCTAAAGAAAGGATAAAGGTAAAAGCATCGGGGGGAATAAAGACTCTTGATGGGACATTAAAGATGATAAATGCAGAGGCAGTAAGAATCGGAACGAGTGCGGGTATGGAAATAATTGAAGAGTTTTTAAATAGGGGAAGATGTTAAGATGGCAACCATTTTATACCCCTCACCCATCCCCTCTCCCGTAAGGGGAGAGGGAATATGATTTATTTAAAACGACAGATGTGTCCAGAGTCCTACAGCGTAATATTTATCAGCAAGTTCCCCGTTTAGATTCAGCCGCAACAAAAGTATATTTATATCTAATCCTGCGATATATCTCATATAAAAACTCTCTGGACTCTTTGACCCTGCCCCCGAGGTGCTGAGGTTCCCAGAAGCACCTACGCCATCAAGAGTGAGCGTTCCCTTTGTGGTAAGGGTCGTATCCACATTTCCATAATTCTTATTTGCCGCTATACCTGCATAAGGAGTAACAAAGATGAGACTTTTACTTATTATCGCCTTCAATCCAATTGACTGTGTTGACCATTTCGTTTCTCCTGTGGTTGTAGAATCTAAAATCTGTGTATAGCTATTGCCTCCATAACTCTGTGGGGTAGTCTCTTTGTAGGTTTCTGAGCTTGTTATTTTTCCTGACGCCGCATCATAAGTCAGACTCAGAGAAATATCCGGGAGGGCAACGCCTGACAATCCCTTTCCAAAAAACTGCCTTCTCAGCTCGGCACCATAGACCGTATTACTTGCATCAAATGAGGCATTTCCCTCATCTAACTTAAAAGAATAACCTCCATATTTTAAACCAAGATCCATATCCAACGGCAGTCCCAGCTTGCTCTGAAGCAATATACCAGGCACTCCCATTGCTCCCTTAAAATCCAGACTGCTGGTTTTAATGGTTCTGGTTGGGAGAGACCTCAGCTTGTTTGTATCCACATTCCAGATAGCCGCCGTAGCACCAGCTCCAAGCTCAAAACTTCCGATGCCGTGGACTTCTGCCGGACGGTTTGCCCCTCCTACCGCACTATATGCTATGCCCTCAGAAAGCTCCTCGCTTGTCCATTTACTTATCAATCCGTAGTCATAAGCAACATCATCCTTTGCAGTCGCTATATCCTCGGTTATTCCTGCAAAAGCATTGGAAGAAAAGATAACTGCAAAACAATATATAAAAAATACCAATTTTTTCACACCATCCTCCTTTTTTAAAAATGGGGTGAGCGAAGGGGCTTGAACCCTCAGCCTCTGGAGCCACAGTCCCATCAAGCCTATTTTTATCATTCCTTCAAACCCCTTGTCAATACTTATACCTTTTTGATTTTACTTGATTTAAAGGTAAATAGTCAAGTCAGGTGGAGTCAGACAAAATCAGGGGTTAATTTAATGCTGTTAGGCACAATTTAGGCACATTTAACAGTATGAAAAAGGAGGATATATGGATGCTTTAAAGACAAGTGAAATACTTCCAAAAAGGTTATTGTCAGTTAAGGAAACCAGCGTCTATTTAGGAAGGTCTGTTAGTGCCATAAGAGAGCTAATCTGGGCTGGTAAATTACCTTGTGTAAAAATTGATAAACGAATACATCTTGATATTTATGATTTAGAAAAGATTATAAGTAATCACAAGACGGTTTTTACTTATTAACCCATCAGGGAAAAGCGGGCATACTTTACACCCCAGAGCCTAAAAACTCTGGGGTTTTCTTTGTAATGATACTTGAGTATGCTATCAGTAAAAATCAGAAAATATCAGAGTATCACCCTGAATGAGAAAAGGGATTTAAAGGCTGTTTTTGTAAGACAGAAACAAGGTTTTATAAGGGCAAACAGAGAAAATGGGTTTTACATTTTAAATTGATTTTATTATCTAATTGGTTTAAAATACCAATAATGAAATCGGAGCTTGTCATATACAAAAAAGTTACAGATGCGTTAGGAAATACGATTGAGATTAAAATATGGCAGGTAAGACCTTCTACTCACAAACCTCATGGATATAAATATTCTTTGGTTTACATTGTGAATGATATAAGGGTAATAGGTTATGACAATGCCGAAAGGAAGGGAGACCACAGGCATTATGGACAGATTGAGAAAGGTTATGACTTTAAAGATATTGACAATTTATTAGAGGATTTTTATAAAGACATAGAAAAATATAGGGAGGGCAATTATGAAAATTAAAAAAATAAAAATAGAAATTAAGAACATTAAGGACATCTTTGAAGATGTAAAGAACACTATAAAAAAAATAGAGAGGGGCGAAAAACTTAAATCTGTTAAAGAGCCTGAAATCTATTTTACCAGTTTTGAGGCATTCAGAAAAGCACTGACACCTAAAAGGCTTGAGTTATTACATATCATTAAAACAAAAAATCCATCTTCAATTAACCGCCTTGCAAGGCTGGCAAAGAGGGACATAAAGAATGTAGCAGAGGATGTAAAATATTTAGAGCAGATAGGACTTATTGAAAAACAGGAGCATGAAAGGGAAATCAGACCATTTATAGAGTATGATAAGATTAATTTAGAAATAGCAGTTTAAAAACTATTCAGGGGATAGGGTAGCTCCCGAAAAAACTTTTTGAAGGTTGGGCAATGTCTACAGCTATCTCTTTTCTAAAGCTATCTACAAATTCTTGCACCCATTCTCCTCCCCCATATCACACGCCCTTTGTAAATCAGATATTGCCCTGCCCATATTTCCTGATAAAGCATAAGCAATCCCACGATTGGTGTAGGCATCGGCATAATTCGGGTCTAATGCAATTGCCTTTGTGTATGCCTCTATTGCAGAATCATGTTCTTTGTTTAAACTATATTGATACCCTTTATCAAACCACTGCCTTGCCTCAAATAGCCTCTCATCATCTGTGATTTTTGCCTCTACCTGTTTCTTTTCCTTTTCTCCCTTTGCCCCTGCCAACTGTTTCTTTAATTCCTCAATCTCTCTCTGGCTCTTATCGTAATCAGCCTGTATCTTCTTGTAATCTTCTACGACTGATTTCTCCTTTACCCTCTTTGCCATTTCTTCAATCTTATCAGTATTGACCTTTGCCTTGATTTTTATCCAAAAGTGAAAGCCATCTCCAACAACAGTCCTCTTTTTATCAAGTATCTCAACTTCCATAATCCCTGATGCAAGAACTTGGAGCTCATCCTTTGTTAATTGCGATTCTCTACTTTTGTATAACTCTCTACATAAGTCCCTGCCTGTTCAAGGGCAATCCTCTTTGCCTGAAGCAATGCCCTGCTCTCTGCAACACCCGGCGTCTCCCCATCCCCCATATTGTATGTGCCTTCCGAAATGATTTCTTTTGTTTGGGCAAAACCAAGAGATGGGAAAAACAGGAATAGAGCAATAATAACTGCAAAAATATATCTCATATCTCACCTCAATACTGTTTAAGAACAGGTAAAAGATATTCCATTTTTTATTAAAATGCAAGCGGTTTTTATCAACTATCGGGCTTAATAACCTTGTTGGCTTTTTATTTTGACACTTGTTTTAGTAATACTGTATAATAATACTAACCATAAATACGGAGGTGATACTATGATAAAAACTTCAATATCTATTCCTGATGAAATTTATACAGAAGCAAAAAAGGCTACTGATAATTTCAGTCTATTGGTATCGGATGCGCTTAAAGAATATTTGAGAAAGAAAAATATCAAGAAGGCTGTATCTTCTTTTGGTAAATGGCAAAAGAGGGATAAGGATAGCGTAGATATTGTGAATGAGTTAAGAAAAGAGGAGAGCCGAAGATATGCAAACCGTAATGATTGATACTGATATAGCCATTGACTATTTAAGAGGCATATCATCTGCAAAGGATTTAATATTACCTCTATGGAAAACTAACACAGCATATTTGAGTATTCTAACGGTTTACGAACTCCACGCAGGAATGAGAGAGAATGAAAAAGAAGATACAAATAATTTTATCAATGCCTGCAATATAGAGCCTATCACCATTGAAATAGCAAAAAAAGGCGGTGAGATTTACAGGCATTACAGAACACAGGGCATAACATTAACCTCTAACGATTGTCTTATAAATGCCACTGCCATAGTCAAAGGGCATAAAATAGCAACCAGAAATAAAGCTCATTACCCGGATAAAAAGATAATATGGAAACATTCGTAGAGATGCACTTGATAGCAGATTGATTGTAAGGTTGCAGAATAAATGAGCGTAAACATTTTCAGGAGAGGATAGCTCCTGAATTAGAACCCCTGTTTATCTATTGATAGACAGGGGCTTCATAACTGCTAATTTATCCAATACACGAATTGGCTGTTAAGATTTTGGAAAGAAAATAGTAAATACAGGACTCACTATTTAGAATATTGGTCAGGGAAAAAATACCTTGACAATATTTTTTTATCTATTAAAATACGCTCATGTTTATATTCATACAAAGGAGGGTTAAATTATGGCATATAATACGAATACCATTATCAAGATAACAGGGCTTACACAGAGGCAGGTTGATTACTGGGACAGAACACACTTTATTAAACCATCTGTCAAAGAGGCATCTGGTTACGGAACTGCAAGGCTTTACTCATTTCAAGACCTTGTTCAGTTAAAAGTAGCAAAGACACTTATTGACAAAGGGGTATCACTCCAGAAGATAAGGAAGGCTATCACATACCTAAAAAAGAATTTCCCTGATATAGAGAAACCATTAGCAGAGATGAGGTTTTTAACTGATACTGAAACTATCTTTGCCTTAACAGATAAAAAGGGAGTTATCCTCGATACCCTATCAAAAGGGCAGATGGTCTTTGCTGTAGCTATAGGGGAATTGATAGAGGAGCTAAAAGGAGAGGTAAATAAAATAAGTCAGGACAGGAGGTATAAAGTATCTGTGAAAGGTAAGACCTATGATGTTATCCTGCATCCAGATTTAGAGGAAGGTGGCTTTTGGGTAGAGTGTCCAGCACTTCCCGGCTGTGCATCACAGGGAGATACAGTAGAAGAAGCCTTAATGATGATTAAGGATGCCATAATAGGACACCTTGAGGTAATAGCAGAGAAGGGTAAAAAGAGAAAGGCAGCAGCATAATGGCTGGACTGCATAACCTTAAGCCTGACAGAGTTGTAAAGGCTTTTATAAGGGCTGGCTGGAAACATGAAGGGCAGAGGGGCAGCCATGTAAAGCTGTCAAAAGAAGGAAACCCTAACATTCTTTCAATCCCTGTGCATAAGGGAAAGTCAATAAAGCAGGGGTTATTGAGAGACCAGATAAAGAAAGCAGGCTTAACAGTGGATGAATTTTTAGAGTATTACAGATAGAGAAGTTAGCACACCAGAAAAATCATAGCTCTTAACAACTTTCACAGGAGGCTGTAGAGAATATATTAACAAAATGGAAAAAGAAGATTATTTTAAATGGTTTTCAAAAAAAGATATTACAATAGATGAAGCATCATATCTTTGGTTTGGTGTAAATCCATATAATCCCGAAGGATTAACCCCAGACCTCATTACTAAAATTTCTATAATAAAGAAAAGACTTACAGAGGCATATGAATTAGGCAAAATAGGGTTATTGAATCTACATCAGCTTACTAATAGTAAATCAAATATAGGGGTGCAGTCCACCCAAATTGAGATAGTTGATAGTGCTTTAATCCATTAATAGATAAGGGTTTGGAGGATGGTAATATTTAAAAGGCTTGATAATATTAAGTTTGAAAGATACGAGGGTTATAAACCCCATAATATATTAGGCTTAAAATGGGGTGAGCGAAGGGGCTTGAACCCTCAGCCTCTGGAGCCACAGTCCAGTGCTCTAACCAGTTGAGCTACGCTCACCATTGATTTAAGCTAATTTATCCAATTTTAGCCTGTCTGTCAAGTTCAGAGTCACTTATGATTTTTATAAGTCTTGACTATAATACCCTCATTCTAATAGACTTCTGTTATGAATATTCTTCTCTATCTGGCAAAGAGGTTTATTGCAGGGGAGACCTTTGAACAGGCAAAAGAGGTTGTAAAGAGGTTAAATGACAGAGGATTTCTCGTCACGATAGATATTTTGGGTGAGAGTGTTACAAATAAAGAACAGGCTGAGAAGGCGAGGGATTCCTATATTGAACTATTGAAAAATATAAATACACTTGGATTAAATTCCAATGTCTCTCTAAAACTGACACAGATGGGGCTTGATATTGATGATTCATACTGCCATGAAAATGTTATTAAGATTATAAAAACAGCAGTTGAATATAAGAATTTTGTAAGAATAGATATGGAGGGTTCCAGATATACCCAGAGGACTATTGATATATTTAAAGAGGTTCATAGGGTCTATCCTCAAAATATAGGGATGGTAATCCAGTCGTATCTCTACCGCAGCAAAAAAGATGCAGAACATGCAATAGAAAATCAACATTACATAAGGTTATGCAAAGGGGCATATAAAGAGCTTCCTGATATTGCCTTTCCTGATAAAAAGGATGTGAATAAAAACTTTGAAGAAATGACTAAGGAGTTACTTTTAAAGGGGAATTATCCTGCAATTGCCACCCATGATGAAAAATTGATTGATATTGCAAAAAACTTTGCAATAGAGAATGGCATATCAAAGGACAAATTTGAATTTCAGATGCTCTACGGCATAAGGAGAGATCTACAGGAAAGATTAATTACTGAGGGATATAGAGTCAGAATCTATGTCCCCTATGGGACATACTGGATACCATACACCATAAGAAGAATCAGGGAGAGAAAGGAGAATCTCTGGTTTGTCCTTAGAAATATTTTCAGGAGATAGGGAAGATACTATTAACCACCGATGAACACAGATAGACACAGATATAAAGAAGAATTTAAAAATAACTTATCTGTGAAAATCTGTGTGTATCTGTGGTTGCAAATTAGTTTCTTAGCCTTTTCATCGGCTGCAGTTGAAGTATTTGCAGACGACGAGGATAGTAAACTTGCAATACCATTTAAGTCTATTCCTGCAAAGGATAGAGATATGCTTCAAAAGATTATCAATAAAGAAAATGTATTCCTCAAATGGAGAGACGAAGATATTGAAACCAGCACTACTATCTTTAATTATCTCCTTGACAGACCCGTCCTGATATCAACAATTTTAACTGAACTTGTCATTGCCAGCTATCAGATTGAAAAGAATGATGGCCTTTTTAAATATGATGATGGTCATGGTTTTACAGGCGGCTTAAAGATACTCTATAAAAAAGATAGAGAAAAAATATATCAAGGAAATTATATTTATACAACAGGTGTTGGAGTGCCAGTCAGATTATCAGGAGAGTGGGTATTAATATTAAAATACGAAGAGAAGAATGAGTTATTAGAAATTGATATAGACCTCTATTTAACCCAGGGGGATGAAGGTGTTGGAAGGATAGCAAAAGACCTCCCCTTTATTTTAAAATCTATTATGGCTGAAAAAGTAGATTCCTATATTTCGTCAGTAAGGGAACTCTCTGAGTTGATTCATAGCGACCCTGAAGATGCATATGATAGGTTAAAGGAGAGTGGCGAAATAAAAGATAGAGATTTAAGGGAATTTAAGAAAATAATTTTAAACAATAACAGGTAATATCCTCAAATTCTTTGATTTTCATTAAGGGATACTATAGAATGTGTCTCTAAATTATTAACTATGAATAAGGAGATAAAATGGACAGGAGAAAAAAGATATATCTTCAGTATGCAGCAATTTTTGTTTTAATCATGGTATTGGGCAGCATAAATTTTATAATCAAGACATCAGATGTCTGGCGTGGCAATCTGACAAAATACGAGTACACCACATTAATGCCTAAAGAGCTTATGGATTTAGTGAATCAAAATTTAGAGCTTATCATTATTGATACAAGGATTAAGGAATACTTTAAAGAAGGGCATATCAAAGGCGCCTTAAACCTCTCCCATACAAATATGAAAACGATGAATAAAGTATTAAGAAAAGATATGTCAAAAGATATAGTCGTCTATTCTGAAGATGGCGAAATGGCTAAAAAAATCTGCAATATCCTGGCAAATCTTGGCTACAGTAAGATTAAGAATCTGCATGGTGGAATAAAGAATTGGATAGATTCAGGGGGAGAAGTTATCAAATAGGTTACTCAATCTTTTGCCCCTCTGAAAAAATAGAAGATACATTCAGAATAAAAGTCCTTTCGGGTATTACCACAATCTCCTTTTCAATAAAATAATTAAATTGATTTGTATCCCTGGAATCCCTCATTTTAATTTTAATATAATGCCTCCCCGGGGAAACAGGTATCTCCTCATAGGCAAAGGTGGGTATATCCTTTCTAAGTCCTGCGGGATAATAGGTCTTAGATAATATATTTTTATTATCCAATTCCAACTCTACATAAATAGGGAGCCTCTCCCTCTTCCCTATCATCCTCATTTTTGAAAATGGGGAGTTTGTTCTCCTCATATGTATGAGTATGTCTTTCGTCTCCCTCTCTGTTAATTCTCTTTGTTCTGTTCTATGTTTGCCAGAGTACTTAAATGTAAATTTTATTAATGACATGCCTTTATTGTAAAAAGGATATTTTGGCATCTCTGATAAAAATAAGATACTGAACATAGATGCAATAATTACAAAAGAAATTACCGCTCCCCTTTTAAAGATGCTTCTTTCAACTAAAACTGATTTTCTAAACTCTGATTTCTTTTCCTCCAATCTGTAGGTATTAAGTTCTTTCTCAAAAAGGTTTATCTCTTCTCTGAGTTTATCTGCATGTATAGATGAGAGCCAATATTCCCTTATTCTACTGCGGTCAATGTCCTTTTTTAATATCGGAGGCCTTTTGCCGTCAAACCTTGACTGAAGCCATGTATTGCCTTCACGATAGTGGCAGTCACCATTTACACAACTCCAAATAAAGACACCATCTGCCCCTGAATCTAACCCATACTCAACAAATGAGGGATGAATCATGCCGATGCATGGGAAAGAGGTTGTCTTTACATTCGGCATATCTTTGAATTCAACCTGTATCTCTCCTGTATTGATACTCTGTTCGCATATCAGCCCTAAAATCTTTGGTCTTTTGGTATCTGGAATTCCAGATAAAAGGCGGGTTATTTTTTCTTTAACCTGTATATCGGTTATACCATCCATCTTTATTGCATTGAAGTCACATGAACCCAAACAGATGCCGCATGCAGCACACCTTTCTATTTTTACAACAGCCTCCATTTTATAGGGGGAGTTATCTGTCCTCGGCTGCATATAGATAGCCCCGTATGGGCAATCCTTATTGCACTGGTCGCATCCTGTGCAATTTTCCAATATTACCTCAGCAGGTGAAGGCCTATGCCTCTTTATCCACGGCATTACAAAAAGTATCACTGTTAAACCAATAGTAAATGACCAGAATATAGTCTTTGGAAGGAGAGCTTTTATAGGAAATAAGAAAAAATAGAACCAATCAAACGGAGCATCTATCGGTAATCTGCTCAGGTCTGCAGGCTGGACACTTACAGCAGGCTTAATTACAGACATGACGAAGAGTATGACTAATACAGAAATTGTGATTACTTTAGGAGGCACAACAACAGGGCGTGAGCATCTCATAACATGGATACCCACAATGATAATCATTCCAAGAGGAAGGCTCAGGTGTAAAAAGTGCAGGACAAAAAATAGTAATTCACTCAATGTCTCATTACTGAGAAACGAGATAGAAAGGGGCTCTACAAAAAGATGGATATCATTCAGCAGTTCTGCTGTCTTTACGGCAACAAGTTGTCCCCTCTCATCCCATACAAGCCAGTAGCCGGTAATTCCAATTATGAGTGTGACAATAAACAGCACAACACCCGAAACCCACGCCAGCCATCTGTAATGTCTGTATCTGCCGTTAAAATATTCCCGCAGTGTGTGGAGTGTGAGAAAGATTATCAAACCATCAGAGGCATATCTGTGGATACTCCTCATTATACCACCGGCATACCATTGGTCTTCGGTTAGGTATTGGATCGTCTGATAAGGATTAGCGGTTCTGAAAAAGATAAACAGGTATATACCGCTTCCTATCAGGACAAAAAAGAGTATAGTAGATATTGCCCCGAGATAGTAAAGCGGATTATAGGCAGGAGAGAAATACCTGTTTGCCCAGTCTTCAATATAAAGGAATATCTTCCGCCCTGACAGGTAGCCTTTGTGATACGATTCTAATTTTTGGCGCTTTGCTGGAATGAAAATAAAAATCCCTTTAAACCTTTTTTATATTTACAGACCAATCCTTTGGGCCCTTCTGCTCATATTCCCATTTAAACTGGTTTTTAAACTCAGCCTCAAACTGATAATACAAAGGCTTCGGGTCATGGTCGTTTATAATCTTTAAGGTCTCACCTGATTTTAACTCATCCCATAACTGGAATATTTTAGCATGTCTTTCATAAGGCGGCATAGTCCTTAAATCAAGTGTATGTATCCCGTTAGACAAATTTATCACCTCCTTCAGATTGTTGCAAGAATATCTTCACTTTTATAAATACACTTCTTCTCATTGATATGAGTCTCAAATTCGCTCCTGAAATTCTTAACAGCACCCTCTACAGAAAGCGTCGCCCCCATTAAAAGATGACAGTAAACAGACTGGTTCTTTAAAAGGCTGCATGTATCTTCAATATCTTTCAAGTCACTCATATCTCCGTTGCCATCCTCAACTTTTTTAATGAGTCTGAACAGCTTGACAGTCCCCATCTGGCATGACGGACACTGCCCGCATGACTCCTCCATAAAAAATCTTGAAAATTTCAGAACAGTGTTGACAATACATGTGCTGTCGCCAATGACAATTACAGTTGCAGAACCAAGCCCTGAGCCAATGTCTCTCAAGGAATCAAAATCCAGCAGGGTATCAAGCTGTGCCTCTGTAACAGGTGAGTTTGAAGGGCCGCCTGGGAATACAGCCTTAAAAACCATCCCATCATTTAACCCTTTACCGCAGTCGTATATAATTTTTCTCAACGGAGTCCCCATTGGCAATTCATAGATACCAGGCCTTTTCACATCCCCGCTGAGTGTAAATACCATAGTCCCCGGACTCTTCGGAGAGCCAATTTTTGAGAACCAATCACCCCCTTTAAGAATAATATGAGGTATATTTGAAAGTGTTTCAGCATTGTTTACAAGTGTAGGATTTCCGTGGAGCCCCCTGCTGGAAGGATAAAATGGAGGCTTCTGCCGAGGCTTTGCAGACCACCCTTCAATTATCTCCATCATAGCAGTCTCTTCACCTGTAACATATTTATCAGGGCATTTTTTGATTTCAATATTCAGAGAAAATTTACTTCCAAGTATTTCTTCTCCCAGATACCCTTTTTCTTTTGCATCTCTTAATCCCTTCTCAAGGATTGCAGTCTCCTCAGTATATTTCTCATTAATATATATGTAAGCATCATTCGCACCAACAGAATAAGAAGCAATAGTTATCCCTTCTATCAACTGATGGGGGTTTGAGCGTATGAGTGAACGGTCTTTAAAAGTATTGGGCTCTCCTTCGGCAACATTGCAGCAGACATATTTCTTATCTCCGGTTGATGAGTCTACAATCTCCCATTTTTTCCCTGTTGAAAATCCTGCCCCGCCTCTGCCTCGTAGTCCTGCCTTCTTTACCTCTTCTATTATATCAGCAGGCTTTAACTCACTTATTGCCTTTGACAATCCCTTATAGCCGCCCTTAGAAATATATTCATCAATTGAGAGTGTGGCTATTGAGTGAAATTCACTCATAGGAATATCATTTGACAACAATATCCTCTGCCCTGAAGAATTATTCATTGTTCCTCCAGCAAAGTTATCTTATTACAGAATTCACCCTTCTCTTCATCAAAATCAATCACAGTAATCTTTCCTGCCTTAAACTCAATCTTGTCCTGATAGACATAATCAAAGTGTCCTTCTTCCTTTGAATCCCTCATCCTGACCCTGATATCGTGTGCCCCAGGGGAGATAGCTATCTCCTCATAGGCAAATGTGGGGCCGTCATTCTTTAATCCTGTCGGATAATATGTCTTAGACAGTATATTATTATTGTCTAACTCTACCTCTACATAAACAGGCAATCTCCCCCTGCCGCCTTCTTTTCTAATCTTTGAGAATGGCGAGTTTGTCTTCCTCATGTGCTTTAGTTTGTCCTCTGTATCTACCCTGGTTAATTCCCTCTGCTCTTCAGTATGCTGGCTTGAGTGTTTAAATGTAAACTTTATTAATGACATATCCTTATTGTAAAATGGATATATCGGTTTCGCTGACAGAAACAATACAAGAAGTGCAGGGAACAAAAGGACAGGAATGGCAGAAACTCTGATAGCCTTTTTCAATACCATTTCTTTAGGTATATTCAAATCTGTAATCTTATATGCAGTTACATTTGATTTATTTTCCAGTTCTTTTTCAAAGATGCCAATCTCGTTTATAAGCTGTCTTGTCTTGAGCGGGGATAACCAGTATGTACGGATATTTGAATAGCTGACCTCACCTCTCAAAACCAGTACAGGCGCCCTTTCACCCTTTAACCTTGCCTGCGCCCATTTTGACCCTTCGCGGAAACTGCACTCACCTGTCTGACAGCCAGCTACAAATACACCGTCAGCACCTGATTCAATGGCATGTTCAATAACGGAATGGTTAATCATGCCTGCACAGGGGAATGTAACAACAGATACATTCGGCATCCCTTTTATGCTGCTATTCTTTATATCTATAAACTCTCTTTGATTAACACTCTTTTCACAGACCAGACCTACTATACTTGCTCTCCCATTCTCCTTTCTTGACAGATACAGGAGTTTTGTAATCTCTTCTTCTATCTGCTCCATTGTCCTGTTGGGGAGACTTGGTGCGTTAGAGCCACATGCACCGACACATGTCCCACAACTTGCACACCTGTCTGTCATCACCTCTGCCTGAAAGAGATACGGTCTTCCGTCCTTTCTCGGAATCATCCTGATTGCCTCATAAGGGCAATCGTTGCGGCACTGCTCACAGCCCACACATTTCTCCGACGATATTTGTGCTGTTGGCTGTCTCTTCGGCCTTCCAATCCATGGTGCTATAAATAGAATGACGGTGCCTCCAACGGCAGTAGCCCAGAACATCCCTTTAGGCAGGATAGATGCCAATGGATATATAAATAGATAAAACCAGTCAAAAGGCACATCAACCGGAACCTTTGTCATACTCACAGGCAATGCATTGGTTGCAGGTGCAATTAAGGATATTAAAATCAGTATAGCCAATACAGTAATGGCAATAGCCTTAGGAGGTTTTACTGAAGGGCGGGCATTCCTTGATACATGTATGCCTGTTAATATGCCCATACCTAACATTGATATCATTACATGTGCAAGGAGCAGGACGAAAAACAGCATCTTGCTCATTGTGGCAATACTCAGGAATGTCCTTGGTGGGGGTTCAATAAAAATAGGTATATCATCAAGCAACTGTGCGGTTCTTATAGCAATAAGCTGTGCCCTCTCATCCCATACCAGAAAGTATCCAACAATTCCCATCGCTATTGAAGCTATAAGAAGTGCATTTCCTGAAACCCATGATACCCACCGCCAGTGACGGTATCTGCCAAGTGAAAATTCCCTCAGAAGATGCAGGATAAGAAATACGATTAATCCATCAGATGCATAGCGGTGGATACTCCGCATGATGCCGCCAAGATACCATTGATTGACAGTAATACTCTGCATCGTCTCATACGGGCTGCTTGTCCTATAAAAGAAAAAAAGATAAAGACCGCTTATTGCTATCAATACGAGGAGGAACGCACAGATTGTCCCAAGATAATAAAATGGATTATATTTTGGTGTGAAGAGCCGGTCTGCAAAACCTTCAACTGTATATACGATTCTTCTCTTGATGGAAAGGTTTTTGAAATTCATATTGAACAAAACCTGAACACGAATGTCACGAATGGACTAATTACACGAATTAATTCATAGAAAAGATAATTTAATTTGCTTCTTATTCGTGATATTCGCTAATTCGCTCAATTCGTGTTCCTCTATTAACTCAGATTGTTTTAAACATTTTCATTATCAGTCCCTTGCACCCTTTGATGAGTGACAATATCTCTCTCCTCCAGAGGAGGATAATCGGGACTATAAAAAATAATATATTGCCCAGTATGAATTTTGTCAGAAAGTAGTAATAACTAAACTTATATGCCTGAGTTGACGGGTCATACTCAGAGCACATCAGCTTTATCTTTTCTATTAAACCGAGAGACTTTGATACCTCTTTATTGTTATTTAATAAAAGCCTCTCTAACGAACCGATTATTTTCTTTTGGACATCTTCCGCTTTTTCATCTGTATTATATGCAATATTATTATATACGCCCCCGCTTAAGTCTATGACTGAAATCATATTCAGGTGGTCAAAGCTGTCACCTGTCTTTTTATAATAAAATCCGAGTTTGGCTGTAAGCTCACTTATCGTATTTTTGTCTCCTGATGCAAATTTCCAGTATTTAAAATCTTTCGCAAATGCCTCTCCGTATTCCCTCATCCTCTGAGGTGTATCCCTCTCAAAATCAAAGCCAATAGTTATTACATCTACCTTTTTACCTGAATCCTTATCAAACTTTTTTATGGCCTCTGAAACGATTGCTGTGCTTACGCCGCATGTATGGGGACAGCTTGTATAAATGAAATTTATGATAAATGGCTTCCCGCGATAGTCCTTAAGATTAAATATATTCCCGTCCTGGTCTGTTAAGGAATAATCTCCGAGCTTTCTCCCGATGGTCTGCTTTGAGGCGAGGAGTGCCTTCATCTGCTTCAACTGGTCCTGATATTGTCCAAAGGCAATAGAATCAGAAAAGAGGAATAAAAAACTAATGAAACCACAGATTACACAGATTTTTATAAATTTTTTAACCCCCCTTTCATCCCCCCTTTTATAAGGGGGGAAAGAGGGGGGTATCTGCGGTAATCTGCGAAATCTGCGGATATATAATTTCTTTAATATTAAAAATAATGGGGCGATAAAAAAAGAAAGGAACAGCAGCCTCTTTCCCATAATAGGTAAATTCACTATCTGATGCTGGAGTCAATGATTACAGCCGAGAGGATTAAAAAGAGATAAACCATTGATGCCTTAAAGTTTTTCCAGGCTATTTGTTTGGAGGTATCAAAGAGTAACTGGATGTTTCTTATGATGAAGAATATCCCGACGGCAAGTGCAACAGCAAGATAAAATATACCCCGATACCCAAAAAATGTAGGGAGGAGGGAACTGATAAAAAGGAAGATTGTATTTAATAAAATATAGACAGCCGTTTTTTTGTCCCCGACTGCCACAGGAAGCATGGGGACACCTGCATTCTTGTAATCCTCTTTATGGAATAGTGCAAAACTCCAGAAATGGGAGGGTGTCCAGAAAAATAATATAATTGCAAGGAGCATTGGTGGGAGGCACATTTCAGGCCTTGCAGATGCACCACCTGCAAGGACGGCAAAACTCCCTGCAAGCCCTCCAATAATAATATTCAGCTTGCTCCGCCTCTTAAGCCAGACGGTATATATGACAACATATACAAATGCACCGAGAAATAAATGTAAGGCAACCATCAGATTTAATGTATATGAAGAAAGTATTACAGATACCAGAATTAATATACTTGCAATCATTAATACCTTAGATGGACTTATATTGCCGACGGGGATAGGGCGGTTTCTTGTCCTGCTCATTACACTGTCTATATCCCTGTCAAAGTAATGATTGAATGCACTGGCACCTGCCGATGCCATAATAGTTAATATTGTAATGAGAACTAATTTTATAAAACTAAACTCATCTCTGGAGGCTGTGATTATATAGCCTGCAATTGCACTAAATGCAATTAATATATCTATGCGGAGCTTTAAGATATGAATGTATGCCTTAATTGTTGTCATTACTGATGTTTCTGGGTATATAAGGGCGATGTCTCTGTTCATATAAAAATTAGGTTATAAGAATTTTAATTTTAGGGCAGGGCTATGGCTTAATGACCATAACCCTACCCATTTATTAATTACCCAATATTCCACACCATAGACAACCACTTCCAATTAAGGAAGTAGAACATAATAAAAGCAACAAAGAAGATGATGATTATAATCCCTGTGCCTGGTGCCGGAAAATCCTCATGTCTTTCTTCTGCCATAAACCCTCCTTTAATAAACTAATTTGGCTTCGTTTGGAGCCAGTTTTCTGCCAAGGAATACTGAAAGGACTGATACACCAACATACATTGCCCCGCCTACAGCAGCTAAAATTCCGCCTAATGCTGCTATGGTTGTAAAAAGAAGTACTGTCGGGTCAAATGAGAATGGGATAATGGAATCTGCAAATGTAACATCCCAATGTCTCCTTGGTGAGCCAAGTATGCCTGCACCTGACATCCCTAAAATCAGGAGAATCAGTCCTATGGCATATACATATGGCTGTGCTGATGCCCATTTCTTACCTATTATTTCACGTCTGAATATAAGCGGGATTACATAATAGGTCAGCCCCATAAAGGCAAGGGTTGTTCCACCTACAACTGTAGCATGAAAGTGGCCTGTCAAAGCCCATGTGTTATGGGATTTAATAGACAACTGCTCTGTCCCATATACGACACCTGTTATCCCGCCTATGAATCCGAATATTAAGAGGGAGAATATCATAGCAGGGAAACCAGGTTCACCCCATGGTGCCTTAGTCAGCCACTCAAAAAGCCCTTTTGTATATCCCTTCTTCCTCTGTGCAACCTCAACTGCCATTGGAATTGCGAGGGCATGAATCATACTGGCAAGAACAGCCATATACATAAAGTAACCTGTGTTCCAAATCTTATGCGCAGGGCTTAGTGTGGGGTCTGTTAAGAGGTGATGTTCAGATGCCAAATTGATGAACAATATATACAGCACAAATGCACTCCTGCATATTTTCTCATTGACAGGCTTTGCCCCAACAGTTAATGCCCCTAAGAGATACCAGATGGAGACCATTGCCGTTACATTTATCTGCTGAGATGAATGCCCGAATCCCCAGAATATCAACCTATACATTGCCGGGTCCAAATTCTTTATAACCCCAAGAGACCACAGGAATGTAGGTATATAGATTATCGCACCACATGCAAGTGTAAATACTGCAATGATTGCTGCAGCAGACAAACCAAATGTAACGAGCGGTAAAGACCCTTCATAAGTCTTATCTGCCTTTGCTATTGCAAGGGTTCCAAAGAAAATCCCACATGCGGTCAAGGCGCCTACTGCAAAGAGTATTATCCCAAGATAATAGAGTGGATGTGCCTGCAATGGCACATAAGAGGAGAACATAACAGTTGCATTATCTGTAAAGACCATCACATCAACCAAAACCGAACCAACGAGCATCAGTATATAGGCAAGCCAGGCGACCTTCGGTGCCGCAAGTCTTGAATTAAGCAGGACAGATGAGCCAAAATACAGCCCTGCCACCTCAAAGAATATTATCCAGAATACCAGCATATTCAACCCGTGTGCAGTCAATGCCTTATAAAACCATTCAGGTGATAACAGGTGAACTGCAGGCAAGCGGGTTAATGCAACAAGAAGTGCCATTATACCGCCTATCAGGATGAAGACCACTGCAGTTACTGCGTTTATCCACATTAGATTCTGGGTAGTGGCATAAACTTTTTTCCCTGTGATAGGACAGGTTCTAAACTCCATTTCATTTGCCGCCATTTTAAATCCCTCCTTTTAAGAATCCCTTCCTTTTTTCCCTCTCCTCTATAGGGAGAGGATAGTGAGGGGTAAGTATTAATCCTTTACAACTATCTTGCCAACCATTGTATGGTGGCCAACGCCGCAGAACTCATTACAAATGATGTGATATGTGCCTGATGCTGTAGGTGTGAGATTTAATATATTGTCATGCCCTGGCACTATCTGAAAGTTCATATTCATCGGCTGAAGTGAGAATCCATGCATCAGGTCAACTGACGATATATGAAACTTATAGTTCACACCCTTCTTAAGCTCAAGTATCGGAATCCAGTTCCACATCTGCCCCTTAAGATAGACATCAGCCCCATCAGGCGGTTTTACAACAGGTATCCCGGACTCTTCCCCAATCTTATATTTTTCTATAAAGGCACCGGTAACCTTATCAAAATCATCAGGTCTTATCTTCATAGGCTCAACTGAAGGATTCTGACCACCAACAAAATGCCAAAGCGGCATCATCGTAAATAGTATAAGACACCATACTATTGCTACCGAAATCCATATTTTTTCTTCCTTATCAGCCGGTTTCCACCAATAAGTTTCAGGTGATGTTATAGGCATATTATCCCTCCATTCAAATTACGGTCCTGTAATGACAGCAGTTGGAGCATTTGCCAGCTCCATTACTCCCCAGATTACATAGAATATTGTTGGTATTGCTACCCCCAGAAAAAACAGCATAGAAATATCATCAAAAAAAATCTGCCAGTTTGATATCTTCCCCTCCTCTTTCATACCCCTTCACCCCCCTTCAAATAAAATAATTAATTAAAAGAAATTTCAATGTAGGGCAACCTTTAGGCTTGCTTATGCAGGGCTAAAGCCCTGCCCTACAGTGTGTTGCTGCCGAAGGCAGCCTAATTAAAATGCTGCATTGATCTGTAAATATACAAAATCTGAGGTCTTATCCTTGTCAATTGTTCTGGCATAATAATCTGAAGTTCCACTCGCCTCTCCCGCACTCCTTCTTACCCAAGAAAGTTCACATTTAACATTTGAACTTAAACTCTGCCTCGCCATGATATTGATCTCCGAGCCTAAATCATCTTTATTATTTGCATCCTTCTCAGCCAGACTGTATTTCCAATATTCAGCACCTATCCATAGAGTTTCTGTCGGCTTTAACCCTGCATTTAAAGACATGGCACTCATATTTGACCAGCTTATGTCATCAGTGAAACCATAAAGAGGATGGTTTGTGGGATAGAGATTCTGGAATGACTCTATTTTATCTGATGTTGAGGATTTATCTCCTGTTGCAGTGTCATACTCGGCGCCAATCCTTAAACCCATAATAGCCTTTAAGGTATAGCCGGCTTTTACAGCAAGGGCGTTAGACTCCTGAGAGATTGTAGTCCCCCCTGATTTCATGTTATCGCCCCCCTGCAGGGCATATTCTGCAGTATAGTCTGCATCTGCAAATTTACCATTGAGCCTTGCTCCATATGTAAGGACACTCCTGTCAGTCGAATCATTCTTATCCTGAAGTGCATAAATGTCAATGGTGTTGTTCTGGATAGCCTTAATAATTGCGTAGAGACCGGTGAAGGTATAATCTTTATCATCTGTTGTGCCGTTTGTCTTGAAATCAGTTGTATCATTTGTAACAGATTCCTTTATTTTTGAATAAAATAAATCCATACCAAAGGTATCTGTATTATACATAAGCTTTAGGGCATCAAAGCTCCTTGCATTATTTGACCACTCAAATCCACCAATAAGCCTGTGATCTCCATAAGCCATAACCTGACGGCCTAACTTCAATGATAATGGCTGTTCTGCAATACCATCAAACTGGACATAAGCCTGTTTTATATCGGTTGATTCAGAGTTGACTGTTGTTGTTGATGTGGTTGTTGATGTTGAAGCATTGTCTTGTGCTGTGCCGGTGCCATCACTTGTTCCGTCACTCCCCCATGCCCTGCTATCCTGTATCTGGATATATGCCTTCGTCTTTTCATCTATCTTTGCATCTACATTGAGCCTTGTCCTCTGTATTATCTGCTCCTGACTCTTTGCCCCTGTTGTATTATTTGAAACACTCTCACCCCTGACCCTTATTTCTCCGCCTAACTTAACATCTGATGCCGATGCCTCTGCAATGAAAAAAACAAGAGACAACAATACTACAACGAAGCCGCATCTTCTCATGAACCGCCCCCTTTTATAAAATGAATTTTAAAAGTCCTTAAAATAATAAATTTAATAATGATATCAATCTATGACTTAAATCATAAATTGTCAATAGATAAAATAAAAAAATTGATAACCCCCCTTTATCCCTTTCTTAAAAATAAAGGGATAAGGGGGATTACCAATACATTTTAATGCCCCACCAGTAAAATAAGTGGGGCATTTTTACGGCTATATTTTAATGACCGGCATCTGCACCACCAACCTTCAGAGGCTTAAATATTTGTGGTACCTCCGCACCCGTAACCTCAAGTATTCCTACAGCACCCTTATCTATTGCACGTGATATTGCATGGTCAACAAGTATATACGCAGCAGGGACATCAACCTTAAATTCAACAATAGCTGCACCACCTGGTGGAATTAATGTGGTTTGGACATTCTTTGCAGGCTCAGAGCCTACAGCACCCTGCTGATATACCGTATCAAATATCTCACCTATTACATGGAATGCAGATGTAAGATTCGGACCTCCGTTTCCTACATATAATCTCACTGTCTCACCAACATTTGCCTTTAGATTTCCTGGTGTTGCCATCGCATTAAATTTTACATAGGTCGGCTGCTCAGCCCTCATCTTTTCAACATCAAACGCTTGTGCCCCCTTCTCACCTGTCTTCCCCTTTGTATAGTAATCACCCTGAAATACATAGTATTCCCTGTCAACCTTTGGAAGACCCTTTTCAGGCTCTACCAGAATGAGACCATACATGCCATTTGCAATATGTGTTGGTATATGGGCTGTTGCACAGTGATAGACATATATACCAGGGTTCAATGCCTTAAAGAAAAAGGCAGTCTTTCCACCGGGAGGCGTCTGTGTAGCCTTTGCACCTCCACCCTGACCTGTTACGGCGTGAAGGTCAATTGAGTGAATATTTTTACTTGTCCCGCTGTTTTTCAGATTAAATGTAACATTATCCCCTGCCTTGACACGGATGAATGGACCTGGAACGGTATCACCAAATGTCCAGAATGTATATTCAACACCATCTGCCAGTGTCCCCTTTTTTTCAGATGTTTCAAGTTCTACCGTTACATTAGCCCCACCCGCCCTGCTTAGTGCAGGCGGAACCTCCGGGGCTGTTGTCAATTTTGCAACCTCATCTGCTGCATTGCTGATGTTACTGATAGCAAAGCTAACAAATAACCCTGTCAGAAACAAAATCCCCAACCTGATTTTCCTATTCATTAAATTACCCTCCTTCATTCAACTTTAATCTTTTATAGACAATTCTTTTTTATCTTAATTGCTTTTGTTTGCAACTCCGCCAGTTTTTCCAAGTTCTCTTATATAATTAACAAGTCCCCATTTTTCTTCATCAGAAAGCATATCTCCAAATGGAGGCATACCGCTTTCTGTCCCATTTGTAATAATCCAGAATATCTCACCGTCTGTCCTTACCTTCTGCCAGACAGGGATTGTAAAATTTCTTGGTTTTGGGTCAAAAGAGCTTGCCAGTTCACCGTCTCCCATCCCCTTCTCGCCATGACAGTTAAAACAAGTGCCTTTTCCTCCATATATAGCCTTAGCCTCTGACAGAGATTTTTCATCTGATGCGACTAAATTTTTAAAGGCTCTAACCTCTGCCAATTTGCCTGACGGAACCTTCGTCTCAAGTGCCTCGTGGTCAGGGGATGATTCTAATGCCATATGTTCAGCAGATTCATGGTTATCGGAATCTGCCTGTGCAGCACTACCATTTAACATTGTAAAAACAAGGTATAAAGGTATTAACAAAACCACCATGACTAAAGATGTCTTCAGATTTTTCACAGCTCACCCCCTTTCAATTCTTATTTTTGTATAATAAATTACCCGGCTCCTTATGTGAGGAGGAGGTGAATCGATATGGATTCGATTACCACCAATAAGTAACCGGACCAAATTATTTACACAATCAGTCTATTAGATATCAGCAAAAGGGATGCCACTATTCAAAGATTCTGAATATTCTTATTTAACAATTTGATATTATTGATGTTATTAATTCTTTACACTAATGATAAATTAGGAGAGAAAAAATGGCACTGTTACAGGGAGGTAACAATAAAAAATCTTATATTTAAAACCAATATGGATAATCAAATGATTAGATAAGAACAAGAGATGTTACTGTACAGTAACGGCAGACTACTTTTTGACTACTTTGCATTTTAGCAATTATCTATCTTAATCCTATTTTCTTTGAGTTTATATCGGCAATGCAAACAAAAACTTTGCCCCCTTCCCCTCTTCACTCTCAACCCAGACCCTTCCACCAAGATGCTTTATTATATATTTTACAATCGGAAGACCGAGTCCTGTCCCCCTTTTAACCCTCTCCTTACCATTCTGCACCTGAATGAACTTCTCAAATATCTTTTCATGATATTCCTCAGATATGCCGGGTCCCGTATCTTCTACACATACTTCCACATACTTACCCCTCTTTTCAGCAGATATAGTAATGGTCCCGCCTTTTGGCGTATATTTTACAGCATTGCTCAGAAGATTTGATGCAACCTGTCGCAACTTTCCATCGTCTGAATTAATAGTCGGCAAATCTGATGATATAGTAGATTTTAAGTTAATCCCATATTCCATTGCCTCTCCATAATATATTGCCAATGATTTATTGATTATCCCTTTTATATCCACAGGCTCACTTTTAAATATCATCTGCCCTGCCTCTATCTTCGCAAGGTCAAGGTAGTCATTTACAAGGTTCTCAAGCCTCATCCCCTCATGCCTGATTACTTCAAGGAATTCAACAAATATCTTTTTAATTGTTTCAGGTTTATCCTTATGCATGAGAAGCATATCAGTATACGACCTGATAGATGTCAGAGGTGTTCTTAAATCGTGGGCAACTATGTTTAAAAATTCTGTTTTTTGTCTGCAAAAAAACCTTTTCTGCCCCTTTCTTCCAGAAGTCTATCTCCTTTTTATTTTTAGAATTTATTGCCTCTATTAACTTATTCAGGGTAAAAGACTGTCTTACAAAATGTATATTTTTTGATATATCATCAACAAATATCTCGCTTAGCTGAATTGCAATCCTCTCTGTAACAAGGCTCTGCTCCTTGTTAAACTCTTCCCTTATCTGATTTTCTATTGAACTCTGAAGATGGGAAAACATGGACAAAAAAAGGTAGAAAAGAGTGGATGTCAGAACTATACCTGTCAGAAAGATATATCTTTTTTTCATATTTTATCACCGCCCTAAAATACATCCCCTTCATAGATTGTCCGACAATTCGTTTTTATCATTCTGAATGGAGCATAGCAGATGAAGAATCCCATTTTTAATGCGTTATAAAAAGCGAGATTCTTCGGCTAACACCTCAGAAATGACAATTATCGGACAGCCTCGTTAGAGCGAAGTCTTTTACTGAAGCCTCTGTCTCAAAATCTCATAAAAAATAATTGAACATGCTGCTGACACATTAAGCGAGGATACCTTCCCTTTCATTGGTATAGATACTATAAAATCACACTTTTCCTTTGTCAATCTCCTCATCCCCTTTGATTCACTCCCGAATACAACTGCTATCGGGTCATTATAGGACAATGAAAAACAGTTCTTTTCTGCACCCGCCTCAACACCTACAATCCAGAAACCCTTTTCTTTTAATTCCTCAATTGTATTGGAAATATTTGTAACCCTGACAACCGGGATATGTTCAATTGCACCTGCAGATCTCTTTACCACTACAGGGGTAACACCTGCTGCCCTGTCCTTTGGAATAATTACACCACCAATACCGAGAGCCTCTGCTGACCTTATTATTGCCCCAAGATTTCCGGGGTCTTCTATTCCGTCTAAGATTACAATTACAGGCTTACTATCTTTTCTATATAACTGCTCTACCAACTCATGGAGTTCAATCTCTTTTTTGTGGGATACAATCGCCACAACACCTTGAAAGTTCTGTGTTGGGAGTTTGGAATTAGGAGTTATCTCTACCTTTATTCCTTTTGATTTTGCCAGAGATTCTATTTCAAGAATCCCCTTCCCGCTCTTTCCAGCGGCTATTTGTATTTTAACAAACTCCCTCTCCCCTGACCTCAATGCCTCAAGGACTGGATTGATACCGTATATAACCTCGCTCATTTTTCTCCAAAATTATATGGTAACCATTTACAGAGTAGGCAGTAAGCAGTAGGCAGTAGGCAGTTTTTTTTATTATTTACTCCATACTCCTTACTGCTTACTCCTTACTTTCCATACAGTCCCCTGCGGTGAGTCCTCAAGGATAATTCCTTTTTGACTTAATTCATCCCTAATCTTGTCTCCATCTTTCCATCTCTTTTCTCTTCTCGCCTTTTCTCTCTCATTTATAAGCCTCTTTATCTCATCTTCAGATATACCAATGGAGGCAAGTCCCACTGATTTTTCCCTCTCAAAATACTCATTAGGATTTTGACCGAAGAGACCAAGCACATCCCCAATCTTTCTAATGTTTGCAACTCCCTTCAAGAACTCTGAACTTTTACTCCTAATGCTATTTAGATGATGCAATTCAGTATTCAAATGCCCTATCGCCTGTGCTGTATTAAAATCGTCACCCATCGCATTCTCAAACTTTTGCATTAATTCCCCCTCACCCCACCCCTCTCCCGCAAGGGGAGAGGTAATTTCCCCTCCCTTGATGGGAGGGGATTGAGGGGAGGGTGATACCCCCTCTGCAAACAATAAAAGGTCATAAAAACGGTCTAAGTTAGTCTTTGCCTCATTTAGATTCTGGTCGGAAAAATCTATAGGGCTCCTGTAATGGCTTGAGAGGAGAAAATACCTTATAACCTCAGGATTGAATTTCTTTAAAACATCCTTTATTGTAAAAAAATTGCCGAGGGACTTTGACATCTTCTCTTTATTAATATTGACAAAACCATTATGAATCCAGTATTTCACAGGAGGATGCCCTGTTGCCGCATGAGACTGGGCAATCTCATTCTCATGATGGGGGAATACCAAATCCCTCCCGCCTCCATGAATGTCAAAATATTCCCCAAGATATTTCTGCCCCATTGCGGAGCATTCTATGTGCCAGCCGGGCCTCCCCTTTCCCCAGGGGCTATCCCACCACGGCTCTCCGGGCTTGCTTGCCTTCCACAGGGCAAAATCAAGGGGGTCTTTCTTCTTCTCGTCTATCTCAACCCTTGCACCGCTTAAAAGCTCATCCGTATTTTTCCCTGAAAGACTGCCATACTCTGTAAATTTTCTTACAGAATAAAAGACATCTCCATTTGCCTGATATGCATACCCTTTTTCAATGAGTTTTTTTATCATCTCTATCATCTCAGGGATATGCACTGTCGCCTTTGGTTCACAGTCTGGGATTTCAATACTGAGTGCATTCATATCAGTATAAAATTCTTTTATATACCTCTCTGCAATCTCCTCTGAAGAGACCTTTTCTTCGTTTGCCCTCTTTATAATCTTATCATCCACATCTGTAAAGTTTCGGACATAGGTTACTTTATAACCAAGATATTTTAAATACCGATATATAATATCAAAGACAATTGCAGCCCTGGCATGCCCTATGTGGCAGAGGTCATAGACAGTAACACCGCATACATACATCCTGACTTCACCCTCTACAATGGGCTTGAAGGCTTCTTTTCTTCTTGTAAGTGTATTGTAAATGTAAAGCGGCATAAAAATTTTTAAAGGTTAAATTATTACGCTACATTATGTTTTAAATTTGAAAGGTAGTCAATTGTTTATTATACTGAAAACATAAAGGAATGCCACAAAGACACGAAGACACAAAAAAAATAAATTATCCTTTTATTATCCCTTTGTGCCTTTGTGCCTTGGTGGCTATGTAATTTGCCGTGAAAAAAGAAACAATTAAAAAACTCACAGATATTGTTGGCAAAGAAGCTGTTTTAACCTCTGATGAGGACAGGATTTGCTATTCCTATGATGCAACAAGAAAAATTGCCCTCCCTGATGTAATTGTCAAACCTAAAAATGCAAATGAAATATCTTCCATTGTAAAAATCGCAAATCAGGAAAAGATACCTGTTGTGCCTCGTGGCGCAGGTTCAGGATTCGTCGGCGGCTCAATTCCAATAATGGGCGGTATTGCACTAATTCTTACCGATATGAATCGTCTGATTGAATTAGATGAAGAGAATATGGTTGCCGTTGTAGAGCCGGGAATGGTGACATATAATCTCCAGCAGGAGGTAGAAAAAAGGGGGTTATTTTATCCACCCGACCCGGCGAGCCTTAAGTTCTGCACTATAGGCGGGAATGCCGCTACCTGTGCAGGTGGACCGAGGGCTGTTAAATATGGTGTAACAAAGGACTACATACTCGGTCTTGATGTTGTCCTGCCTGATGGAGAAATCCTCAATACAGGTGTCAGGACTACTAAGAGTGTAGTTGGATATGACCTGACAAAATTGATAGTTGGCTCTGAAGGGACACTCGGTGTAATAACCCGACTCACTTTAAAACTCATACCCCTTCCTGAGTCAATAAAGACAGCATTGGCAGTCTTCTTGAAGATTGATGATGCCTCAACAACAGTATCAAAGATAATTGCAAATAGGATACTGCCCTCATCATTAGAGTTTATGGATCAGTCCGCTGTCCGATGTGTTGAGAATTATATTCATGCAGGACTCCCTGTTGATGCAGAGGCATTATTATTAATAGAAGTGGACGGGGATGAAATTTCTACCAAAAGGCAGATAGAGAAAATTGGGGATATATGCAGTAAAACAGGTGCGAGGGAGGTAAGGATTGCAAAGGACGAAGCAGAAAGGGAATCTCTCTGGAAGGCGAGGAGGGCTATATCCCCTGCCCTTGGACATCTCTCACCGACAAAGATAAATGAAGATATAACAGTGCCGAGAAATAAAGTTCCTAATATTATCAGGAGATTAAGAGATATTGCAGAAAAATACAGGCTCAATATTGTAAACTTTGGTCATGCAGGTGATGGAAATATCCATGTAAATATAATGACCGATAGTAAAAATGAAGAAGAAATGAAAAGGGCGGATGAGGCAGTTGGGGAGATATTTAAGGCAACACTTGAACTTGGAGGCACAATCTCAGGAGAGCATGGCATTGGGATTACAAAGAGTAAATATATAGTTGATGAACTCGGAGCTAAGGGTATGGAAGTAACAAGAAAAATTAAAAAAGTCTTTGACCCAAATAATATAATGAATCCTGGGAAGATATTAAGCTAAATTGACATTCGCCGCAGATTATAGTAAACAATATTAATTATAATTAATGAGCATAGAGTCGCAGCATAAAAATAAATATTAAAAAGTATGCTTATGAATACCGATTTATCATTCATAATAAACGAAAAACATCAAAGCCTGAAAGACAGGTTTGAAGTCCTGATAAATGACACCTCGTTTTTCGACTGCCTTGTGGGATATTTCTATACCATAAGGGATAATGGAAGGGGAAATGGTAAATAAATCCCCATTATCTTTCATTATCTATTATCTTAGGAAAAAAGGAGTTCTCAATCGCATCGGTCCGGACAAGGGCGGTTACTGGAAAGTGGTGAAGAAATGAAAGGCGTTAAAAGGACGCCCAGAAAAAAGGTAAAATAGGGTTGATTAAATATGAAACTCTACTTTGACAGCAATCAAAAGAGTGGCGGAGGAAAGCGGGATAGGAATTAGGGATGGTGTTTCTATAATTCCCTGAATATAGAGTGCGGGAGCTTATTAGAGAGAAGCAGATTCGTGCTACGAAGATAGGGCAGTGGCGTGTGAAGTCTGAGGATTTGGAGGAGTTTGTCAGGGTGAGGATGAATGAAGAATAATGAGACTTAAAAATTTTTAAAACAAGATAATAAAAAGAGATAATAGACTGCTTGGCGAAAATCGCTATTAAATGCACAGAGATTAGGTACAAGACAACATCATTAAGCGAATATACCCACTGTATTCTCGCGACTCAATACATGCAACAGAGCATAGAAGACAGCCTAAGCACTGATTTGCTTGATATAGGGATAAATGGCTCCCAAAACCTGAAGAATATAGGGCTTATCCTTATCTCAAAAAATGCTCATACAGACACAAGGATGATTATAGAGCATCTATCTAAGATTGCGATGTTCGGCATCGCGAAGCCAAAAGCCTCTTTTCTTATCTCTTATCCTATGCAGGCATACAGCATGTTTTTGAGGGCTTGGCTGTTTGGAAAGGATGTTTATGATGATCTTCTGCCTAACAGCATATTGGAAAAGGTTCAAGGCATCGTAGAGGTGTACCTTAAGTTCAGGGATTTAGCCACCGACCCTCTTTCTCTTGAAATGCAGTATGCTTTCGGAGATTTTATCGATTTATCTAAGCCTATAGCCATGCCTTACATATTTGATGAAGCTTACAAAATGCTGACAGACAAGAAAACGAAAGAGGAGGAAAAGCAGAAGGTTGTAGGCAATCTGTTGGATTTTGGGCATGAAATATGGCATTTCTATGATGCCTTGGCTAAGGCTGCGGCTGAAAAAGAGTCATTCATGATTCACTTTATTGATGCAAATATTTTCCAAATAACAGCATCTTTATTGAGACTCTATCAAAGCGGGCTGGTTGATGATGAGCAGAAACAGAAGATAAGGGAAGATGTCACTTGGATTATTTCTGATTATTGGAGGATTTACCATTATCATACAAAGATAACCAAGAATTATGAGATGCAGATGATAGAAAATCTGCTGAGGATAGGCTATGAGTTTAACAGGCTATCTTTGCTTAAGGAACTGGATGAACTTATTGGCATAATCGTCTCGATTTCCGAGTCTTTCTTAGAGAAGCAGCAAGATAGCTATGGTTTTGATCCTCCAAGAATACTTGAGAAGGCTGTTTACTTGTGCATCTTGAACGGAACAGATGATATTAAAAATAAATTCATAGCCAGAATCAAGGATAAATTCTGGAAAAATTATATTTCGAAATATCCTCTTAAAGAAAACAAAGAGCTTTTATTCAGAGAGCTATCAGGAATTGATCCTGAACGGTTGAAGTTGGAAAGGCATCCTTTATCCTTTAAAGATACTCTTTTGAGCAAGTTACTCAAGAAGGATATTGATGAGTTCGTAACTTTTTTGAGGCAGGAATTAGAGAATTAAACAAAAAAATTATTAAGTTCTTAAAAATAGGTTAATTATGCTCGACATAAAAACACTTGAAACATGGCTCTGGGATGGGGCGTGCAGTATTCGCGGGGCGGTGGATGCGCCGAAATTCAAAGATTACATCTTGCCGCTTATTTTTATAAAACGCATTTCAGATGTGTTTGAAGAT
>Ga0209324_10000166_pt1 | contig 43337 bp, 42 predicted proteins | sample Rifsed19ft3_FD_184015 | JGI IMG/M metagenome (GOLD analysis project Ga0209324, IMG submission 184015) | Soil microbial communities from Rifle, Colorado, USA - sediment 19ft 3 (version 2) | ecosystem: Environmental > Terrestrial > Deep subsurface > Rock core/Sediment | place: Rifle, Colorado...
CCAGGTTTCATAACCTTGGATGAAATAGAACTTGGCTCCACACTCCAAGGGCAGCTTCGCTACCCAAGGAGCAGTTTCTACGGCGGTGGCCACCACCACATCTGCTGAGGGGAGGTATTTGGCGGAAAGGGAGGGGACTTTTTTGATTTTGGCTTTAACTGGAAACCAATGATGGTTTTCGAAACTAAGCATCGCTTGCAGATTTGATTTTAACCATTTGGCGCCAGCCGTTACCCCGTCTTTAGCAAACCATTTTCCAGATAAATTATAAGGGTAAACAATGGTCACCTGATGACCTAATTTTTGTAAATGATTGGCATGCTCAAAAATTACCTTTATCCCACCAGTCAATTTTAATGTGTTTACGCAAAAAGTAATTTTCATAATTATCTCAAGACCCTTAAGTCCTCTTTTTTAATCGCCCCCAAAATATATAAAATCATAAAATAAATCACTCCGGCTACCGCAATCAATAATCCGATCGCCAAGGTTTTTTGCCAAATTTGAAAGCTATAAATTTGTGACCACAAAATTATAAAATCATATTTGATGACCAGTAAAATTGCTCCGGCCGTGACAGCTCCTGCCAACAAAGCCGGTCCAAAAATTTGCAATGACGGCGCCAAACGGACGTGTTTCCAAATCAAACTAAAAGCAATGATACTTATTGCTAATTCACCAATGGCCGTAATTGTCGCCGCGGCAATAAATGAATAATAAGGGATAAAGATAATATTAGCGATTATATTTACCACGCAAAAAATTGCTAACGGTAAAATCCAATAAATTTGTTTTTTAGCGGCGGTCAAAGTATAACCAGACAAATTACCCACAAAATGGGAGAAAAATGCCACTGATAAAATCCGTAAGGCCAAGACCGAACGGACAAATTCCGGACCAGCAATAATATCAATAATTTGTGGTGCCAAAATAAAACAGATTAAGGAAACAAATATTCCCGACATTAACAAAAAATCAAAAGCGCGTTGAAAAATAAACTGTGTTTTTTGAAAATCTTTTTTAATATTAAAAGAGATTTGTGGAAAAACCAAACCGGCAAAAAGTGCCGGAAAAACAATGATAATGTCTAAGACCCGGTAGGCGGCGCCATATAAACCAACCGCTTCTAAATTATTATAATTTCCAACATTTTCAATTAAAACGTGTTTTAAGGGTACTAATGACAAAATTACGGTATCAATTTTAAAATAAATTGTACCTAAAATTCCCACCACTGCCAAAGGCCAAGCATTGATTAAGATTTTTTTCCAAAACCGGGTTTCGAATTTTGGCACTAAGTGTAAATGCTGGCCAATAAAGAGATAATTTAAAATAAAGTTTATCCCAAAACCCCCCGACGAAACAATTAAAATAGGAATAAGACCATAATTATTTTTGATCAACCAAATCACCGCCAACAAAGTCACTAAACGGCCAGAAACTTCGGCGATGGTTGCCTTATCCATACGCAAATCAACCTGAAAAACGCCTAACATCATTTGATTTAAAAGCATGAAGAAAATCCCCACCGAAAAAATGGCGATGCCAATTTTGACCGCCATTGGATAACCCAACAAAAACGAGACCCCAATCGCGATTAACATCGCCAAAATCGCCGAAAATATTCTCAAGCCAAAAACATTATTCACAATTTTTTCACGCAATTTTGGTTGTTGGGAAATTTCCCTTACCATCACCATATAAAGCGCTAAATCTGCCAAAACCGCAAATAAAGCCAAATAAGAAATCACCATATTATATTGGCCATATCCGTCCACGCCCAAATGACGGGTGATCAACATCACAATAACCAAAGAAAAGGCAAAATAAAGAATTTTGCCTATCGTTTGAATAATAGTATTAATCGCGATCCGACGAGTTAAAGTCATTTTTGGTTTAATTTAAAAACTTACTGAATTATATTATATCGCTATTTAACCTAAAAAGCAATAATCAGACCACCCAAAAAGGCATAAAAAAGAGGCGTAGCACCCAAAGGATATTTGGGAACAACGCCCTGACAATTAATATTACATTTCTGGAAATGGATTGTTGGCGCCAGTACGTAGTACCAGTTCACCATCACGAACCAGCGCCTCAGTACTTTCGCCGGCATCTGCCCACCAACCACAGCAATAACCGTAAGCTAATCTTCCTTCCTTTATAAAGAGATTATTAACATCAGTAATTTCCATCTCTCCGCGCGCCGAGGGTGTCAAACCACGAATCTTTTCAAAAACATCAAAAGGATAGTAATAAACCCCTGTTACCGCCCAGTTTGACGGTGGTTTGGCATAACCTTTTTCTGGAGTTGGTTTTTCAATAATTTCCATAATTTTCTTGCTATCTTCTGACAAAATCGCCACGCCATATTGTTCAGGATGTTCAACTTTAGCCAACAAAATTCTTGCCATATCCGGTGACTGTCGGCAAGCTTCGACAAAAGGTTCAATGGTAAATTGAAACAGGTTGTCTCCAAGTGCCACTAAAACTGGTCCATTGTTGGCAAAGTTCTCTGCCAGGGCAACGGCTTGTGCAATTCCGCCAGGCTGAGTTTGAACTCGATAGGTCGCATCCAAAGCAAAAAGAATTTCAGTCGAGCCGCGACGGCAAACATGACCATCTAAAACCGAGTCCATAATTTGTCCGGCATGATTTAAACCAGTAGTCAGACAAACTTCTTTAATGCCAGCCTTCCACAACATTATCAAAGGGTAATATATCATTGGCAAATTACCTACGGGTAAAACATGCTTGTTGAGAAAAGCCGTCAATGACTCAAGCCTGGTTGCTGTTCCACCAGCTAAAACAACACCACGGATCGTCATTTCCGGTCACCTCCCGAGTTGTGAGTAGAATTCTTCCGCTTCTCGCTTCGCATTCTGCCACCAAAAACGATTAGCTCGATACCAACTAATTGTTTCTTCCAATGATTCTTTAAAATTAGGAAAGGATGTCCAACCAAGATTATTAATTTTAGTGGTATCAACTGCATAGCGAAAATCGTGGCCAGGCCGATCTGGGACAAACTCAATATAATCTTCAGGGTTATAACCTATTATTTCACAAATCATTTGCGCAATTTCTAGATTCGCATATTCATTGCCGGCACCAATATTGTAGATTTCACCAGGTGTACCAAGTCTTCGCACCAGTTCAAGCGCTATACAATGTTCTGAGACAGAAATCCAGTCGCGCCGATTTTCACCTGTGCCATAAAGTTTAATTTTCTGGCCCTCAAGCAGATTAGTAATGGAACGAGGAATAAACTTTTCTACAAGCTGATATGGTCCAAAATTATTGGTGCAACGAGTCACAATCACCGGCAAACCATAAGTTTGGTGAAATGCCAAAGCCATTAAACTGCCAGCTGCTTTTGAGGCAGAGTAGGGGCTGGAAGGGTTCAAAACATCCTTTTCCGAATAACAACCTGCGGTAATCGAGCCGTATTCCTCATCAGTGCCAACATAAACAAAATCACGGGGTTGGTTGATCATTTGCCAACATTCCAAGGCTGAGGTTAAGAGTTGAATTGTGCCCATAAAGTTTGTCTGACCAAATACTAAAGCGGCGTTTTTTGCCAAAGAACGATCCACGTGGGATTCGGCAGCAAAGTGGAAAACCACATCTGCTTGGGTCATTAATTGCGAAACAATATTGGCATTACAAATATCTCCTGTAATTATTTTTACCTGATCGCCGGGCAAACCATTTAAATTTTTATAATTTCCAGCGTAAGTGAATTTGTCTAAAACGGTTATGGAATCTTTAGGCCAAATACGTGACCAGTAGCGGACAAAGTTCGTACCAATAAAACCGGCGCCACCTGTTACCAACAGATTCATCTGCAAGTCTCCTCTCTGGTATTCAGTCTCGGTCAACAGTCTCGGTTTTAAAATAGGTTGTAAATGTACAAAAAGAGGCACTTGCCCCTTGATATTATATTTGAATTTTCCAATCTGTCAATATTTTACGTTCCACCAATCCAAAGATGGCATATGACCACTCACCGCCGCCAATGCTAAAGCGGCAATTGCTAAAACAATCAGCATGATTAAAGCAATTAATTTTCTAATTTTAATTTCTACATTTGGGTCTGAACTCATCTCCCCTCCCTCAAAATGGCATGCCTGACCCCGATGTACTTCGGGGCGACCTCCAGCTCCGCAAAATTTAATTGGTACCCCGAGGCAGATTTGAACTGCCGGCCTTGTGCTCCGCAAGCACACGCTCTATCCGCTGAGCTATCGGGGCGCTCTATCCACCGAGCTACAGGCACATATTTAGAATTTTATCCACCGGTTGATAATTGTTAAAAAATTAATTTTCGGCGATGATTCTGGTAAAATTTGCGAGATTTGCCGATATATTCTTTTCGCATCCTTGTTTTTAATGTTTAACCATAAAGAACCAGAAAACCATCTCAATTTTTCCAGATGTAAATGGCTATTTGGCCGATCTGGAATCAGATAAAAAGACTTAAAATTGCTAATTGGGAATATTTTACCATTTATTTCAATTTTTTTCAAACCTAAGCGGCATTTTAGGCTCCGCGGTCGCTTTGGCGCATACTGAAAAAATACCACGGCTGATAAAACAACAATTGCTGTTAAAAACCAATTCCGCTGCCAGACCGCTAATGCCAAGGTGGCGACAAATATTACTCCTATTATTAAATACCATAAAATCCCTTTTCGAAAATACATAAATTCCGGAGCTAAAAATTTAATCGTGGAAATTTTCACGGGACGATGTTTTTTAAGCGATTTCTTTTTTTTCATTTGATTGCTATTAATTGTTTTTCGCCTTGAAAATTAAACTTTAATCTGTTTTTAAATCCCCGGCCCGAAAACGGTTAGGCGCTTTAATGTGCCAGGCATCCGGATCAACGCGATGTAATGAATCCCATAATTTCTTAGCGGATTTGGTGAAAAATTTTTCACCCACCCCTTTTTGCCTCATTATTTTCCATTTTTTCGGCAGTAAATTGCCACGCGATTTTTGTTCCCTTAACTCCAAATCCACATCAATATTATCGGCGTCTTTGACAATTTTCGCTTCCAGCGACTTTCTTTCTTCATATTCTATCCAAAGTTGATAAAATTCCGATTCAATTGAGGTATTTTTTAACATACCAGTGATGGCTAATTTTTCATTTCTTTTGGTGTATTGTCTAGATAAATAATGGACATCGCCAGTGCGGCTTTCACAAATATCATGAACCAAGGCGATTTTTAAAATTTTATCCAAATTTACCTTTTTCTCATTTTTAGCAATAATCAGGGCGATCCAGGTCACTCTTAAGGTGTGTTCGGCTAAATTAGCAAAATCAAGATTTAAAAATTGCCTCCAGGTTCTGGGAATAAATCTTAAGGTGCCGATTTCATATAAAAACTCAACATCTCTTTTTTTCATAATTGTTGTTTTTGCGAAGCGATGGCGGAGAGGGTCCCGCTTCGCATCAAGCGATGCGGGATAAATGTGATTTGTTTATTCCGAGCATAGAGAGGAATTTATTCCGAGCATAGAGAGGAATTTATTCCGACTTGTCCCGAGCCTTGTCGAGGGAGTGATGTCGAGGAAAACCCTTAATCAGTAATTCTTTCTTTTCCTTTCTCCATTTTTTAATTTGGACTTCCCTCTTTCTTGCAAGAAATTGATCTTTGTATTTTTCAGAATATATTAATTTTACCGGCCTTTTACCTAACAAATATTTTGAACCATAACCTTGATTGTGTTTTTTAATTCTTTTTTGAAGATTATTAGTTATTCCGGTATATAAAGAGTTATCACTACATCTAAGTATATATAAAAACCAATAATTATTCATTTGGTCCTTCGACTACACTCAGGATAAACGGAGAGGGCGAGATTCGAACTCGCGAGGCGGCTTTTAAACCGCCGGAGGTTTAGCAAACCTCTGCACTAGACCACTATGCGACCTCTCCATAAAAAATTTAAAAATTAAAATTTAAAACGCAAAAATGTATCTTTAAATTGCCAAAAATCTTGACAATATTCCTATAAACAATACTTATTTTACCAAATATGAGCAATTTAGCAAGGGTTGATTTTTTAAAATTTTTACTTGTGGATAACTTTCTATTTTTTGCCACTTGACAAGTTAATGTCATTTTTTGCATGATAGAGTTAGTTTATAAATTATAGTTCAATAATTTGGGGCAAAGAGTCATTTTATAGATTATAACCGAGTTATTTGATTTTATAAATCATTTTATCAATGATTATATATTTCTTTGCAAGATAGTGTCATCTTGCAATTATTGCATGCCAATTTCTGGCCAGTAAAAATAGAAAAGGTCAAGATGCCATCAAGGATTTATACAATTGGAGAAGCAGCCCAAATCCTCAAGGTTCACCGCACCTATGTGGCTTCTTTGATCGCCGATAAAAAATTAGCCGCCCTTAAAATTGGGCGGTTTTATCGTATTAGGCAAAATGCTTTAGAAAAGTTAATTGGCGGCAAATTAGATGGCGCCATTTTCACGATCGAAGACATTGCCGAATTACTACAAGTTCACCGCTCCTACGTGGCAAAATTAATTTCAGATAAAAGAATAAAAGCCGTTAAAATCGGTAAGTTTTATCGTGTTAGAGAAAAAGATTTTGAAGACTTTCTCAGAAAGAGCGAGGTTTAGATATGGCTAAAAATATTACCAATAAAATTCGAGCCATCAGAATTACTAAAATAATTGCCGTGTTTTTGGTCATAACAATTTTTGCCAATATTTTAAATCTTTTCACTTTTGTAAAGCCTGCCAAAGCGGTTGATGCCTCAGACCACATGCTGCTTTTCTGGAATGACGATTGTACCTCTCCACCAACTGGCTGGTCAGTTGTTTCTGATGCTGATGGTGAAGAATTTTATGATGCAACCAATGGCGGTCTTTTCCCCAGAGGCAATTCAAGCTATGCCAGAAACGCCGGCGGTGCCTTAACCCATACCCACAGCGGAACAGGAAGCAGTACCGCCGCCACCGCTACTGACCGAAAGACCGCGGCGGGCAGTACCCATAACAGCGATACTCATACCCATCCGGTGACAGTTGATAGTGTCAGCAATATCAGCAATTTGCCCACCTATAGAAATCTCTGCGTCATTAAAAACACTGGCATCCCCAATGGCAACTCGGCAATTCCTTCGGGTGCAATTGCCATTTTTGACGCCGCGGTGCCCGGTGCCAATTGGTCGGATGTTTCCGGTTATTTTACTGGTGGCTTTCGTTATATTCGAGGCAACTCCAGCGCTGGTGGCGTTGGGGGGAGCGATGCTCATCAAGGCACCAGCCATTCAGTTTCGGCAACTTTAACCGGTGTGGCCGGCACCATTGCCGCATCAGGATCAACCGCCAACCGCTCTTCTTTAGCTAATCACACTCATACCGCCTCGGGCACTTCTAGTGCGCCCGGTACTCAACCGCCGTACATCACCATTATCCTGGGCAAAGCCACCGCCAACACCGCCATTCCCAACGGGATGATTGCAATGTTCGACGATACTGATAGTTCAGTTGGTTTTTCTGTTGCCGGCTGGACGCGGCTCTCGGATTCAGGCGGACCATTTTATCAGAAATTATTAAGCCCTACCGGCTCATATGGTAGCACCGGTGGCGCCAACCAACACTCGCATATCGACATAAACGCTACTTCTTCTACCAGCGCCAGTGATGTCGGCGGCTCTGGCTCGGGCACTATTCCCGGCCACGCACACCCGACAACGCTCACTTTAGCCGACGGCACCAACACTAATCTTCCTCCTTACACCAATGTTGTCATCGCTAAAAAGCAAACCGTCACCACGACTTTATCCACTGACGCCGGAAGCTATCCGACTCTGGGCGAAACCATTTCTGTCTCCACCACGGTTAACAATTATCATGCCAGCACCGCTTTAAACGATAAATATATTGATGCGGTCATCTTTATAGATGGCGACGCGGACGGCCAACCTGACGCCGGCGAAACCTACATTACCAATGGCTGCGCTGGTTCTGCGTCTTGGGCTTCAGGCAATTATACCCATCAAAATACCAATGTTGATACGGCCGCCAGCGGCAGCGCCAATGACAACTGGACCTGTGTTAATACTAATTTCCCCTCAAACACGACTTATACGATATGGACACGCTGGTGGGATAGCACGAGTTATGCCTATAACATCTATTATGAAAAATCGGTGACTTTCACTTCAATCCCGACTTTAACTGAAATATTATTCCTAATCTTGGTTGGTTCAGCCGTTTTTCTAGGAGTAAAAATGGGTGTAATTAAACTTAAAAAAGAGAAAAAATCTGATCCAAAAAATACCCTGATTCCGCCTAAAAATTCTGCCCCGCTTGCCCCAGACAAAACCCATCAAAATTTACCCCGAAGGTCGATTGATGGGATTACATCTCGAGAAAAAAGGAAATAAATGGAAAGTCGATTGTTAGCCACAATCATCATCTTCCCCATCTGGCTGACTTTAGTGCTGTTGTTTAGACAGCATCGTCAGTGGCTTTTCTATTACCTTATCGCCGCTTTTGGCTTGACGATCATGATCGTGCTGTTAGCTGAATATTTCGGCTTTGACCAAACCTTAGTTAATATGGCAAGTTTCCATGTGGAACTAATTTCCAAAAACCTCTTTAAATTCCAAACTGAACTGCTTTCTTCAGGCCGATTCCAGCTAATCCGGCCAGTGGGAGGATCCGACATTCTCAAGTTGGGCATTGAATGTTCGGCAATTTTGGAATCATCAATTGCTTTTGCCTTAATTATCTTTTATCCACTTTTTGACTGGAAACAAAAAATCCTTAGATCTGTTTTTGCCCTCGTCGTCACTTATGTGATTAATATTCTTCGCTTGATGATTATCGTCATCATCGCTTACCGGTTTGGATCAAACTATATTTTCTTAGCTCATGCTGGCGTGGCTCGTATTTTCTTCTTTATCTGCGAACTGCTTCTCTATTGGTATATTATCACCAAAACCACAGTTAAATCTGTTGGTGATAGTATTGAAAATGATGTTCCCATCAATAAAACCGCCCAGCCAGGCCGATCTTTACAGCTTCGACATGCGTATACTCAAATAGCAGTCATTGTCGTGGTTGTTTTAGCCGGCGTTTATAGCTTTATTGCCTCAAAAGATTGGCAAAAAGCCTTTGCCCCAGTTGCCCGCGTCAATAGACCTATCATATATAAAGATGAAACTGGAATTGAAACTCCAACGCCACTGCCATCAAACCAGAATCAAGGGGATATTTTAGGTGAAAAAGCACCTATTATATTAGATCAATTTGTCATCGAAAGATTGCGCGCTTGGAAAGCCATTGATTTCGGCTTTATGGCCGGATCAACTACCAAAATCAATCTGCAAATTATCCACGGCGACCAGCCGATTCGGATTGAGTTATACAAAAATGGCATTCTGCAAAAATTCACTTCTCTTTCAACGAGTTCAGAAAGCGAATTGATAAATAATCAAAATGTTTTTGAAAAACCGCTTAAGGTTCAACCAGACGATATTATCACCATCAGATATAAAAATCTTTCTGGCCATCGGGCAAATTACACCATCAATATAATTGAGGACAAAACGAATGAATAATAATCTCTTTATTTTGGCCATCTTTTGGGGAGTCTGGATCATCATTCCGATCATTTTTGATGGATTTTTAGCTTTAATTTATATGATTCACATTATTACCAAAAGAGCAAAACGAATCATTCGTCCTATTGATCCCGCGACTCTGCCAAAGGTCTCAATTATTATTCCAACTTATAACGAAGAAGACAACATCAACGAATGCCTCAATTACCTTAAAATTCAAACTTATCCCCAAGAAAAAATGGAAATTATTGTGGTTGATAATGGCTCGACCGACCAAACCTCGGAAATTGTCAAAGACCATATGCGCGAGATTTGGTTGAATAAAAACGGCCATAATAAATTACATCAAGCCGTCACTTTTAAAAACCTCAACCATCATCTTAACGGCAAGATCAAAGTAAATGGCAAAACATATCAGGCAGATGGTTTTGGCGGCTTACTTAGGTTGGTTGTCAGATACGAAAAAGGCAAAGCCAGGGCTTTAAACGCCGGCATTAAATTGTCTCAGGGCGGAATTATTATCAATATCGATTGTCGTTCCTTTTTGGCGCCAGACGCGATTTATAATATGGTGGCAAAATTTGTCGAAAATCCCAAATATGGCGCTGCCACCGGCAATATTGAAATTGATTGGAATTTAATTTACCGCAAGAATGCACAAGGTCAATATATTTTAGATGAAAACGGCCATTATGTCTCCAGAAAATTAACCCTTAAAGAAAAAGTTTTAGCCAAGTGCCAATTTTTAGAATACTTAACCTCATTTAGGCTGGGACGACAATTTCAAGATATTACCGGCTCAATGTATACTTTTTCCGGGGCTTTTTCCGCTTTTAGGCGCGAGGTTTTAATGAAAACTAACCTTTATAGTAGCCGAACCGTTTCCGAAGATACGGATTTAACCCTTGATCTGCAACGGCAAAATGTCCGCTTAGGTTTTGCCGAAGAAGCCAAAGCCTTTTTAAAGCCAGTTATTTCCTACGAACGATTTTATGCCCAACGCGCGCGCTGGCATCGCGGCCAAATTGAAGTGGTTGGTACTCACCTTGATTGGTATGCCAACTTAACCAAGGGTTTTTGGCGTAATTTCTGGTTAGGCTTGCAGTTGATGATCGACCACACCTTTGGTTTCCCTCGTATTATTTGGATGTTTTTACTGCCGCTTTTCTTCCTTTTCGGTTATTCCACCACATTAATCATTAAAGCCATTTTGTTAATGTATATTTTTTATATTGTGATGGATTGTTTCAATTCTTTATATTGTTATGTGGTGGCTGATTCAGAAACTCGGAAAAAAATTAAAAAAAGCTATCACTATAATCTTGTCATGCCCTTGTTCAGAATCATTACTTTCTTCTTCCGCTTTGCGGGATATTTGGAAGTCTTAAAAGAACCTCAGGCTTGGACCACACCAGTTAATCCGGTTAAGTCCATAAAAGATTATCAAGGCACCATTAGTACCGGCCAACAAAAGATTTCCGCCCTTGGCAGCAATCTTCTTCAATTTGTGACTGGCCAAAAACCATCTTCTGATATCGTATATGAGGAAAAAATCCCTGAATTAGATAGTTTCGGCGCCGAAGCGAATTTTGGAAACCCAACCGCACAAAATAATAATAAAAATAATGCCATTAACTTCAAAAAAGAAGCCTTAAGGCTTGACGGAATTAATCAGGATTATAATCTTAAAGAACAAAAATAGATGGAGAAATATAATGTTTAAAAAAACTTTTTGGCACTGGATAGTATTAATTGGGGCAGTTGCGCTTGTTTTGGGAGTGATTTTTTATCTTTTTTCTCCCAACTTCTTTGCCGAGGGAATGATGCGAGGTGGCGACGAAGCCGCTCATATGTTTATTCCAAAATATGTTTATGAATATTATAAAATTAATCATCGTTTTCCGGTCATTAATCCTTATTGGTATAATGGTATTGAAACTTTACACCATACCCCATTTTTAGACTATATTCCGATCGCCATCATCTATCACTTAGTCAAAGATATTTATTATACTAACCGAATTTTTTCTTTGCTACTTTTATTATCAGCCGGTCTGTCAATGTTTTTCTTCCTATATAAAAAAAATAATATTAGGGCGGCGATTATCGGTGGTATAATTTATCCTTTTGTACCGGGAATTTTTTACCTCGCCCGAACTTCAGTCACTCGCGTCACCCCTTTTATCCTCCTGCCCCTAGCTTTCTATTACACAGATCTAATCTTAGAACAGAAGTTCCGCTTTCGAAATTTCCTGATTTTGACCATAATTATCGCCTCCATGATTGTGGCTCATCCAATTACTGCCATCAACTCACTCGCTTTTTTAATTATTTATGTGGTAGCACGCGTCTTGTTCGATTCCGAAATTACTTTTAGAAAATTAGAAATATGGGGGATGGCTTTTCTGACTGCTTGTGGATTAATTGCCTGGTGGGCGATCCCTTTCCTTGCTGAACCTGCAAATTATACTTATCCGGCCATTACCACCGTTACCTTCCACTCTGAAATTGGGGCAGGGTCATTTCTAGAATTAATCGTTTTAAGCGGCGGCGCTTTGGTCATAATTTCAGGTTTATTTGTATTTTTACGCCGGCGCACTCCGAAAGATTGGGCGCTTCTGGCTTCGGTCCTATTTGCTTTTTATCTCACTACCCCTTGGAGTTTGCCAATCTATAAATTATTAACTTGGGTCTTTCCTTATGCGGCTTTAACCTGGATTTGCGTGGTGATGCTTTATTGGGGAACTACCTTTTTCGAATTTCCCAAACTAAAACCCTGGCTAAGAATTTCTATTTCGATTCTTGCTATCCCTTTGGTTGCCGGTCTTAGCATTTTAAATTTCCACTACCAACATCCTTTTATTAATCGAATTTGGGTACAACCATTTGAAAATATTTTCCCCAAACTCAATCAAGCATTTGAGAAAATTGATAATCAGGGACGAGTTTTCACCGTTAAAAACATTGGGAAAATTGACTGGGTAATTCCCAGCGTTAATCACAAGTATTACTCTGAAGGACATTATTTTTCAATCACCCGCTTAAACAAAGAAATTGCTTGGATGAATGACGCTTTTAACAATGATTATTATGATTATTTCTTCTCCAAAATGGCGCTGTTTAATGATCGTTATTTTGTGATGACATCGTATATTGAAAACTTTTTTCAAAACAATCCCGAGCTTAAACCTAATTTTATGGCCAAGCTCAAAGAAAATGGTTATCAACCGGTTTTTGAGGCTCCGGGCGAATCAGTTACCGCCTTATATTACCAAGACAAACCGTCAAATGGTCTTATTCCCATAAATCAAAAAACGCTCGTCGTTGGCAAGCATGGTTATAACTATGCTGCCTTTCAATCACATTCAAATTTAGCTGGCTCAAATTATATTGATGATTATGATTTAGAATTTTTAAGCAATTTTGATAATTTAGTTTTATATGGTTTTGGATACCACAACAAACAGAAAGCGGAAAAATTAATTCAAGATTATGCGAAAAACGGTGGCAATGTCACGATTGATATGCTCAATATCGAAAATTCAAAACTTGAGGGCGAACCAACTTTTTTGGGTGTCCAAAGTTCACTCGAAAAAACTACTACCACCATGCAATTAGAATTAGCTGAAAATATTCCGGCAGATACCCTCCCTAAAACCTTGGAAATTCCTTCACTCAAAGATTTTGGCGGTACTGATTTGGGGAAAGCTAAATATACACCGCTTAAAGAATGGCGCTTTCCTCAATATTTAAATTTGGATAGTACCCTGGCGCGCTGGAAAAATCAAACCAATGAAGACAGCGGTTTATATAATTTAATTGGCTATAAAAATGTTGAGGGCCACAAGGTCTGGTTTATTGGCGGAAATTTATTTTATCATGCCTACTTAACTCACGATCAAAAAGAGCAAAAATTTCTCACTGGTATCACGACCGGCAGTCTAAATCCTGCCTCTGAAATTATTTCGGAGATTGAATTTACTTCCCAGAATTTAGATCCCGAGGCTGGTATTTTAGAATTTAATTATACGGCCGAAAAAAATACCCCAGTCCTTGTTTCATATACGATTTCACCTCACTGGAAAGCTTATTTAAATGGTCAGCCTCTAAAAATTTATAATATAGATAGTATGATGGCCCTCAATTTGCCCGCCGGCAATAACAATGTTAAACTAAAATACGAAAATCTTCCCAATCACAACTTTGCCAAGATTATTTCGATTGTAACGCTGATTTTATTAGGGACTATTTTTTATCTCTCCAAAAAGGGGGGCAAAGAAAATGTATAAAAAATATAAAATTTCTGTGGTGATTCCATGCTATAATGAGGAAAAAGCGATTCCCCTTACTATCAAAAGCATCCCAAAATGGGTTGATGAAATTATGGTGGTTGATAATAATTCCTTTGATAAAACCGCCCCCATTGCCCGCAAACTCGGCGCGACCGTAATTCGCGAAAAAAAACAAGGTTATGGCGCCGCTTGCCAAAAAGGCATCAAGTCAGCCAAGGGCAACATTATTATTACCAGTGATGCTGACTGCACATATCCTTTGCAAGAAATTGGGCGAATGATTGATTATTTGCTCAAAAATAATCTTGATTTTGTAGCTGGAAATCGTTTTCCCTTAAAATATAAATCCGCCATGCCTTGGCCAAACCGTTTAGGTAATCTAATATTAACCCTCACGATGAATTCACTAACCCTAAAACCGGTCGAAGATTCCCAAACCGGCATGTGGGTATTTCGACGCTCAATTTTAAAAAAAATTCACCCCTTTTCCAATAAAATGTCTTTTTCTGAAGAAATCAAAATGGAAGCTTTATTACACCCTAAAATTAAATACGGAGAGTATCATATCAATTATCGAGATCGCATTGGTAATTCCAAACTCCGTCGTATGCGCGATGGCATCCCAAATTTATTGTTTTTATTTAAAAAACGTTGGCAAATATTATGGAGAAGATCTTGAAAATTTTACTTATCAATCCGCCCCCATTAAATGGCCCAAAAGTAATTAGAGAAGGCAGGTGTGAGCAGCGCCTATCCTCATTTCAATATGTGATGGTGCCGATTTCTTTACCTATGACTGCCGGTTTACTTTTACAGAATAATTTTGAAGTTAAAATTTATGATTTTATGGTCGAAGATTTTGATTTTTCCGGTGCGATCTCGGCCTCGGCAAGATTTAAGCCTGATTTGGTGATTATAAATTTTTCAACCTTAACTTATAAATCAGATGCAGAATTTGTGATGCGCTTGAAGAAAAAACTGCCCAATGCTCATCTGGTCGCTATTGGCGTCCATGTCACGACCCTGCCTAAAAAAGTGCTTCGAGAAACCCGATTAGATTCAGTGGTACGGGGCGAACCGGAAATAACGGTTTTAAAACTCGCCACGGCCCTAAAAAATAAAAAATTACTCGATAATATTCGCGGTTTATCTTATAAAAAAGATGGGCAAATTATTAATAATCCGGCGAGGCCGCATTTTAAAGATTTAGACTCTTTACCTTTTGCCGCCCGCCACCTCCTTAAAAACGACCGCTATTTTATGCCAGTTTACAACCGACCCTATACACTGCTAATTACGGCTCGTGGATGCCCCAATAAATGTACTTTTTGTACTGCCAAACAATATTATGGGAATAAATTTAGAGTCCGCCGAGTCGAAAAAGTGATTGAGGAAATTGAGCAAATTGTCAATCACGACCAGATCAAAGATATTACCATGTGGGCTGATACTTTTACTTTTGATAAAAAATTTGTCCTTGAACTTTGCCAACAAATTATTGATAAAAAAATAAAATTTAACTGGATGTGCAATGCCCGAGTCAATACGGTTGATCTGGAAATGCTCAAAGCCATGAAAAAGGCTGGTTGTATGGGCGTGGCATATGGAGTTGAGTCAGGCGTTCAAAAAATATTAAATAATGTCAAAAAGGGCACCACCTTAAAACAGATTGAAAGAGCTTTTAAGCTAACCCGAAAAGCGAATATAGATTCTTTAGCCCATGTTATTTTTGGTCTTCCCGGTGAAACAAAAAAAACCATAAATCAAACCATTAAATTTATTCGCAAAATCGATCCAGATTATGTCCAATTTTATTGTGCCATTCCATTCCCCGGCACTGAGTTTCGCAAGTTAGCCGTCAAAAGGGGGTGGATCAAGGCTTCTGATTGGAACCAGTACGAACTAAACCGAGCGATAATTAATACTTCAGAGTTGTCTCAAAAAGACTTAGCTAAGGCTCGAAAAAAAGCAATGGTTGGTTTTTATTTACGCAAAAAATTTATCTCCCGTCAATTAAAAAAAGTTAAATCATTCCGAGACTTGCTCAATCTTATTCAGAAAGGTTCAAGTTTTTTGATAAATTGGGGTTAAAAATCCCGCAGAAAGGACAATTATGCCCACCGACAATTTAATGCCCAGACTCGAGGGCTCAATTATGCCCCAGGCAAAGTTTTTGCAAGATATTTATGGTTTAGCCATTTCTCGTTATCAATTGGCCACCAAATATGCTCAAAATAAAATTATCTTAGACGCTGGTTGCGGAGCAGGTTACGGCGCCAATATTTTAGCTAAGTCTGGCGCTAAAAAAGTTTATGGAATTGACATAGTCGCCGAATCAATCCAGTATTGCCAATCTAAATATCTTCGGAAAAATTTAATTTTTAAAAGAGCCGACTTAACCAATCTTGATTTTCCTAATAATTATTTTGATTTAGTATCTATGTTTGAAACCATTGAGCATGTTAAAAATTACTCTAAGGCCATCGACGAAATTTACCGAGTTCTAAAACCTGGGGGCTTACTGATTCTTTCCACTCCAAATAAAGCGGTTTATTCCCCTGGCACTTTTAAACCTTTTTACCCTTTTCATTTTTATGAATTTTATTTAGAAGATTTAAAAAAAATGCTCGCTGATTTTGAGGTCCAAAAAATTTTAGGCCAATATGTTCGTGGTCGAAAATTGTTACTTTATTCCCGCTGGAACCCGAAAAGATTAATTAGAATTATTTATGCAAATTTACCGCATACCATCAAAATCTGGGCAACCAGAACCTATCTGAGGGTTTTTTCTTGGCTTTATGTGAAAAAAATTTATCAGTCTGCCAAAATAAAATTATCAGATGTTTATTTTTCTAAAAATACTGCCAAAACCCGTGAATTTGTGGTAATTTGTCAAAAGCCAAAAAGCTTAAATGAAAAAAAATCATAAACCAAAATTTAATGCTAAAATTATGCACAAGCCCTTTTACCCATTTTTCGAACGGGTTTTTTATCGTCCGATTGCCAGCGTGATCACTCCTGGTTTTGCCAGCATCAATTTATCACCAACTTTTGTTAATTTTTTAGGTTTTGGGGTCGGCCTAATCGGAATCGGCTTGATCGCTTACGGGAATTTATCAGAAAGGATTTTGGGGGCGGGTATTTTAATTATTTCTTATATTTTTGATTGTGTTGACGGCCAGCTTGCCCGAGGCTTTAAAAAAATCAGCCACTTTGGCGCCTTACTTGATACTTCTCTTGACAGCATCAAAGAAAGTTTGGTTTTTTTCGCGCTTGCCTGGGCCAACTTTCGGCAAGTGCATAATGATCATATCTTTTTTTATTTAGCCTTGGTAATTTTTTTGCAAAGAATGTTTGGCAGAACCCTACCCAGATATCAGCTCTTATTTAATAAAGATGTTGAAAATATTAAAAAGGAAAGTCTAAAAAATCTTCCAAAATTTTTAAAAATAATCGCCTTCTTGTTTTCCGAATCGTATCGTTCTGGCACCATTTGGATTGTTGTTTTTATCGGGGTGATTTTGAATCAAATTGTAATTATATTTTATTATTTTATAGTGGTGCTTTTTGCTCTTTTTATGGCTATTTTAATAAGTGCTTATCGGCAAAGGAATAAATGGTAAAAATGATTATGTCAAAACAATTTTTAAAATACATTATGGTCGGGGGTTTGGCGACTTTATTGGATTTCATTTTTCTTTATATTTTAGTTGAATTTGTCCATCTTCATTATTTGCTGGCAGCGATTATTTCAATTGTGGTGATAGTTTGGATTAGTTTTAGCTTGAATAAATTTTGGACTTTTGCTAATTCTGAAAAAAAATATTTTCAGCAGTTTATAAAATATATTATTTCTCATAGCGTTGGTTTAGCAATTAATTTATTAATTCTGGCGTCATTGGTACAGTTTTTTCATTTATGGTATCTTTTTGCTAAAATATTCGCCACATTTGCTGCGGCGGTCACTAATTTTTGGTTAGTAAAAAGGTTTATTTTTCTGGCGAAAGATGATAAATTTAATCATATCTAAATCATTTTATTGATTTGATCTTTGAAAGTGGGGATAATGTGAAGGTTATGATTGTCAATCCGCCTAGCCCAAATCACGAAAAATATGTTAGAGAAGGCCGATGTGAACAGCGTGCTTCGTCTTTTCAATATCTGATGGTACCGATTTCTCTGCCATCGATTGCCGGCCTTTTGCGCGAAAATGGGATTGAGGTTAAAGTTTTAGACTCAATGGCCGAAGATTTGGACTCGAAAAAAGCAATTAGAGCGATTAAAAAATTTCAACCGAATTTAATTATTATAAATCTCGCCACTGTTACCTATTATGGGGATCGAATTTTTATTGCCAAGGTCAAAAAAAATCAGCCCAAGACGCACTTAACCGCCATTGGCATTCATGTCACCAGCCTTCCTTTAAAAACCCTAAAAGATACTGCGCTGGATTCGATTATTAGAGGAGAACCGGAAATGACTTCGCTCGAGCTCGCGCTTTCCCTGCGTGATAAAAAATCTTTGAAAAAGGTTAAGGGGCTCAGTTTTAAGAGTAACCCGTCATTTATTAGCAATGTGGACCGGCCCTTTATCGAAAATTTAGATCTTTTACCCTTTCCTGCTCGAGACTTAATTAAAAATCGACGCTACAAAATGCCGGTCTATAACCGACCCTATACCTTAGTCATTACCTCCCGCGGCTGTCCAAATAATTGTAGTTTTTGCACCGCCAGCCTATATTATGGCTCAAAAATTAGGATGAGGAGCGTTAAAAATGTCTTAGATGAAGTTGAAGAAATTCTCAAAGTTTATAAAATTAAAGATATTACTTTTTGGGCGGATTCTTTTACTTTTGACCGAAATTATGTTTTTAGATTATGTGAAGGTATTAAAAAAAGGAAGCTGAAATTTCGCTGGATGGCAAATTCGCGCGTGGACAGAATTAATCCTAAAATGTTAAAAGCGATGAAAGAAACCGGCTGCCAGGTTGTCTCATATGGAGTCGAATCAGGTGTTCAAAAGATTTTAAACCGCGTTGGCAAAAATATCACTTTGGCGCAAATCAGGCAAGCTTTTAAATGGACTAGGGCTGCCAAACTTGAAAGTGCCGCTTATATTATTTTTGGCTTGCCGGGCGAAACCAAACAAACCATTAAAAAAACCATGAAATTGGTTAAGGAAATAAATCCAGACTATGTCCAATTTTATTCCGCTATTCCATATCCCGGGACTCGCTTTCACGACGAAGCCGCTAAAAAAGGCTGGATCACCGCTAAAAGCTGGGCGGATTATGAACAAGGAAAAAATATCATTTCGACTCCGCAGTTATCAGTTGAAGATCTCGCGAAATTCCGCAAAAAAGCTTATTTACAATTTTACTTAAGGCCAACCTATATTTTGCATAGTATGAAAAAATTTGTTAAAAATCCGAAAGATTTTTGGCCATTTTTAAAACAGGGTATTAGTTTTTTCAAAGACTGGGCTGAAAAATAAAATATTGAGTAAAAACTAAGACTCAAAAAAGCAGCTATTTAGCTGCTTTTTTAATAAAAATTCGGAGGAGAGAGGATTCGAACCTCTGGTACCCTTGCGGATACACCGGTTTTCAAGACCGGCCCATTAAACCGCTCTGGCACTCCTCCGTAGAATTTTTTAATAAATATTTAGGTCTATCTTTTCCTTTATCTGATTTTAAAAATATTTCTTCTCGCAATGCGTCGGTTTTATTTATAAATCCTTCATAATAAATCAATTTCCACCGAAACCCAGATTTTATTGATTTAACCCTACCTTGGTTATAACCTAAAATTCTTTTATTAATATCTCTAGTATATCCTTTATATAATTTACCATTTATTAGACTTTTTAATATATAAATATAATACATTCTCGGTGCGGGATTCAAAACTTATTTTTCAAGCATAATTATACCATTTTTATGACCAAAATCCAAATATAAAATATCAGGCTTTAGCAATCACTACTCCCCAAACATTTTTAGCCTCGGCGCTTTTAAGCACCTGAGCACATTCATTTAAGGTCGCGCCAGTAGTCATCACGTCATCAACCAACAAAATTGTTTTATTTTTAATTTTCGCCGTCTCGCCCCGAACCGCAAAAATCCCCAATACATTTTTCCGCCGCTCTTCACCTCTCAAGCTTACCTGACTCGGCTTTTCTTTAATCCTAACCAATAAGTTATTTATCGTGGGAATTTCAAAAGCTTCGGCTAATAAATTTGCCAAAATTTCCGCTTGATTATACCCTCTTTCCGATTCTCTTTTTTTGGTTAACGGCACCGGCACCAAAACCAATTTTCCGACCGGAAATCCCGCTTCAAGTCGAGTAATCAGAATCTCCAAAAAAGGATCTGACAACTCAGTCAATTTCTCATATTTAAATTTGTGGATCGCTTCCTTGAGCGGGTTTTCATAATGAGCCGCGATTATTACTCCGGTCAAAGACTGCCGAACCCGGCATCTTGAACAATATTGGCCAGATTTTGTCAGTTTTTGGCAATTGGGACAAAAGGGCTGGCGCACGATCACAATTTTTTCAAAACAATCCCGACATAACCAATTCCCTTCCGCTCCACAGCCTATACATTTTTTGGGAAAAATTAAATCATAAAACAATTCTTTAAAATTTGACATTTTATTTGCCCAATTTTTATCTTAAAGCTTTAAGGCGGGACTTGCAAAAATCTCTGAATGTTTTATAATAAAAATAGTTATCCACAGTTAACAATATCCGAATATCGGAATTCTAAATCCTAAACAAATTAGAAATTAGAAACATATTTAAAAAATTGGAAAATTGAGATTTAAGATTTGTTTAGAAATTAGTGCTTAGGATTTCAATTTTTCCCGCTGTGGCAGGAAAGGAGGGCAAGATGGCGAAAGAAAGTCCAACTGTTTCTAAAATTTTCGGTGAAAAAGCCGATGATAATCCTGAAAATAAAGAAGAGTGGATGGCCGAAATCGAAGGCCAATTAGCGCTTGATGCTTACCAAACCGCGGAATCGATTGTGATTAAGGCGCCTATTGCCGGTGTTAAACCCGAAAACTTAGAAGTTTCCATCGTTGATAATACCGTCACCGTTAAAGGTTCGCGACAACAAGAAGCTGAAGTCAAAGCAGAAGATTATTTTGCTCAAGAATGTTATTGGGGGACATTTTCCAGACAAGTTTCCTTACCAACCGGCGTTGATCCAGAAAAAGCTAAAGCTACTCTTAAACATGGGGTTTTAACTATCATTGTTCCCAAAGAAGCCAAAAGTAAAACCCAAATTGTTAAAGTTGATACCGAATCTGAATAAGCATAAAATTCCTTATTAAAAATATCAACCCAATAGGGTTGATATTTTTGTTATCTAACAATTTAAATTGACAATTAAAAATACAAAGATTATAATTTAATCAAGACGGAGTAAAATTAGATGAAAAAAATTAGAAAAGCTGTCATCCCGGCAGCAGGTTTTGGCACAAGATTTTTACCGATGACCAAGGCCTCTCCCAAAGAAATGTTGCCGGTAGTTGACAAACCGATTATTCAGTATGTAGTTGAGGAAGCGGTCAACTCTGGAATTGAAGATATTGTCATTGTCACTGGCTACAGCAAACGGGCAATCGAAGATCATTTTGATCACAGTATTGAATTAGAAAACCGCTTAGAAAAAGCCGGCAAAACCGAACAATTAGAAGAAATTAGACGTATCGCACGATTAGCCAATTTTATCTATATTCGACAAAAAGGACCTTACGGCAATGGCACGCCGATTTTAAATGCTGAGCCGATTATTGGCAATGAACCATTTGCGGTTTTATGGGGTGATGAATTTATTTATGCTAAAAAGCCGCGCCTGAAACAAATGATTGAAGCTTATGAAAAATATCAAGACATCATCATTTCGGCCGTAAAAATCAAAAATCGAGAGAATTTATCCAAATATGGGATTGGCAAAGTTAATGAAGTTGAAGACAAATTTTATGAGATTGAAGAAATTATCGAAAAACCCGAACCAGATAAAGCCCCTTCAGATTTAGCCGTGCACGGCGCCTATATCTTAACTCCAGACATTTTTCAAGCCTTGCGCGAGCTTAAACCTGGCAAAGGTGGTGAAATTTGGCTGGTGGATGCGATTAACAAATTACGACCAAATCATAAAATATATGCCAAAGAAATTGAAGGTGGCAAATATTACGATACTGGCAATAAAACCGAATATCTTAAAGCGGTGGTTGATTTTGCTTTAATGCGACCCGAAATTAATGGTGATTTTCGCGCTTATTTAAAAGGGTTGAAAATTAACAAACATTAAATTATGGAGTGCAGGAGGGGATTTGAAAAAAGGACTCATTATCGGCGGCATAATTATTTTTTTATTAATCGTGATTTTAATTGTGGTCGCGGTTGTTTTTAAAAAGGGCTCAGACCAACCTACCAACACCTCAAAAACCGCCTACCCTTCAGGCCCAGTCACGCTAACCTGGTGGTATTTATACGACGACGAAGCTGCTCTCACGCCAACTGTTCAGGCATATAAACAAGCTCATGACAATGCCACTATTAATTTAGTCAAAAAAAATCCCTCAGGGTATGAAACCGAATTAATTAATGCTATTGCCAACGGCTCAGGTCCAGATTTATTCCAAATTAAAAATGATTGGCTGACCAAACACGAAGACAAACTTAGTCCCATGCCCGAAGATTATATGTCTACAGATGATTACAAAAAAATCTTTGCGCCAGTTGCAGCTCAAGACTTAATTGCTGATAATCGAATTTGGGGGATTCCTTTTTATGTCGACACTCTGGGTTTATATTACAATAAAACCCTAATTGGTAATTATAATTATTCTGTGGGCCGACAAGCAGACCTTTCCTCAGACCAAATCGACAAATTAAGAATTGATAAGGTGGCTGAAAATTGGACAGATTTAATTGGTCAAATTAAAAAACTAACCGCAAAAAATGGTACCAATATTGCCCAGTCCGGCATTGCCTTAGGTACCTCAAATAATGTTGAGGCTTCACAAGATATTTTATCGTTATTAATGCTCCAAAATGGTACCAAAATGGTTTCTGAAGATAAAAACACCCCAACCCTTAATTTATCAATTGAAAAAAGCAATGACCAAATCTATTATCCTGGCACCTCGGCTTTAGATTTTTACACCAGTTTTGCCAAACCCGCTAAAGAAACATATTCTTGGAATGCTTCCCAAGCTACTTCCACTGAAGCTTTTATCGCTAATAAAACCGCGATGATGATCAATTATTCCTATCAAATTAAACAAATCAAAAATTCTGCCCCAGATTTAGAATATGATTTTGCACCAATCCCACAAGTCAAAGGATCGGATAATAGAATAAATTATGCCAGTTATTGGCCAAATGTGGTTTCAAAAAATTCTCAAAATTCGGTTGTGGCTTGGGATTTTCTAAAATTTGCTACCGACAAAGATAATATGATTCAATATAAATATCTAGAAATTACTGGCCGGCCAACCTCGAGGCTTGATTTGGTTTCAGAGTATCTTGGCGATGTTGATATTTCAGTGTTTAAAAACCAAATTTCTACTGCCCAGAGCTGGTACAAGGGGCAGGCGCCAAATAAAATTGATCAAATTTTTAATAGTATGATTACCGCGGTTACTGCTAAATCACAACCTGCACAAAAAGCCATTGATGCGGCCGTGGAAAATATCAAAACCCTGTGGGCCAATAAAGAAACTGACGCTCCATAATAAATTTTTCAACAAAGGAAAATTATGTATACTTTTTTGCCAGCTGTAATTGGCGTCACCATTCCAACCCGAGGTGGTCTTTGCGAACAAGGCATGGATGTGGTTTTAAGTGTATATATTGGCTGTATTTATGAATTTGTGAGTTATTTAGCGGTCGGACTGGCAATTTTAATGTTAATTTATGCTGGCTATAAATATATGAGTAGTCAGGGTAATCCAGACGCCTTAACCGAAGCCAAAGATATTATTTTCGGGACAATTATCAGTTTGTTGGTTTTGGGCTTAGGTTATTTAATTCTTTCCTCAATAAGCGGGAACTTGGTACAATAAGGAAAATATGATGGTATTTAAAAAATATATTTTTACAATTTGGGCGGTTTTGATTTTAGGAATCTTTTTTGTAATTTCGACACCAGCCTTAGCTGATATAGCAATAAAACCTGTGCCGGTTTCAACCGATGCCAATGACCCCAAAGTAACCGATCAATGGAAACAACCTCAGCCAGACAAAACTACCATTCCATATGGAATGTACGATGGTAAAAAAGTTTTTTACCGCTCAAGCGGCACTGCTGAATTGCCAACTGGTTGGTATTTTGAAGATGTTTTCAACGATTGGCTCAAACAAAATCCAAACGTTGGAGGTACGGTTCCCCAAGCCCAATCAGACTCAGAGCCCTTAGAGCCAATTAATATTCCCAATTATGCTCCAGGAAGATGGGAGGATGTGGTACAGAATATTATTACAATTCTCTTGGTTTTAATTGGCGTAGTCGCAACCGTGGTCTTAATTTATGGTGGTTATTTATACATCACTTCGGCTGGAAATCCCGAAATTGCCAATAAAGGTAAAAATGCCATTTTAGGCGCGGTCATCGGAATAATTATTGCTTTTTCGTCATATTTAATTGTTAATTTTATTTTGAAATAATTATGAATAGTTTAATAACTTTTGCGACAATTCAATCTACAAAAATTGCCATGTTTCCAATTCTTCAAGCTCCCCATGCTGGCGGTAGTGGTACTGAATATGATTTATGGGATGTGGTTTATTTGATTGGCAATGTCATTAATGTTGCTTTAACCCTCGCTGGTGCAATTGCGATTATTTATATTATTATCGGCGGATATAAATATATCATTTCTGCCGGCAATCCAGATGCAATCGCTCAGGCGAAAAGCACCATTTTATGGGCAGTAATTGGTTTGGTGATTTGTTTTGCAGCGCTGGCAATTATTAATTTTGCTTGGGGTTCGATTATTGGTGGTTTACCGCCACAGGCGCCGTAAATTTTAATTAAGACTAAAAATTGACAAAAAAAATAATCATCTTACAATATAATTAATAACTGATTATTTAAATTAAGGAGAGGAAAATGAAAAAGTTTTTTTCAAAAATCATTCAGTATCTTTTCGCCACCTCTTTGCTGTTGTTGACTCCGGCAAGCGCCTCAGCCGACATTGTTCCAGTTCCTACTTCCGGTGCCTCTGAAGCATGGAAAAATTGGGTTCCACGGGGAGAATTTTTCAGAGGAAGCCTTCAAAGTATAGTTAGTAATGCTATTCGTCTCCTTCTGATAGCGGCTGGTGTAGTTGCATTAATCTATTTGATTTTAGCTGGTTACAAGTACATCACGGCTGGGGGCAATGCTGAGACGGCTACCGAAGCTCGCACTGGCATACTAAATGCGATTATCGGTTTGGTGGTAATTTTTGCATCTTATTTAATTATCACCTTTGTTTTTTCAAGGTTTTTGACTTAATTGATTATGTCTCACTCGCGGTAACTCGCCAGACTTCTTCAATTGTAGTTACGCCCGCCAAAGCTTTTCGCAATCCGTCTTGTTCCATAGTAACCATTCCTAATTCAACTGCGGTTCGATATAGTTCTGATATGGTCGCCCGATTAATCACTAATTTTTCAATTTTTGCATTAGGTTTTAAGCCTTCGGCAATCGGCGTTCTACCCATATAACCAGTCTGATTGCAAACAGGACATCCCCTCCCCCTGAAAAGTTTGGAGGGGATTTTTGTACCTGTCTCGGCTCCAGCCTTAACAGGAGACGGATTAATCCTTGTGAGCGCTTTTTTAATCTTTTCCATTACTTCAGCTGTGGGTTTATATTCTTCTTTGCATTTTTTACAAATTTTTCTCACCAAGCGCTGCGCCATTACCAAATCCACAGATCCGGGCAATAAAAAGGGTTTAATGCCCAAATCAATCAAGCGAGGCATCGCGGTTGGCGCGTTATTGGTATGCAAGGTTGATAGCACCAAATGTCCAGTCATTGCCGCTTGCAAAGCGATTTCGGCGGTTTCTAAATCGCGAATTTCACCCACCATCAGCACGTCTGGATCTTGCCTTAAAGCTGATTTCAAACCGCTGGCAAAATCCAAGCCCAACTCCACATTCACTTGAGTCTGATTAATTCCCGGCAAACGATATTCAACCGGATCTTCCAAAGTAATTATTTTTACTCCGGGCTTATTCAAGGTCTCTAAAATTGCATAAAGCGTCGTGGTTTTGCCAGAACCGGTTGGCCCAGTGTTCAATATCATCCCTGATGGTTTTTTAATCGCCTCAGCCACCATCTTTTTAATTTCAGGGGAAAAATCAAGCTGTTCCAAACTCAAAAATCCTTTCCCGTGCTCCAAAAGTCTCATCACCACATTTTCGCCATAAATCGTGGGCAAGGTTGAAACCCTTAAATCAATGGGCACGTCTAGGGCTGTAATTGAAAAACGGCCATTTTGCGGTTTATTATTAATGTCCAGCTTCATTTTGGCTAAATATTTTACTCGAGATAACAAAGCCCGATAAACTTCGGTAGGCAAACTCACCACGTCCTGCAAAACTCCATCAATTCGGTAACGCATTTTCATGCCATTTTGCCCAGGCTCAACATGAACATCAGAAGCTTTAGATTTAATCGCTCCAGTTAATATAATTTCAAAAATCTTAGTTATCGGCACCTGGCTAATTTTTTCCTTCAAATCAGAAAGGTTTTTAATCTCTTTGGCAAAATCTTTTTCCTCTGCCTGCGAAACTTTAATTTCACTCGTCGTGAGTTTGGGAATAAATTGGTAATTTTTTAAAGCATAATCTAGGCTATTTTTTGAAGTCAAGGTATAAATTATTTGTAAGTCTAAATTTTTCGCAACTTGGGCTAATTCAATTTTCATCTGTTCGTTTTCTGGATCTTGGCAAGCGACTCGTAATTGCCCCTCAGCTTTCATAAAGGCGACGACTCGATATTTTTGGGCAATTTCTTCGGGAATTAATTGCATAGTTTGATTGCTTATCGGATAACCAATTAGGTTAATATAGGAAAGGCCGAAACTCTTAGCTCGATTTTCGGTGGCGGTTTCTTGTTGATCTTTAATATATTCAGAAAAAACCCGCTCAAGCCCAGCCTTGGGTGCAGGTTTTGGGGACGATGAAGCCGAATCATATGGCAACTGATTGTTTTGATTTTTTGAGTCCAACACCCCTCCTGCACTCTATTATTTATTATCAAATAGGTTGTGCAGCCCGTCGCTAAAGTGCGGCGTAAGCCGTGAACGAATAGTTCCCAAAAGGCGAACACTAAACTTAGGCGGGCTTATCAATTAACGGTTAGCAGATAACGACCAACAATAAATAAATTACACGCATAAATATTAATTGTTTACTATTTTTATTATATCACCAATTGGCGGTGGAGAGAGGATTTGTCCCGCACAAAACGGAAGGGGTGGGATTCGAAGGGCTAAAGCCCGTCTCAATGCAATTTCGGTTTTTAGCTTTTAAGGTCATTATCCAAATATCACTTCATTTTTAATATTAATTTTTCGCCTGCGGGTTCTCAACACTCCCTCGCCACAGCGAAAACCCCAATAATGGTTGGAGACTTCGCTGTGGCGGAAGGGGTGGGATTCGAACCCACGAGACCCTTACGAGCCCACTGGTTTTCGAGACCAGCTCTTTAAACCACTCAGACACCCTTCCATCGACAAATTAACAAGCGTAAATTAGTCTTTAACAACCGGTTTAATCACAATCCGGCGTCCACCCTCTTCATTGATGCTTTCCGAGGAGATTCCGTCAATTTTTTTAATCGCTAAATGAACAATTCGACGTTCGTAGCTATTCATTGGTGATAACACAATTTTTTTGCCGGTTTTTTTAACAAAATTGGCTTTTTCGACACCAACTTGCTCCAATATTAGCTGCTGTCGGCTTTTATAATTTGAAATGTCGAGTACTAAATGGACAAATTCATCTAATTGGCGATTTACCATTAACCGCAAAATGTGCTGTAAAGAAGCTAAGGTTTCTCCCTCTTTTCCAATTAATAACGAGGGTTGATCAGCTTCTATTTTAACAAAAATTATTTTATCTGTAATTTCAATCTCAGGTTCAACCTGCCAACCCAAGCCACCAAATAGATCTAAGGTAATTTGTTTAATTTGTCCTAATTTATCATCTTTATTAGTCATTTATTTTTTAATCCTTACTGTCACTTTTTTCTGGGTGGTTTCACGATTAATTAAAACTTGCTGGATAATGGCAATAATCGAAATCACAATCCAGTATAAAGGCAGGGCGGCCGGCAAGCTGGCGGCAAAGAAAACAATCATCACTGGCATAAAATAAATCATTTGTTTGGATATCATTTCCTGAGTGTTGGGAAGGTTTGATTTTTTCGCACTTGCTGGGCTGGGCAGGGCAGGCGGCATCATAATTTTCATCTGGAAAAATTGGGCAATACCAGCAATTACTGGTAAAATATAACGATTTGGCTCAGCCAAATTAATTAAACCAAAAAGGGTTGGATCAATGGTGGTGGGTTTGGGAATAAATGAATATAATTCTGTTAGCCTTGAAATATCCAAACCAGTACTAAAAACTTGATACAGGGCGATCAAAATTGGAATCTGGATGATTTGTCCCAAACAGCTTGATAGGGGGTTAACACGGTGGGTTTGCCAAAATTCCATCATCGCTTTAGATTGCTTTTGTTTGTCGTGCTTGTATTTCTCTTGAATCTTATTAATTTCAGGCTGGAGATCGCGCATTTTCTTAGCTGCACGCAAAGCCTTGGATTGGGAAGGATACAAAATCAAACGAATAATGATCGTTAAAATAATAATCGCCACCCCAATGTCTGGCAAATAATGATAAATTAATATTAAAACATTGAACAAGGGACGATATAAAACCTCATGCCAAATTGAACTCATATTATTCCTTTTGATTCATTTATTTTATTACTATTTAACTGGATCCCAACCACCCTTGCTCCATGGGTTGCAGCGCATTATCCGCCACAAACCTTTAGCGCCACCCCTAATCACCCCATATTTTTCGATTGTCGAATATGTATATTGTGAACAGGTAGGCTTAAAACGACAAAAACCTTCGGAGTATAAAATATTGAATGGGCCATGATCCAGAGAAAGGGTTTTTTGATACCAAATTATTAATTGTAAAGCAATTTTTTTAATCATTAATTATTTTAGCTAATGCCAAATTTTTAATCACTGTCTGGGTCAGGGTTGATGATGATAAATCTTCAGGCATCTGAAAAACTGAAATAATAATATCTAAACCAGGTTTAATTTTATTAAGATTAAGCCTGATAATTTCAGATATTTTTCGTTTCAGTAAATTTCGACGGACCGCTTTTTTAACCGCTTTCGCGGAAATTACAATTCCGATTCTTGAATCTGGCAAATTATTAGGTAAGTATCGGATAATAAAAAAATCTGCCCGAAATTTCCGACTTTTTTGATATATTTTTCTAAAATCTCGATTTCTTCGAAGGCGATTTGCTTTGGGTAACATAATTAGGTTAAATTAAAATTACCATTTTTAAACGGTTAAATTTTTTCGAAGTTTGCGGCGTCGTCTTTTCAAAATATTTTGACCAGCCCTGGTTCTCATTCTAACTAAGAAACCGTGGGTTTTAGCGCGTTTGCGTTTTTTCGGCTGATATGTTCTTTTCATGGCCTGGCAATCCTTTCTCTTTAATTATACTCTGATTTGAATTCAGGGTCAAGGTTTAAGGTTGCAAAAAACACCAAAAAAATGATTAAATAAATAATTAGGACTATAAATTTGCCACCTGTGGATAAATTTGTTAAGATGTGTATAAGTAGTAATGTCCTGTGGATAAATTTCAAAAACAAAAACAATAAGCTCTAAATTTAACAGCATTAAAATGGAAATTGTGGATTTCTTTTTTGGAGGCTTATGAACCCAGATACAATGTGGAGGGCGGTTCTCGGTGAATTAGAAGTAAACCTTTCCAAGGCCAATTTTAGCACCTGGTTTAAAAATACTTTTATTTACAGTATTGATGATGATCGTGCAGTAATTGGCGTACCGAGCAATTTCTACATTGAATGGCTTAAGAAAAAATATAATCTGGAAATTTTATCCGCACTTAAAAAATTAATGCCTCAAATTCAAACCGTAGATTACAGAGTTGCTTCAAAAAGATCGAATGAGACCCAAATCCCTGAAATCAAATTAGACGCGATTCAACCAAGCCCGGTTAGCCAAGCCAAAGAAACTAAAATGAGCGCTGATTATCATACCTTTGGAAACTTTGTGGTTGGCAATAGTAATAAATTAGCTCATGCTGCCTCGTTGTCTGTGGCAGAAAAACCAGGCTTGACCTACAATCCTTTATTTATTTGGGGAGGTTCTGGTTTGGGTAAAACCCATTTAATTCAAGCTGTTAAAAATGAAATTACCAAAAGATATCCAGATTATAAAATTTTATATGTACCTTGTGAAAAATTTACCAATGATTTTATTTTGGCTGTCCGAGAAGGCCGGGGCAAAGCCGAGCAATTTAAAAATAAATATCGTTTAATCGATGCCTTGTTAGTTGATGATATTCAGTTTATTGCTGGCAAAGAAGGTACCCAAGAAGAATTTTTCCATACTTTTAACGCTTTACACCAAGCCAAAAAACAAATTATCCTCACTTCTGACCGGCCGCCCAAAGAAATTCCCACTCTCGGAAATAGGTTAAAGTCTAGATTTGAATGGGGTTTGACCTGCGACATTCAAGCGCCAGATTTTGAAATGAGAAGAGCAATTTTACAAAATAAGGCTCAGGAAAAGGAATTCGAAATTACCGAAGACGTCGCAGATTTTATTGCCCGCAATGTCCAACAAAATATCCGAGAACTTGAAGGCGCGCTTAATAAATTAATTGCCCATGTTCAATTTTACAATCTCAAACCCTCGGTTGATGTGGCCATGGCCGCTTTGGGCAATTCAATTTCTTCAAAAAATAAAAGTTTATCTTTTGATAAGATTGTGGATACAGTGGCAGGTTTTTATAATGTTCAAGTTGAAGATTTGCTCGGTGCCAGAAGAAATAAACAAATTGTAATCCCTAGACAAATCGCCATGTATTTATTAAGACAAGAATTACAATACTCTTATCCACAGATTGCTATAAAAATCGGCAAAAAAGATCACACCACAATTATGTACGGTTGTGAAAAAATCGAAAAACAAATCAGGACCGGTCATAATATTCATAAAGAAATCATTTTAATTAAAGAAAAGCTTTATATGTAACTTATCCACAGAACTTGTGGATAAGTTGTGGAAGATTTAACACTTAAATAAAAATTAATATCAAACTCTAAAAAATAAAAAATATTATGGATAATCTTATCCACAAATTATCCTCATCTTATCCATAATTTAGGTTTAAATTGTCCTCATATTATCCACCTTAATTCTTATTTAAAAACCTAGTTATCCACTGTTTTTTTAACCCTTATTATTACTACTAATTTATTTAATTACTTTTAAATTAAACATAAACCTGTGGATAAATAAGATTTAGAACCAACCCTAAAAAGGAGAATAAAAAAATGAAATTATCATGCACACAAGAAAATTTACATCACGGTTTAAATTTAGTTGGTCGAGTTGTCACCCCTAAAATTACTCTTCCTATATTAAGTAATGTTTTATTATCAACCGATGAAGGTAGGTTAAAATTATCAGTCACTGATTTAGAAATTGGGATTAATATCTGGATTGGCGCCAAAATCGAAAAACCAGGCAAAATCACCTTACCGGCAAAAATTTTTAGTGAATTTGTCTCATCTTGTAATGATAAAAAAATAGATCTTGAACAAACTGATTTTAAAATTGATTTAAAAAGTGAAAAATACTCCGCTACTTTACAAGGCACTGCGGCTGATGATTTTCCTTTAATTCCGGAAATTTCCGAAAAACCAACTTGCGCCATTTCAGGAAAAATTTTAGAAGAAGCCATCCCACAAGTAGTGAGCGCGACCGCCATGGATGAGACTAGGCCAGTTTTATCTGGAGTTTGTTTTAAATTTATCAAAGATAAATTAAAATTAGTCGCCACAGATAGCTACCGTTTAGCGGAAAAAACCATTCCTTTAGAAAAAGCTGTTGGTAAAGATTATTCAGTAATTGTGCCCCTAAAAGCAGTTTCAGAAATTGGTCGAATCTTAGGTGCTGTTTCGTCTGAAAATGTTCAGGTTTCAGTTTCGGAAAATCAAATCAGATTTGCCATTAATGAAGATATTGAAGTAATTTCAAGATTAATTGAAGGTAACTTTCCAGATTATGAACAAATTATTCCCACCAAATACACCGCTAAAGTAAAAATTAATTTTGAAGATCTCCAATCAGCCCTAAAAATTGCCAGCTTATTTGCTAAAGAATCTGCTAATAATATTAAAATCAAACTAAAAGCCCCAAACCAAATGATAATCTCGGCCCGTGCTGAACAGATCGGAACCTCAAAAGCCAGCGCCGCCGCAGAGATTACCGGCAGTGATTTAGAAGTTTCTTTTAACGCAAAATTTATTTTTGATGGTATGTCAGCGCTTAAAAAAGGCAAAATTAATTTTGATTTTTCGGGAAACTTGAGTCCTGCTAAATTATATTTAGAAGATTCAAAAGACTATTTTTACATTATTATGCCGCTAAGAACCGAAGAATAACAAAATGTTTTTAAAAAAACTAAACTTGACGAATTTTCGCAATTTTGCCAAATTCAGTCTTGATTTTTCTCAATTTAATATTATTACTGGTCCAAACGGTCGTGGCAAAACTAATCTTTTGGAAGCGATTTATTTATTATCATCGACAAAGTCTTTCCGTCCCGCTAAAAATTCAGATTTAGTTTTGTGGGGTAAGGATTTTGCCAGACTTGAAGCTCGAATTAAGGATAATGATAAAAAACTTAAAATTGAATTTATGATTGATTTGAGGCCTGACCGAAAACTACCCAAAATCGTCAAAATTGACGATCGAGCCCGAAAACTCTTTTTTGTAATCGGAAAATTAAAAACTGTGATGTTTTCTCCGGAAAGCTTAGATATAGTCTTGGGCGCGCCGAGCTTTAGGCGCCGTTTTTTGGATTTTTTGATTTGCCAGCACGATCCCAAATATGCCAAGTATTTATTGTATTTTATGAGGGTTTTAAAAAACCGTAATATTATTTTGGCAAAAATTAATCAGGGATTAGCCAGGGTGGGGGAATTAGACTTTTGGTCTCAGGAATTAATTGATTATGGCGGTTTTATTATTTTATCAAGGCAAGAATTGATTTCTAAATTTAATCGCCACCTTTCCGAAAAATATCAAGAAATTGCCGGTAAAAATCAAGCTTTAAAAATTGAATATAAAAATACATTAACCGGCAAAAACCTTGCCGATATCAAAGCTAAATTTAGCGAAAAACTTAAGCTCTTCCAACAGCGGGAAATTATTTTCCAAAAAACCATTGTTGGTCCACAACGGGACAACTTGATTTTTAAAATTGATGACAAAAATATTAATCATTTCGGCTCAAGAGGCGAAATCAGAACTGCGGTTTTGGCTTTAAAAATGGCTGAAGTAGATTTTTTGGTTGAAGATGACAATTACCCGCTATTATTATTGGATGATGCTTTTTCGGAATTAGACGAACAGCGCCGTAATTTTTTGGTGCAGGTTGCCCAATCTGCCCAAACCATTATTAGCAGCTGCGATTTAAAAACCGTCCCAGAAAGTTTAAAAAAGAAAGCTAAAATTATTAAATTATAAAAGGACAAAAATGTCTTTTGATAAAATTGAAAATATTTTAAACAAAAAGAAAAAAGGCCAATCTCCGATTGAATCAGCCTGGGTTTGTTATTGCGCTCAGCAAGTCATTGATGAAATAATAAAAAATGACGAAATTAGCGCCGCATCTTTTAAAAATAATACTTTGGTTTTACAAACCTCTCATCCAATTCTCGCCGGAGAAATTCGTTTTAAGTCTGCGGAATTAATTAAAAAAATTAACCATAAATTAAAAAAAGATCTCATCCGGCACATTAGAACAAAGATCTATAAACAATAAGCAACCAACAATTAATAATTAACAATATTAAACATTGCCGCTTGATTTATTTATTGTTAATCATTTACTGTTAGCTGTTTATTAAATGATCTTAGTAACCAACGTGAATATGATCAAGTAAATAATTATTACCCTTTGTCGCAAAAAGTCCATAATTTGGTTGCCGACCGGTGCCATACACATAATCTAAGGTCGGTTGCTCGGTCCCAATTTCAAGTGGCATCACGTCGCGTTCATAGCTCCAGACAATTAGTTGCGTCACCCTCATTTCGGACCGGTCAGGCAAACCAAGTTTTGGAATATTCGCCGCAGGCATTTCTAATAATTCTTTAGTAACTTGATGAATTTTTGCTCTCACCTTGTCGCGCGTGCTGCATTTTTTTCGGCCGAAAATTCCGCCAAAACTTAAAATACTTTTGATGGTTTTGCTAATGCCGCTAATCGCTTCTTTTGCCATCGAGCCTAATTGTTTTAAAGGATTTAAGAGTAGTTCTGGATTTTCAATCACCATTAACACCGCCTGAATCGTGCCAGGCGGCAAACCGAAGGCAACGCCAATCGCGTTTAGAGCATAGTTTTTAGCAAATTGTTCAGCAGCGCCCTTAATGTCGCCGGTTTGAATTAGGGTAAGGGCGGCATTAATCTGCGCATCAGACATTTTAAAATTCTCCTTCATAATCTGAATTCCATAAGAAGTTGCCGCACCCTTTATATCCCCAGACATAAAACTTGTTAAGGAATTAATTGGCACATCCCACTGTTTGGCTAAATCATTTAAGTTGATACCGGCAAGACTTAAGGCGGTTTGATAATTTATTCTGCCATTAATTAAATCACCCGCCAAATCATAGGGAAGATTAAAGGTCGAGGAAAGCCTGAGCTGGCCTTCTTCTTTAATCGCGGCGCTAATATTACCTGATAAAAAATTTCTCACCGATTGTTCGGAGACATTCCATCGGGCTGACAGATCAGAAATTGAATAATCAGTATTGGCCAGGGCTTGTTCCACCCCAATCGCGCCCGTCGCCAGCTGATAGGCAGTTCGAGCCTTCCAGCCAATATTATTATCAATAATATCGCTGCCGATATTTCTAAAATAATCTTGGGGATTTTCGCCTTTTGCCATTGCGTTTAGGAAATTTTTAATGCTTCCTTCTGGTAGTCCAGATCCTATTTCGGCATCGGTGACACTTTGCCAAAATTGATTGACAATGGTTTGCTGATAATCAATTGAGAAACCACCAGGATCCGGTGCAATCATATAATTTGTAAAAATATTAGTACCTTGTGGCAAATCAAGAGAATTTGCCAAAACCGCACCACCAATATTTTTTAATTCAAAAGAAAGATCCTGTCCAGCTTCGGCTTTATGGAATAAATCAATTAAAATTCTCTCGGATAAACCCAATTGAGCAAGGTCTAAATCCGCAGCGATTTTAAGCAGATTTTCATCAACTTGGTCGCCCCATTTATTTTGGGCATAAAATTTTAAGCTGTCTTTATTGGTAAGGGTGCCGGCCGGTAAGCCGAGTTCTTTTTCAATTTTAGTCTGTCCCAGATTAATGGCAATTTCTTGTAAATTTTGACCGCGCAAGCTTTCATTGGGTAAGCCGAAAACCTCCTCAATTTTGGTTTGCGCCAGATCAATGACATATTGATCAAAATTTACACCGTTAACTTCGTAAGGCAAATTCAACTTTTCATTAAATTCTCTTTGTCCCCAGTTACTAATCACCTCGTTTAAATCCTTGCCGTCTAAACTGCCCGGTTCAAGCTTGAAATATCTTTCTAATTCAGCCTGGCCAGTGTTCTGTAAAATCTCTTCAAAGTTTTTACCCTCAAGGCTATTTTGGGCCAAGCCCATTGATTCTTCTAAAATATTGATTGCCTCGTCGCGTTGGATACCGCGATCCTCGGTTTCAGTTTGGACCGGATCATCTTGCCATGAGACCTCTAAGTTTTTCTTACAACCCTTGTCAATTTGGCTAATATCTGCGGCTTTACCCTCTTTATGGGCAGAAATTGATTTTTCAAAGGTGTTGTCTTTGGTATTTTTGGTCTCAATGGTATTGACGGGCATATAAACATAAGGATATAAAACATTACGAACGTAAATACGTTCGTGTTTTTCGCCCAAATAAACCAGGGATTTTAAGAGCCTGACATCAACATGGCCAACCGTGGGATGTTTTTTCCCTAATAAAAATTCTTTTTCTGAAGGAACCTCGGTCTTATCGGGTTCCGGGGATTCTGAGGGCGCGACAATTTTGCCTTTATCAATTAAATTTTTCATATCTGCATAAACTGCCGCATTTGGGCCATTAATTGGATCGCCCGCACTCATATATGCGGATTGGCCGGCCCCGCCCCGCAAAAGCCAAAAAATAACGATGATTAAAATTATTAAAACAATAAAACCAACCACCAGAATTATTATCCCAATTAAAATTGGCACCCAAGCCTCAGAAGTGGCCACGCCAAGAGCATCCAAAACCGCCGTGCCCACAGCTTGTGCCGCCGCACGAGCGCCAGCCTTGGCTGTGGTCGCAGCGCCCTTTTTTGCTGCACCCTCAACCGCTTTTTCACCGGTTTTAGCTACAGTTTTGGCGGCTTTTTTAGCTGCTTGTTTTTCTTTTCGATTTTTTCCCCATTGTTGCAATCTATCCCGCACGTCTGGACCTCGGTTTGAATCTATTTGCGGTTCTGGTTCTTGATTTGTTTCCCCTCCCGCCGGTTCTTCTGAATCATCAGCTCCTGGCGTCGATAATAAATTTTGGTCATCATCTGCCATTTTGCCCCTATATATTTACTAAATTAAGACTATATAAATTCCCTAAATAAATATAATATGCCTTATTTTCGATAAAAATCACTTTAGCGGGTTTAATTAGTTTGCTGTTGTCTGGTGGTGTTGAGGACATTTCTATTGGTAACTCGGTTTTAGCCACAGTTTCAGGATCAATTTTAACAAAGACATCATTTTTATTAGTTCCCACCGAGACCGCCGCCAAAATATATTTTGAATCTGTGGTAAAATCAGCTCGATCAGTGGTGGCACGTGCGTTTAATGCTTTAGTTTTTTTGGTGGTCACATTAACAACTCCAAGGGTCGAATATTCGGTAGGTTCAATGTCGTTGGCGCCGTAAGAAGTGTATAAAATTTGCTGGCTATTTGGGCTAAATTTAGCCTTGATTTTATGCCCGCCGGTGGTTAATTTGGTTAATTGCTTGGTGACAATTTCAAATAAATACACCTCATTAGAATCATAATTCGAAGAATGCGAGACGATTAATAAATACTTACCGTCGGCAGAAATTGAAATATTTGGATTTTCAATTTTACTTTCTTTGAAGTTGAGCAATCTTTCTAAATTTTGATTGTTTTTAGAGGCAGAGATCAGCGTTTTTTCTCCAGAAGCTGGTGCATATGAATAATAAATATTTTCCCCACTGGGTGACCAGACAATATCGCCAATATCGGTTCCCCAAAAAGTTACTTCCTGATTAACCAAATCATAACGCTTAAAATCAAATAAATAAGTCATAATTTGGTCGTTAGCCACACTTTTATTGGCAAAAAGCGTTGTTGCCAAGGCCGCCTTATTCTGTTTAATTTTCATAATCGCCAGGTTTTCTTTGGGGTGCCAGATTATATCCTCGATTCCGCCCAGGTTGTCAGGACTGATCGCCTTTTGTGTCAATTCGGAGCTATCGCTGTTTGAGCTCGAAGTATTAGTCGTGGTAGTTTCGGATTCTATTTTGTATAATGTTTTGCCGTTATTGCCTAAAACCACTAAGCCGTCTTTATCGGTAAAAAAATTACTAATTTGTGTCGAGGAGACTTTTGCCGGAGCAGGATTTTTCATTAATTCTACGGATAATTGGATGGTTTGGAGCCTTTTAATGTTAATTTGTTTTGAATAATTAACATAACCTTGCTTTTGAACCGTTAGGGTGTGAGAACCAGGCTTGAGCTTGGTTTTTGTATCAGAGGTTTTATTATTATCAACCTGAATTGTTGCGCCAGGTGGATTCACGGTTAAATTCAAATAACCTGGTGCCAAAAAATACCACCAAGTACCACCACCCAATCCTGCCAAAAGAATTATGATTAAAAATATTTTAAAAACTTTTCCCAATGCCGAGGGTTTTTCTTTATCTATGTTTGAATCTTGCTCGGGGGTAGTATACGGAAGTTTGTTGGTTTCAGCTGATTTTTTATTGGATTCAGGCGTGGAAATATTTAAATATTTTGAGTTAGAAACCGGTTCTGGGGTGCTAGGTTTTTGAGGTGCGGGAACAACTACTGGTGCACCTGCTGGCATTACCGGTTCTTTAGGGCTTGGTGTTGTGGTCGGTGTAGTGGTGGTTGAAGTTGGCGTTGTGGGCGTTGGCGTTGGGGCAGTTACTGCTGGAGCAGGAGGAGTCGGTTGCGGTTGGGCCGTGGTTGGTGATTTTGGCCTAAAATCCTCATTAACATTAATTGGCTTGGGACCTAATTCTGTGCCAGGTTGAACTGGTTTATTTAGGGCTGGCGGGTTAAATTTTGGTCCACCAGAAACAGACTCGATTTTAATGCCTTGTTCTTCGAGCTTGTCTTCTCCCGCAGTTTCTTCTCCTTCTTTTTCGTCCTTTCCTTCTATTTGTTTAGTTTCCTCATCTGCAGGAGTTTGAACGTGTTTTTCTTTTAAATATAATTCGAGCTCTTTGGCTGAGAGTTGTGATTTTTTGTCGTCATTATCGCTGTTTGCCAAAACCCCTCCTTAGTCCCGCCGAAGGCAGGATAAATTCGAAATCCTAAGCACTAATTTCTAAACAATATTTAAATTCCAATGTTTTAAATCTCAAACTTGTTTGAAATTTGTAATTTGGAAAATTAGAATTTGTTTAGGATCTCGGATTCAGGATTTAGAATTTTTTATTCTGCTATTTCCATTTTATATAAATAATCATCTGATGTGAAATACAAAGCTTTGCCGTCACGGGATAGTATTAGATTTTCGTAAAATTTTATATCTTTATTTGAATAAATATATTTTATTATTTTCCCCTCATTTAAATCTATCATTCCCAATAAAGGATCATTTTTTTTGAGTCCTGACAGAAGAGCATGGGGCTTATTATCTTTAATGTAAAAAATACATTCATTGGGGATAAAATCCATTTTATTGATTTGATTTCCATCTACTTTAAGTAAATAAGTTTGGTCATCTTCTTCATATTTACCATAAACAATAAATCTTTGATCAGGCGAAATAAATATTTGCCTAATTCCGCCTAGAATTTTTTCTTCTTTTCCTGTATTTAGATTGAGTTTATAGATGTCAAAACCTCCCCCTATGGATTGTATAGATCTGGAGTAGTATAAAATATTAGTCTGTCGATTATAATTTAACAATTCAAAGGCCTCGTTAGGCAAATTGAACAATTTTTGTTGGTTGGTAAGTTGGGGGTTACTCTTATACAAGGATTTGCTTTTATTATTTTCTTGATAAATATACATAATTTGAGATTCAGACAACCATAGTAAATCTACAATATTGTTTTGAAGTATTTTTGGTTTGTTTTCATTTAGATCAAAATGCCAGATTGTATTTTCCCCTTCTTTAATTTTAGATTCCCAGAAGAAGCCACCCCACTTATTAAAACTATCATTATAAATTATCTTAAAAAATACTTGTTTGGCTTCGGGGGACCAAATAATATCATATAATGATTCAAACAATTTTAAATCAGGTGAAATAAATTCAGAATCTTTGGTTTCTAAATTAATCACACCTAACTTTTCTTCAACAATGTCTAAAAATAATATATTATTTTTTTCTTTCAATAAGGAGGGATAAGAAATTTTTCTGTTTAAAATTTTTTCACTATTTATGTTAGTCGTGGCTTTTTTGCTTAATAAATTATTATAGCCTTGATTTTTAGAAAAAATTATAGCCAAGATTATCAAAACTAATAATATTCCGCCAAGTGTTATATAAATAATGGTTTTTTTATTCATCCTTCCTCCTTTATGGGTATGGACTTAATCCTAAGAATTTTGCCATATTTTCCCAAATTGATTTGCAATAAGCAGCGCCACTTCCTCGTGCGGGGTCTCCTTCTATCGATTTGCCTTCATTCGGCCACAATTCGAAATGGAGATGTCCAGCCCCAACTCCATAATAACCAATTATGTCTCCAGCATTAACCCTTCCAGTTTTGGTTGCGTTTATATGGGCATAATTTGCAAATACTACGGAATTTGAAGCAGAATGTAGCCTGAGGTGACTAAATCCACCACTCCTCGTATATCTTTTTTCAGCCACTCCGTCAAAAATAGCATAAATTTGATTACCAGCCCCACTTTTTAAATCAACCGCATCCCCAATAGCAACTCCAGTTTTATGAAATTTACTGTGTCCTGTTCCATTAGGATTACATGGAGAGGGTCGATTTCGTGTGCAATGGTGCCGGCTATTGCCAAAGCTAATAATCGGCGGCTTAACAGGATAATATGTTTTACCTGTTATTGCAGCATAACCGGCGCCGCCTGCGTCACAATAGAATTGTTGAAACTTATTAATTACTTTTGGTACATATCTGCTCGTTTCTCTAATATTCTGTCCCTGACTCCATGGTCGGCCGCTATTATATTGGGAGGCGGCATCTCTTAACTTGTCAAGGTCGGTAGTATTTCCTCCAGCTCCGGCCATCGCTAAATATTTTGCAGAAGCAAAGGCGGCATCAACAATATTTTGAGGATCGGTGCTTCCATCTCCGTTTGCATCTTGAGCATAACCAGGCCATGTTCCGGGCATAAATTGCATTGGACCTAAGGCTCCAGCGCTGGATGTTTCCCATTTTATTATTGCTTCGGGATCGCCACCCGCTTCAGGAAATTCAGCAGTTTTTGAAGTAACCGGACTATATCCTGATCGATATCGTATTACTGGTCCATGTTCAGCAACAAAAATTGCTGCCAAAAAACCTGGCTGAACTTTCCACTTGTCTCCGGCGGTACCAAAAATTTTATCATATGGCGCAGGAACGTTACTACAAACACCAGCACCGCCGCCAGCTGGGGTTTGGTCGCCAAGTGATTTAGTATAGGTGCTAGCAAGAGCGGCGATGGTAATTATAATTAATGCCAAAATTAATGCGCAACCACAACACGGGAAAGCCCACCAATGGTTAAGTTTTTCTTTAAATTCAGATAAATCCATTGTAAGTTAAATCCTAAATTATAATATCTAAATTCTAAACAAATAATAAATATTAATTTTCCAAAATCCCAAAAAATTATTTTATTTTTTCTAATATTGAACCAAAAATTTTCATCAATTCAGTAGTTTCTTGAAGATAGTTTAATCTTTCTTCATCTAATTCGGGGTTTTTAATTATTTCAATCAAATTGAGCCAATAACGACTTTCCTTCGCTTCTTTTTTACAAATTTTTATTCTCATAATAAAATCTTTTTTGCTTAACGACTCGTTAGCTTCAATATAGTTTGCACCAATTGAACCCGCAGATCTAATTAGTTGTCTGGCAATTTCAATATTAGAAATAGTTTTGGGTAATTTGTTAATAAACCGGATAATAGTTTTGGCAAACTTAAGTGTTCTATCTTCCAAATCGTATTGTTTGTTATTTGAAATTTGTGTCATTGTAGTTTGTTTAGTAATTAGAGTTTCGTGCTTAGAGTTTGAAGTCGCTACGCGGCTTTGCCCCGCATCGCCAGAATCTGTTTCGGATCAGAAGTAATAATTTGGTCTTCGGTATATGAACCAATAACCTTAATCGCGACATGATTTAAACCGGCAAAAAATAACCCTTCGCCAACGTCGGCTTCTAAAATTAGAAACTTTTCACCTTCGGTAAGATTAAAAACCTCGCAAATTTTATCAATCGATGCCGGTGACTGTTTTAACAATAACTGCAAAGCAGAGTTGCTCACAATCACTTTGCCATATTTATTCGCCAAAAAATCTTCCACATCTTGAGAAATCACCGAGACGCCCAAATAATATTTTCGGGCTCGCCGGCACAAACCTGACAAAAATTGCGCTGAGTCTTCGTATTGCATCATCCACCACGCCTCATCAACAATCAGAATTCGGCGACGCATCTCAGACTTGACCTTTTGCCAAATAAAATTCAAAATCAAATACATTCCGACTGGGCGCAGCTGGTCTTCCAAGTTTTTAATCGAAAAATCAATAAATCCTGAGCCTAAATTCACATTTGTGGGCTGGTTGAATAAGCCGGCAAATGAACCTTCGGTATATTTGGATAACTTGTAAACAATATTTTCCGCACCGCGCATATTTTTCAACACATTGTGCAGATCCGTCAAGAGTGGTGGGGGATTCTTATGTGAAACCGGATCTACGGTAATATCCTTAATTGCATAGGTTTCAAACAAAGCGCGATCCAACAGTGCATCTTCGGCCGGTGTTAAACCGCCAACCATCAAGTTAATCAAACCATGCGCGGAAACCACCGCTTCCCGCAAAACGTCTTCGCCGGTTTCATTTTCAGAAATTTTCGGCAGATCAAACGGATTGATGCGCTGTTTGGATTTAACCGAAATTTCTAAATAAGTGCCGCCCACGGATTCGGCTAATTTGCGGTATTCATCTTCTGGGTCAATGACAATCACGTCCGTACCCCACATCAAAGACCGCAACGCTTCTAATTTAATCGCGTAGCTTTTACCGCCGCCTGACTTGCCAAAAACCACCATGTTGGCGTTTTCCAGAGCAAAGCGGTCAAATAAAATCAGCGAATTGTTGTGGCGGTTAATGCCGTATAAAATGCCGTCATTTGAGGTCAATTCAGTTGAGGTAAAAGGAAAAGTAGAAGAAACCGAACCGGTGTCCAAATTCTGAGTAATCATAATATTATCTAAGCCCAAAGCCAAGGTGGAGTGAAAGCCTTCTTCCATTTGCAAAAATGCCGGCTTGGTGTAAATCAATTTGCCGCCCAAATGGCTCTCGAGTTGTTGGGTGACGGTTTCTAATTCCTCGGGAGTTTTGGCAAAAATCGTAAAATAAAGTGAAAACTTGAAAAGTTTAACTTCGCCTTTTTGTAGGGCAAATCGTAACGACTCGACATCTTGCATAGCGGTTTCTAATTCAGGATCTGATACCAAGCCTTTTTCTTTTTCCATTCGGTATGCCGATTCCATCTGCCCAATCCGGTTTTTTAAATCCTCTAAGGCTTTACGGCTTTCCACCGGATAAACAAACATGCCTAAATCCATGGTGACGTCATAAGTGATGACCGGCGAAAGCCAATTAGTGTATAAATATC